>Ga0209654_1002482_pt1 | contig 12649 bp, 3 predicted proteins | sample SaaInl1SG_22_DNA_FD_184646 | JGI IMG/M metagenome (GOLD analysis project Ga0209654, IMG submission 184646) | Marine microbial communities from expanding oxygen minimum zones in the Saanich Inlet - ESP_161SG_22_DNA (SPAdes) (version 2) | ecosystem: Environmental > Aquatic > Marine > Intertidal... | reverse complement strand
TCATTATGACCTCAAAAGTTCTTTTAGCTACTTATTTTTGTTGCTTATTTATTAGCTGTACGCATATGACACATACACCGCCCAATGCTTCTGTAAAAGAAAAAAAATTAACAAAGCATGGCGATACCCGCATTGACCCATACTACTGGCTCAACGAACGTGAAAATCCTGAAGTAATTCAATATTTAGAAGACGAAAACGCTTACACCAAAGCGATACTTAAACCTACCGAAAAACTTCAAAAAGATCTTTTTACAGAAATGAAAGGTCGCATTAAGGAAGATGACAGCTCGGTACCTTATTTTTTAAATGATTATTGGTATATCCGCAAGTTTGAAAAAGGAAAAGATTACCCCATTTATACCAGAAAGCACAAAACTTTAGATGCTGATGAAGAGATTCTATTGGATGTGAATGTATTGGCTAAAAATTTGTCATATTGCCAAGTCTCAGGGCTTAGTGTGAGTCCAGATAACACCAAACTCGCTTTTGGAATCGATACCCTTTCAAGACGAATTTACACCATTAAAGTAAAAGATTTGACCACAGGTAAAATGCTTGAGGATAAGATTGAAGGCGTGAGTTCTTTTGCTACATGGGCTGCTGACAGTAAAACCATGTTTTACACAGCAAAAAATGAAGAAACGCTTCGTACAGATCGAATTTACAGGCACGAATTGGGGCAACAACAGGATAATGACGTCATGGTTTTTGAAGAAAAAGATGAAACGTTTTACACGTTTGTATATCCATCAAAATCACGTGAATATATCATGATTGGTTCGACGAGTACCATGACTTCTGAATATCAGTTTTTGGCTAGCGATACACCAAAAGACACATTTAAAACCATACACAAGCGTGAACGTGGATTGGAATATAGTGTAGCTCATTTTGGCGATGCATTTTATATCTCTACCAATGCAGACAATAGTACCAACTTCAAATTGGTTAAGGCTCCAATCTCTGCGCCTGGAAAGGATAACTGGGAAGAAGTTCTTCCTCACAGGGCAGATGTGCTTTTAGAAGATGTAGAATTGTTTCGTGAATTTATGGTAGTGGGAGAACGTCAAAATGGATTGTTACAGCTTCGTGTGATACGTTGGGATGGTGAGGAAGATTATTATTTGGAATTTGATAGTGATACCTACACAGCATCGATGAGTACCAATCTAGACTTTGATGCGCATGTATTTCGCTATAACTTTTCTTCGTTAACCACACCGTCAAGTGTGATAGACTACGATACAAAAACGAAAACGAAAGAAATCAAAAAGGAACAAGAAGTTTTGGGAGGTACGTTTGATAAAAATAATTATACGGCAGAACGCCTTTGGGCCACTGCTGATGATGGCACTAAAATTCCAATTTCTCTAGTACGTCACATCAACACTGCCCTAACCCCAGATACACCATTGTTGCAATATGCTTATGGTTCATATGGGAATACCATAGATCCTTATTTTTCATCTGTTCGATTGAGTTTACTCGACAGGGGATTTGTTTTCGCGATTGCACACATAAGGGGTGGTGAATATCTTGGTCGTACTTGGTATGAAAACGGACGGATGCTTTCAAAGAAAAACACCTTTACGGATTTTATTAGTTGTTCTACGTTTTTGATTGAAAAAAACTATACATCATCAAAGCATTTATATGCTATGGGTGGTTCTGCTGGTGGCCTATTGATGGGTGCTATCATGAATATGGCACCAGAGTTGTATAATGGAGTAGTGGCAGCTGTACCCTTTGTTGATGTGGTTACCACAATGCTTGATGACAGTATCCCGCTTACTACAGGAGAATATGACGAGTGGGGAAATCCAAACGAAAAAGAATACTACGATTATATTAAATCATACTCACCTTACGATAATGTCCGCGAAACTGCATATCCCAATACGCTTATAACCACTGGGCTACATGACTCACAAGTACAATATTGGGAGCCCGCCAAATGGACAGCCAAGCTTAGAGATATGCATCAAGGTGATAACTTGATTCTGTTGCATACCAATATGGATGCAGGTCACGGAGGTGCTTCTGGCCGTTTTGAGTCACTAAAGGAAATCGCTATGGAATACGCCTTTTTATTGTATTTAGAACAGAACTAAATATGTGTGAAAATGTATAGTTTGATGAATTTTTGTAAATTCGCATTCAAATTATCCGCACCTAGTGTGTTAAGATATGACATTCAATAAAATAGCAGCTTACAACAACGCTTTAGAGCTGATTGGCGACACTCCTCTAGTAAAGCTTAATCATGTTACCAAAGACTTTTCTGGTAGCTATTATGCCAAAGTCGAAGCATTTAATCCGGGACATTCTAATAAAGATCGCATTGCGCTCCATATTCTGGAGCAGGCTGAAAAAAAGGGTCTTGTAAAACCTGGTAGCACTATCATTGAAACAACCTCGGGCAATACGGGTTACAGTCTTGCTATGGTGAGTATCATTAAGGGTTACGAATGTGTTTTGTCGGTTACATCAAAATCTTCTCCAGATAAAATTGATATGCTTCGCGCTATGGGTGCGAAAGTATATGTCTGTCCAGGTCATGTGAGTGCTGACGACCCACGTTCATATTATCAAGTTGCCAAACGTTTACACAGCGAAATAGAAGGCTCCGTTTACATCAATCAGTATTTTAATGAGCTTAATACAGATGCGCATTACCTCACTACGGGTCCCGAAATTTGGAATCAAACCAACGGGCAAATCACTCATTTAGTGGCAAGTAGTGGTACAGGCGGTACCATTTCGGGTATTGGGCGTTATCTAAAAGAACAAAATAAAGACGTTCAAATTATTGGCGTAGATGCCTATGGTTCAGTACTCAAAAAATTTCACGAAACGCAAGAGTTTGACACCAACGAAATTTACCCTTACCGTATTGAGGGACTTGGAAAAAACTTAATTCCCACCGCGACAGACTTTGATGTAATCGATCATTTTGAAAAAGTAACGGATGAAGAAAGCGCACACGCTGCCCGTGACATTGCAAAAACCGAAGGCCTTTTTGTGGGGTACACATCTGGAGCAGCGCTCCAAGCAATTCGCCAATTGGACAAAACAGGTAAGTTTTTTGATGAAAATAGCGTAGTGGTCGTTATCTTTTGTGATCACGGTTCGCGTTATATGAGTAAAATTTATTCAGATAAGTGGATGCGTGAACAAGGCTTTTTTGATGCTAAAAACATCGAAAAAGAAAAACCAATTGAATACATTCGCTAAACGAACACTTCACTTTTAGGGAGCAATACCCTATATTTGCAACAACTTTAAAACCAATACATTGACTACCGATTTGTTTGCTAAAATCCGTGAAAATAAAGGTCCACTTGGAAAGTGGGCGTCAGTAGCGGAAGGATACTTTGCGTTCCCAAAGCTTGAGGGACCCATAGGAAACCGAATGAAATTTCAAGGAAAGGAAGTGATTACATGGAGTGTAAATGACTATCTTGGACTTGCAAATCACCCAGAAGTGCGTAAAGTTGATGCTGAGGCTGCTGCTGAGCACGGATCTGCCTATCCAATGGGCGCACGACTCATGTCGGGGCATACGTCATTTCACGAACAACTTCAAGATGAATTGGCTGCGTTTGTAGGCAAGGAAGCCGCCTATGTACTTAATTTTGGCTATCAAGGTATTTTATCTACAATTGACACCTTAGTTTCCAAAAATGATGTTATTGTTTACGATGTAGACTCACATGCATGTATTGTTGATGGTGTACGTTTACATATTGGGAAACGTTTTACATTCCGTCACAACGATATTGAAAGTTTAGAAAAAAACTTAGTTCGCGCGACCAAAGTTGCAAATGAAACAGGTGGCGGTATTTTGGTGATATCGGAAGGTGTTTTTGGTATGCGTGGCGAGCAAGGTCGTTTACGTGAAATAGCAGCTTTAAAAGAAAAATATGGTTTTCGTTTTTTAGTAGATGACGCGCATGGTTTTGGTACTTTAGGCGCTACAGGAGCTGGAGCAGGCGAGGAGCAAGGCATTATGGATGATATTGATGTGTATTTTGCCACATTCGCTAAATCCATGGCAAGTACAGGCGCTTTTATTGCCGGCGACAAAGAAATTATGGACTATATGAAGTATAACATGCGTTCGCAAGTTTTTGCCAAATCATTGCAAATGGTATTGGTTAAAGGGGCGTTAAAGCGTTTGGATATGCTTAGAACCATGCCTGAATTAAAATCGAAACTTTGGGAGAATGTAAATGCGCTTCAAAGTGGGCTTAAGGAACGCGGTTTTGATATTGGGACAACGCAGAGTTGTGTCACACCTGTTTATATGAAAGGAAGCGTTTTAGAAGCGATGGTTTTGGTAAAAGATCTTCGAGAGAATCACGGAATTTTCTGTTCTATAGTGGTGTATCCTGTTATTCCAAAAGGAATGATTTTACTACGCCTTATCCCAACTTCTTCGCATACGTTAACAGATGTTGAGGAAACCCTAACGGCTTTTTCGGCTATTCGGGAAAAACTTACCTCTGGCGTTTATGAGCGGTTGTCGCAAAATGTTGCAGCTGGCATGAATGTCTAATTAACGCTGCTTTTTACAAAGCATCATCTCTTCAAGACTAAAATAAAAAATGACAAATCTCAAAAAAGTTGAGTTTGTCTCGTTTGGTGGAGCAAATAGGAGTAAAATCGAACTATTTTGAGGAGGATTTGTTCAAAATTTATAAAATCATTTTTTTAATTAGGACTTCATTAATATGATTATTGAGCAATGGATTGTATGCATAGTCGCTTTTAAAAAATGTTTTTTATGGATTTACTTTAGCTTTTAATCGCCCATTTTGAATTTTACCATTTGGTAAATGGTGCTTTACCACGGGCTTATGAGAGTAGCAGTCAATTGATACTTATCAACTGGTTTAACTCACCTTATCTTATTCTATGAGTCTCATTCCAAAAAACTATTACCAAAATCCAATGTGCTATAATCAATAAAAATCATAAACAGATTTAGTGTACTTCAATTTTGATTAATACGATACTAATTAGTTGTCAACCACAGCGGGCATTAAAACTCAATATCTCCTATGTTGAGGAGGTGTTTTTTCAAACTCAGATGGGGTATAACCTGTAATATTTTTAAAAATTTTATAGAAATTAGAAGGTGAATTGAATCCACATTTATTGGCAATGTAATCTAATTTATACCCCTTTTTTAAGCCAATGTATTTTATTGCTTCTTCAACGCGCACTTTATTTTTTAGCTTAACGAATGACAGCCCATTATATTTTAGATACAGTCGAATATGATATTTATTTTCGTTAATTTCTTTGGCAAATACATCAAAATTTGTTGCAGGTTCTATTAAAAATCGAGGCTCATTTATCATTTCATTTAATTTTGTATCTATTCTACTGTAAACATCTTTTGGTATTAGATTTTTATTAATAGATGGCTTTATAAAGGGTGATTTATTTAAGTATGAATTTTTGAATTTGTTTTTATTAAATAATAATTCAGGAAATTTTAAAAGCTCAAACATTAATCCCAAAAACAATGCAATATCTATGTATATAATTAAACTTAAAAGTAAATTCTTATAAGTACCCTCAATAATGATGATAAAAATGTGAATTAAGTAAATTAATGCGAGTAGTATAAAAATTACTGTTATTTTTTTTAAAGACATTATTTGTTCCTTTGCACGAATTTCAGTCTTTTTAATAATTACTCTTAAACTCATCGTACAGTATATAAGAAAATGTAGCAAACGAAAAATATAATTGAATTCAGGGGAAAAGAACATATTTATGTTTAGTTCTCCTTGAATACTCGGGTTTTCATAAATTTTTTGAACTAAAGCTATTTTGTTTTCCCAGGGCAAAACAAAATATGGTATTATTGCGATTAATTGAACTAATGATGGTATGAAATGTAGTACATCAATCCTTCTTAATTGACTGATTTTATTAAATTGAATTAAAATAAATAAATAGAAAAAAGGCCCAACTAATAGATAAAAAGGAGTTAAATGATTAAATAAAATAGTGGCAATAAATGCATACCCTTTGTTATTAACGAAAAAGTGAGCCATTACATAAATAGAAAGGCCCAAAACGGTCAGATTAAATAAAGTTACCGTTTGCTTTTGCAAGTTTTGCATGGTAATTATTAAACTAAATATAAAGGGAAATGTTATGATTAATTCCATGTTCAAATTTAATCTTCATTTTTAAAATGACACTCCTTTTTTTAAAAAAATATATAATAATTAAGGCTAAATTTCAAACACCTTTATACAATCATTATATTTGATTTCCAATTTAAACTTTTAATTAAAATACTTTATTAGATAGAACCATAAGTCTTAAGTTTCTTTTAATTATTTAATTTTTAACATTATTTAATTCATTATAATTATGTTCAATTCCTTAGTCTGTTTTAAAAATTTAAAGTTTAATTTACTATTCTTACTTGTAGCATTTAACTCTTTCTCTCAAGTTCCAACAATTAGTTCTTTTTCACCAGCTTCAGCTGAGATTGGTGATTCTGTCACTATAACGGGGACTGGGTTTGATACTACGGCATCTAATAATATTGTTTATTTTGGAGCGGTTAAAGCTTCAGTGATTGCAGCAACAACCACTACTCTAACAGTTACAGTGCCTTTTGGTAGTACATACGAGCCTATAACTGTTACCATTAATGGACTAATAGCTTCTTCAAATACTGCTTTTAGAGTTGTAAATTCAGTCATTTCAAACGAAGTTGTTAAGACGCGACATTATGATAATTCAGGAGTTTCCTTTTCAACAGTCTCGAATGCATATAGCTGGCAATCTGCTGACAATGTTGTAGCTGTTGCTGATTTTGATAGTGATGGAAAGCCTGATGTTTCTAAAGTAAAGTCAACTCCAAGTGCTGTTATTAGAGTACATTTGAACACAGCTGTTCCTGGTACTATTGATGCAAATAGTTTCGGTTCTGGTACTGACTTTTTTATATATGACGCCACATCCTACTCCATTCGTGCAGCCGATTTTGATGGGGACGGGAAAAAAGATATTGCTGCTTTAACTAATGGAGGAGTTGTTTCCTTTCTCAGAAATACTTCAACAGGAGTTGGTAATATTTCTTTTGCAACGAAAGTTGACCTCACAGTCAATAATGGTTTTGCAAATATGGATGTTGCTGATTTTGATGGTGATGGTAAAATGGATATTGTTATTCAAGCAGGAGGTTCTTATGGTTCTTCCTCACCAGTTATATATCTAAATACTTCAACAGTTGGTAATATTTCTTTCTCATCTACTGCTCATACATTAACATCCGGTGCTGGACCAAAATTAACCGTTTCGGACATTGATGGGGACGGAAAAATGGATATCATCACTTCAGGTGGAGCTGTAGATATTTCGATAAATGGTTCAACACCTGGTTCAATATCTTTTACTTCAATAAATACAACTACATCGACATCATCATTTATAATCTCTGCTGATTACGACAATGACGGCGACAATGATATGATGGATGAAGATGGTACTTTCTTTGAAAATACTTATTCAGGATCAGGAGGGATTACTAACGCTGATTTTACAACCACTAGTATATCTTACTCTATGAGTAATAGTATTGTAGGTAGATTAAGTACTGGTGATTTTAATACTGATGGAAAAGTTGACTACTTCCACATAGATCACAACAGCTCAAGTAAGACTTACATGCTTTTGAATAATATATCAGGGCCAATTGATTCTAATTCTTTTACTGGGTATATAACATATTCGCACGGGAAAGGACGTAAAACAATTTGTGATTTTGATGGAGACGGTAAAAATGATATTCTAACAAGTGACTATAATACTGGTACGTTTAGTATTTTAAGAAATAATATAGGAGAAATAACATATTATTATCCATTATATAGTGGTTATGTTTATTATCACACTTTTTGGGATGGAGCACCCTCTGATCTTTTTACTGATTCTGATTATGCTTTAAGACTCACTAAATCAGAAGTGAGTGAATTTAATATAGGTGGAAGTGATTGGACTGTTGCCAATAAAATTATATTTTCTGATGCACATTTAAACCTTGGATGGAATAACTTTAATCTTTCAGGAGTTGCTGAAGGCATTTCTACTTCTGCTTACATAAAAACAAGTGGTAATGGATCATTAAAGCAAACAGTTTCTACATCAGTAAAAAGTTTTGGTATTGGTAATTCAACTTACAATCCAGTTTCTATTACAAACAATTCGGGAGTAGATGATATTTATTCTGTAAGAGTTTCTGATCGCGTTAATCAAGATGGTAGTTCTAGTACAAACTCTTGGATTACTCAAGGAACAAATAGTTTACAAAGACAATGGATTATCTCTAAAAATTCCTCTAATGATGCTACTTTAGGATCGGATATTACATTTAATTGGAATGAATCTGATCCAATAAATGGGGTTATAGATAATCCAGCATTATTTATATTTGATGGAACGGATTGGAATAAACAAACTACAGCGGTAACTGTAAGCGGAACAAGTATTACAATTTCAGGTTATACAGGAGCACTATCAAATACTCAATTTGCTATAGCTGATGCTGATACAGGTTTAAAGCCGCCTGGAATCACAATTACAGGCTCATTACTTCCCTATGAAACATGTACGGATAACGTTTCATCTGCACAAAGCTTTGTGATTTCTGCTTCAGGTCTTACTGCAGATATATTGATTGCTGCTTTAAGTGGTTATGAGTTTTCTACGGATGATAGTACATATTCTAGCACATTAACGTTAACCCAAACATCGGGAAGTGTTGCTGATACAACGGTATATGTTCGCTTAACTGGAGCTAGTTCGGGTTCTCCATCGGGTAATATTACTTTGAGTTCTACAGGAGTTAGTTCTCAGACGATTGCTGTTTCGGGTATAGTAAATGCATTACCAACAATTACTTTGTCTACCATTCCAAATATAAATGTTGGGGCTACCTCTTTTAATATTCCATATACTTCGGTTTCAAATAGTCCATCTACATTCTCTTTATCTGCTGGAACAAACGCGTTAACAAATTTCTCCTCAATTATAGATCAATCATTTACTGGAAGTGCTGGTGATTTAGCAGTAGTAATTCCAGGTGATTCTGCTCCAGGCACCTATGACTTTAATTTATCCGTTAAAAATGGGACAACAGGATGTGAAAGTATAGTTTATGCAATTATTTTAACCTTAAATCCACCTGAAACTCCTACAACCAATACAGCCATAACGTACTGTGTAGGCGAAACAGCCTCTCCTTTATCAGCAACTGCATCAACGGGCTATACATTACAATGGTATACGGTTTCAACAGGTGGTATTGCAAGTATATCGGCGCCAACTCCAGATACTACAACAGCCTCTGAAACTTCTTATTATGTAAGTCAAAAAGATGCTAATGGCTTTGAGAGCGAAAGGGAAGAAATTGTTGTAACAATATATGCATTACCCCAGGCGCCAACAGCAAGTGAAATTACTTATTGTGTCAATGAAACAGCTACTGCCTTGATAGCAGCCACAGCCACCGGTCACACCTTACAATGGTACACAGAGGCCACAGGGGGCACAGCAAGTACAACAGCGCCAACCCCATCTACAACGACTGTTGGATCTACTACTTATTACGTATCACAAATTGCAGAGTCAGGCACATTTATTATTGACAATAATGCTTCAAGTAGTTATGCCAACAACATACCTAATTTTGGTCAAACCTTTACTGTTGATAGTAATGTAACACTAAACGCTATAACTCTTAAACAGATTTATTTTAACTCTGGTGCTAGTACACAATTAAAAATTTATGATGGATTTGGCGGATCTTTATTGGCCACAGCAGATGCAACTTATTCTAATTCATCTACAGGGTGGAAAAGTGATGTTTTATTTTCTTTTGCAAATCAAAGTATAAATTTAAACTCTAATCAAAACTATTATTTTGAGGTCTCTTCAACTACCAATATGTACCCTAGGTATACAAGTACATATGATAATGGTTCAGGGTATATAAATAATAATGCTGTAACTCAAGATTTTGCATTCAAATTAGAAAGTACAATAATTTCGAACCCTTGTGAAAGTGACAGAACACCAATTGTTGTTTCTGTTTATGATATACCAACAGCTCCCAATACGACAGATGTTTCGTATTGCCAAAACGAAACCGCTACTGTCTTGACAGCAACAGCTGAATCTGGCAATACTTTACAATGGTACACAGAAGCTACTGGTGGCTTAGCAAGTGCCGCAGCTCCAACGCCATCCACAGCAAGTGCAGGTACAACAACGTATTTTGTTTCTCAGAAAAATGATACCTCAGGGTGTGAGAGTGCAAGAGCAGCAATTAACGTAGTCGTTGAAGAAGCTCCATATGCTTACGATAGGGCCGTGAATTTTGCTTCATCAGGCTATTTATCTAGTGCTCCGACTACCTCGTTAAACTTTTCTGGTTCTAATAGTTTTACATTGGAAGCTTGGATTTATCCTACATCATTTAACGAATCAAGTGCAGGAATTATTTCTAAAGGGAATGCTTTTTCTTTAAAAACAGAATCTAATGGGGTTTTATCCTTTATCATTGAACAAAGTTGGTCTTGGGAAAGATTGGCAACTTCAGCAAATGCCTTATCCACAGGAACTTGGCAACATGTGGCAGCAACTTATGATGGTGGCAGTAGAGTTATGAAGTTATTCATTGATGGGAATTTAGTAGGAACACTTGTAAGAAGTCAAGGTTTTGCTCCAGATTTTAATTCAGGAAATTTATGGATAGGAAGAAATATTTCTGGAAACGGGGGTTATAGCAGACAGTTTAACGGGAATATTGATGAGGTAAAAATTTGGAATACCGTAAAATCATCTACTGAAATAGCATCTAATTATACAAATGAATTACAAGGAACAGAATCAAATCTAATGGCGTATTATAAGTTTGATCAAGGAGTTGGATCATCGGATAATACTAGTATTTCTTTATTCACTGATTCAAGTATTAATGGTAATGATTTATCAATCAATTCCATGGATATGACAGGTAGCTCTAAGAATATATTACAAATTGGGCCTGCAATATTTGGTGTTTCAGAAATTTGTGAAAATAGTATAGAGACCTTAACACATATGAATACTGGTGGGAGTTGGTCTAGTTCAGACAGTTCTGTAATATCAATAGATGCTTCAGGTAATATTACTGCTAATGCTGCAGGTACAGCAACAATTACCTATAATTATGTATATAACGCATGCTCTTATGAGAGTATAAAAACAATTACAGTAAATGAGTTACCATCTCTACCAACAGTAGCTGATATAAGTTATTGTGAAGGAGAAACGGCAAGTGCCTTAACAGCAACCGCAACCACAGGTCATAGTTTACTATGGTACACAGAAGCTACTGGTGGCACAGCTAGCACCACAGCACCAACGCCAAGTACGACATCAGAAGGAGAAATAATATATTATGTTTCACAAAAAAATGATACTTCAGGTTGCGAAAGTGATAGAGCAACGATAACGGTTACAGTAAACGATTTCCCCGTTGTTTCTGGTGATTCTTCAGTTGGAGTAGGTGAGTCCATAATACTTGAAGCAACTACAACACCTGCAACTACAAATGCTTGGGTTTCTTCTAATCCAGCAAACGCTACAGTTGATGCAAATGGAGAAGTTAGCGGCTTGACCCAGGGTAATACAGTTATAACGTATACGAATGCAAACGGTTGTAGTGTAGATTATTCAATTACAGTTACAGTTGGTGCTACTCAAGATCCGCTATTAACCTTACCAGCTACAGATACCACAGGTGCTACTACATTACAAGTAGATTATACCTTACCAGAAGCACCATTAAGTGGCTCTGTATCCTTAACTTTCACCCCAACAGATGGTAGTACTGCTACAGTTTGGACCATGACAGATGCTACTTCGGCTACATTTAACTATGAGGTAGGGTCAGATCCAACAACAATTACAAATGTAGTTTCGGGAGCAGCGCTTTCATTTACAACGTATAATGTAACAATAAGCTATCAAGATGCATTTAGTAATCCTATAGCTTCTACCACAAATACAAACATTCAAACATTAGCTCCACCAGCTATTACTTTAAGTCAAGCTGATTACAATGGTGTAATTAATGTTGCGTTAACTGCAATTAGTACAACAAATACTGGAGGCACTATTACCGCTTATGCAATTTCACCAACGTTACCTTCTGGTTTAAGTTTTAGTACTTCAACAGGGGTTATTTCAGGGACTCCAACAGTTGCACTATCTCAAACCCAGTTCACTATTACTGCTACAAATGCAGCAGGATCTGGTGCTGTTAATTTTAATTTATTTATAGATATTGATACGGATAATGATGGTGAAGGTGACGCAACTGATGATGATGTTGACGGCGATGGCATACCAAACGATGAAGATGCCGATGTAGATGGCGATGGTACTAACGATAACGGTACCGATACGGACGGCGACGGTATCAACGATGCTAGTGATCCAGATGTTGACGGCGATGGCATACCAAACGATGAAGATGCCGATGTAGATGGCGATGGTACTAACGATAACGGTACCGATACGGACGGCGACGGTATCAACGATGCTAGTGATCCAGATGTTGACGGCG
>Ga0209654_1002480_pt1 | contig 12653 bp, 11 predicted proteins | sample SaaInl1SG_22_DNA_FD_184646 | JGI IMG/M metagenome (GOLD analysis project Ga0209654, IMG submission 184646) | Marine microbial communities from expanding oxygen minimum zones in the Saanich Inlet - ESP_161SG_22_DNA (SPAdes) (version 2) | ecosystem: Environmental > Aquatic > Marine > Intertidal... | reverse complement strand
CGAGTTATTTTGCGTGTAACGAACGTTTCACCACGCCGCTTAGACTCGTGATTGAATAAGATCCCATTGCAGGCATACATCCCATACGACTCGCGATAATTGACGGTAATCCAATACGCATAGAGCTTGGCCACAGCATAAGGTGACCGGGGATAAAACGGGGTCGTTTCCTTTTGAGGTACTTCTCGAACAAGCCCATAAAGCTCGGAGGTCGATGCTTGATAAAACTTACACTTATCCAAGCCTAAAAACCGAATACCTTCAAGTAGGCGCAAGGTACCAATCGCATCGACGTCAGCCGTGTATTCAGGCGCCTGAAAAGAAACTGCCACGTGCGACTGCGCCCCTAGATTGTACACCTCATCAGGCTTGACCTCCTCAAGAATCCTCAGCAGGTTTGATGTGTCTGTTAAATCTCCGTAATGCAAATGCAGCCGGCAGTTATCGCTGTGTGGGTCTTGGTAAAGATGATCGATACGGCTAGTATTGAATGACGATGCTCTTCGCTTGACACCATGAACTTCATATCCTTTTGATAACAACAGTTCAGCAAGATAAGAACCATCCTGCCCAGTAATTCCAGTAATCAACGCTTTTTTCAAAGTAACTCTCGCAAAATAATCAGCAGCAGCCTAACCGCAAAAATACATTTTATAGCAACAAGAATAATCAACTAGCCAATTTTTTAAACTCAAACCTTAGGGTAGAGCCTCTTAACAGAAAACACCATTTGTCCTCCCATACTTTCGGGCTAACTTTGAATACAAGCCTGGCAATTAGCCCAATTAGCCCACCCGAAAACGATAATTTCCGAGAGACTAAAGCAAGCTGATTAACACCAAAATAATGTCGAGTCGTTTCTTTAGCCAGATGATCAAAGGAAAAGTAGCTCAAGTGATACTTATGGGTTGGGTCTCTCCACGATGCAGAGGACGAGAAATGAGGCGTGATAAACTGCGCCTCACCCCCTACGCAGAGTAACCGTTCAATCTCCCTAATCACGTGGGGAATATCATCGACATGCTCAATCACATTATCCAAAAGAATTTCATCGAAAGTACCATCAGAATATTCAAGTCCAATTTCGATATCACCAAACGTAACCGCATCTGAGACCGGATGCTTGTCAACGTTGATCCAACCATCAAGAGGTCGAACGCCACATCCCACATTTAGCTTCATTTTATTCCTTATCGGAGTCATAACAATTCAAAGCCCCACCTCGCGCAGAAACAGTTTGGTCGCTATGATTACCTTGAGTAAATTGATTCCCGGCACATCTATTCGGAGAGAACGTTGGCAGATCTAAAACCAAGAGGACCCTGTATCTCCGCGGTAATCATAACAAAAAACGAGCAGGCAAATATCGAGCAATGCATCAAATCACTCAAATTCACTGATGAGGTTTGTCTTGTCGATTCAAATAGCATGGACAGTACAGTGATTTTAGCCAAACGCTTGGGAGCGCGAGTTATACAGCAGCCCTGGCTCGGATTTGGACCCCAAAAGCGGGTTGCTGTAGATGCTGCATGCAATGACTGGATACTCTCAATTGACGCAGATGAAAGAATGGGGCCTAAGCTCGCAGCCTACATTCAACAATTTGTCAGCGAAGCGTCAGAGCGGGAAGTGCTGCATATTTCGCGACAATCTTTCTTCCTTGGAAAGCCGATCAAATTCTGCGGCTGGAATCCGGACTATGTCGCACGAGTATTCAATCGTAAAACAACCAATTTCTCATCTAGGCTGGTACATGAAGCCGTCGAGCCGGCCGGCGACAAAGTATACGCACCGTCAGCCCTTAAATTACTCCACTACCCATACCCGTCTGCGCAATCGATCCAAAATAAAATCCAGAGATACGGGAAGTTGGGAGCCAAAGAATTGATGAAACGAGGTACGCAACCCACGGCAATTCTATTTATTTACGCGAAGACGACATTTGCGTTTATACGAACTTATATCTTCCGATTGGGCGTGTTGGATGGCCAGGCAGGGCTAAGAATCAGTGAAATGAATGCCAAAACCACGTACTTCAAATACATGCTACACCGACATTTACATAGGTTAAGATTTGAGTAAGCTTCGATACAATTCGTTGCAACGCACGAGCATCGAATCAAACGTGTGTTTTGCCTTTACAAGCTCAAAAGCACTCTCGAGCATTTTCTTCGTATGAATCTCTCCGGCCTGGATCCGAACAAATGCCTTGGTTAAGTCCGATGAACAAGATGGATTGACAACCACAGCAGTCTCACCATCCTTTACAATCTCATTCAATCCAGAGACGGTTGTCGCTACAACTGGCACCTTCATACTAAAGGCCTGTAAAACCGCTTGAGAAACACCCTCATTACGAATGCTCGGCTGACAAAAGCAATCTGCTGCCGCAAAATACTTATCGACATCCTCGACGTGCCCAATAAATGAGACTGATTCATGGATCCCCAACGTCTTAGATTGTTCAATCAAATTGCCCAATTGTGGACCATCGCCAACAATGACAAGCTTCACATTTTGTTGGTTAAGGTTCGCAACAGCTTCCAAAACAAACGAATGGCCTTTCCAGCTTCGCAGCGTCGCAACCATGACGATGACAAAAGAATGGGGGTCAATTTCAAGTTCTCTTCGAGTACGCTCTCGGTATTCGCGACTGGGTACATCCTTTAAGTCAACGCCTGTCGGAATGCTCGTTACTTTTGATGAAGCAATGCCCAAAGTCGATTCAATGTGGTGCTTGATATCAGTTGATGTTGTAACAATATGATCTGGCTGGCGATACAGCCATCGAGTCAAAAGCGACGGATGGACTGCAGCACTAACGTGCCGGTATCGAATGAGCCTTGGGCGATTTGTCAAAAACAATATAGCGATAGCAACAAGCCAAGAATCGGTAGAGCTGTGTGTAATGACCAACTCGGTGCGGCAAACACGGAGGTATCGATACATTGCCACTAAACCACGGATGGACTTCTTTGAAATTGGTAATGCAGTAATCGTTAGTTGCCCATCCTCCTGATACGCCCGCTGTCTAAATTGGGATCCGACAGAGCAACATACTTCAACCTCATGACCAAGTGAGATAAGACCAAGAGACTCCCGTACAATACGTATCTCCTGACCGCCCCAGCCAAGAGATGATTCCGTATGCACAATTTTCATCGCAGTTGTTTCAGCATGTCGTTCAAGTTGTATTGCATGTTTGCCTCGGAAAACTGGAATGACAAATCTCTCAGCTCCGACCGATCCTCATCCGTTATCTGTCGCATACCATTTATTTTGTTCACTAGATCCTCCACCGATCCAGATTCAAATATCTGGATCGCTTTAGCTGAACTAAAATCCGAAATCCCTGTTTCAGATGATGCAATCACTGGCACGCCGGCCACGATAGCCTCGACGGCAACATTCGGACAAGGATCATACAGCGACGAGATCACCAAACAATCGATCTCAGTGTAGATCGACTCAGCATTCTCCCTAACACCGCACCAGCAAATTTTATGAATTACACCGAGTTGTCTGGCCACATCTTTAAAGGAGTCGGAAGCCTTATCAACTCCGTAGACCAGAAGCTCAAAATCATCGGACAGTTTCGAAAGAGCCTTAAGCAATAACCGCAGCCCTTTACGCTCCCATCCACTGCCAACAAAACCCAATATGATTTTTCCCGATATGGGTCTGATTGGGATGGAGTGAAGCTGATAAAAATCTCTGCAAACATTAGTGATCGTTACAGCCTGGGTTGCAACTTTAGGGTATTGATGCTCCAACTGCTGCCGAACAAATTCTGAATTTACGATAATTTTTTTTAATCGTTCATTTTGAAGGCATTGCCGCTCTTTTCGGACTTTGAATCGATGAAAACTGGAAAGCCGCAAAAAAAACCGACCGAATGGTGATCGCTGCTTCCGCAGGATATCGAGCCAATAAGTATGTAACCCGTCACCCAAACGAAGCACATCAGCGCCATCGACCCATTCATGTGCTTGCACAAGAATATCTGAATTCGATTGAATCCATGCTTCAGCTGACCGCGTAAACGATCTCAGGCGCGAAAACCGGCTGAACCCAAAAACCTTCAAGGTGACCATTTGATCGACCCATTCGGATTGCTCATTCCATTTTTCACAAACTAACGTCACATGAAAACCAAGCGCTTTATAAGCTCTAAGAAAACTATTCACCGCTTGTTCTGCGCCACCATCGACTCGGTATTCACGACGGATGATTGCGACTCTATTAGTCAAGAGAACGCCTTACATACGAAAGCACGCGATCAATTATTGCGTCTTGCTGCAACCGAAAGTTCAAACATTCCGATTTCTTCCCACCACCACACCCATCCAGGTGACAAGGCCGGCAGTGCCAATTAGGATTTGTAATGACATCAAGTGTCTTTGTTACTTGATATGGCCCCCAGGTCGACTCGCACGTAGGACCAAAAAATACCACGCCATTAACCCCGCATCCTGCAGCAATATGCGATGCGAATGTATCAATCCCGATATAGAAGTTGGCTCGATCAATTATCGAGCCCAATTGAGTAATCGTCGTTTGACCGCATAGATTCAACAAGTCGCCTGGCATAGCTTCCTCGATCTCCTTACAAAATTGGATTTCCAGCGGCGCACTACCGCCGGTAACTACAATCGTCCCATCAACCATTTTAACTAATCGATGCAAAAGAGCTGTCCAAAAATTCACAGAGGGTGTCTTGAACATCCAGTTAGCTACTGGGTGAACTACGATCAAAGCAGTATCGGAGTCGGGCAGCAGATTCTCACCCTCAGACACTGACTGCACAGCAAACTCAACTGAAGGCGGTACAATTTCTCCACAGTTCATACCAAGACGTCTCAAAACATCTAGGTTTTTCTCGGCGGCGTGTCGCTTGAGTGGTGGATTAGGTAAACAATGAGTCCAGATTTTATTCAACAACTTTGGTTTAGCAGGACTCGAAGTGCATCTGACACCCGCTTTAGTGAGAAACGCTAGTAAAATCGATTCGCGCGACCCATGGAAGTCTAAAAACATATCGTATTGATTTCGCTTTAGCTCAATTCTGAACAAGTTGACTAGGTTCAGTGTCGTAGGTTGAAGCTCGAATACTGATTCGACATTTGGGCGCGACGAAAAAATTGGTGAGGAGCTCGGCTTACAAACAACATCAATCACTATCTGCGGATATTTTTTGTGCAGCCACTGAACGACTGGCGTTAATAGCAGGGCATCGCCTAACTGCTTACACTGAAAAATTAGGATTCGTTTGGCGTTATTCCAGTCAGCACTGTCATGCGGTATGTAGTTTTCTGCAAAAGTTGAAGACATTGATTTGACCAAAAGTTTATTCAAATTAACGCCATTTCATACATGGCTTGGAAGATAGTCCGGGCTTGACGTTAAGCTACTAAGACGTAGAGAGCAAGCTACCAAGGATATCAACGAAACAATCACCTCTTAATCAAAGCCCCAATACCAATTCTTCGGTCTCCATTACTCGCGACAAAGTCGATACACTCTTCGCCCGCAGCCTTCAACTGATCCCAAAGCCTGTAGACTTCAATTTTTGGTGCATCGGGTCGGCAAACCGTATCATGGAAAGCAATAACACCCCCCGAACGCACCAATGATGAATACATTTCATAGTCGAGCTTAACGCCGTCGTAAGAGTGATCACCATCAATAAATAAAAAATCAATTTTCTGCTCCCCGAGCAATGTCTCGACCCGACTTAAGGTATCAATACTGTGAGAGTCACCTCTTATCGCAGTCAGTCTCTGTTCATTAGTAACGAAAGATTGAAATAATTGTTCAGCACCGCCGATCAAACCACCCCCGAAATCCCCTCCGGGAAGGTCAACGCTCACAATATGTCCGCTCTGGCCCCTTAGCAACTGGGCCCAGAGAAATAGAGAGCCGCCTTTATGAGACCCGATCTCAAGAACACAACTCAATTGGCGAGAATCTAAAAATTCAAGAAACTTGAGGATCTCAGTCTCTGATTGCTTGATATCGAGTGACTCAAAGTAGCCCGAACCACTGTACTGAACAGCAGACTCATAAATTTCGGTAACAGAGGAGTCAGCCAAATCGAGAGCCTCAAAATATTGCATTGCTTCTTTTAAATGGCGATTAAAAAATACTCGTTTAGAAATACTCTTTATCAGCTTTCTCAAGTTTCACTGTCTCCGCAGGACGATAATTTGCATTTTTCGGTTTATAGCTTGCGGGCTGTTCTCTCAAACCAGTCCAACCACATGCTTTCAATTGCAACTTGGCTATGGTTCCTTTCGATCTCTGATATCGCTTTTTCGACCGTCTCCAAGAGACTGGAATTGTACCAACATGACCGAATCATTTCTGCGTCAGATTTAAGATTGCCTGTTAAGACCTTAGCACCAACTTTAGAAGCAAATCGACGAACCTCCGGAGTTCGCCCATCCCCAAGCGCATAAATTCCCAACGAAAATGCGCAGCGAACTCGCGATGCAGGCTTGAGGAAGGAATGTTTAAGCTTTCTGCGTGCGGGAAGTAGCGCGAGCCGGCATTCAGAGGCCGCTCGAGACAAATTGGCATAAGACCAAGGAAAATGCCACACAGGAATCGTACCAAGGTCATAGGTAGTTTCAGCTTGCTCACCAGAGACTATAACCAATCCATCACAATCTCCGTCATCCATCAATGACTCAATAATTGGTAAATAGGGCTCGAGCTCATTGAAACTATAGTGACCGCCATGCCAGAACACTTTAGACCTCGAGCCTTCTGGCAATTGTAAGCGTAACCGGCCTTTTTCAATGTTCCATGAAGGTTCAAACTCTGAAATCATACTAACGCTTGGATGACGATAACCAATCAACAGTTGGAGTTCATAACTCGAAGTGACAATCACCTCGTCAAACACACGGAGTTCGGACCAAAACAACTCTGCTTGGTCACAAATTAACAATACAGAATATGAGGAGCAACCAGACGGAGGGATTGCCTTAAAAGAAACAAGCACGTCAACTGATGCGGTTGGTAGCTCATCAGAAACACTTATTTGAAACCCATACCTTTCCAGTTTAGAAAAAAACTCTCTCAAAGAAAAAATAATTTGTACCGCGCCGGCTGTGGCATGAGGAGCCCAAAAATGAAAAGTCATGGGCTTCGTCTTCAACCGATGCGGATAACCCGACGGTAAGGCAGCATTCTTGTCGACCGCTCTTACTAACCGAGCTTGACTCCCTAGATAGATTAGAAGCAAACATACTTTGTGATGTATTCGGAAATATTTTTGGCGAAGTGCATTGAACGATGGGCACCACACAAAGTTGTGAGACTTGAAGGAAGGCATGTCGAAGATCCTAAGTTTGATCAAAATTTAAATCCGAATTGCCGCTGTAACAATACTCAAGTATTGTTAATCGGGCAGTTAACAACCCAAATCTTTTTGTAGGGAGACAGTTTGACCCAACTCAAGCAGAATTGCTCAAGTCTGATCGTTCAGGTGTTTTTTTTGCCTGTCGTCCTCCTGTTTTCGAATGCGGCTTTGAGTGACACTATAAATAAGCAACAGTGTTTAACGACTGCGACAGGCACCTGGGCAGAACAACAGGTTTATCTGTTATTCGAGTCAGATGCGCAGCAACTACGAAGACTAGATTGTATTGAAACGGCAAATAATGCTGAGAAGCAGGCCCTACTCGACCGTGAGTACACCGCCGAAGAATTTTCAGACGAACTTTTCAGGAATAAAGCAGTTGACACCTTCAACCTGACAGTCAGTGACCAGACATTAGATGACAACGGTATGCAAGTTCTGGGACAGCCAATCGATAATGACAACGAAAATCAATCGCCAGCCATCCCGACTTTGAGAGGGTTCAAAACCGTGAAAATCGAAGATTAGCTCGCGACTCATCATGACAATCACTCCGGAAAAAGTCGCTCGTGTCTTGGCTAGTACCATCCCCAATGATTTGCAACCAGAAATAAACTGTTGTGTCCTGGGCGCGGCCGCCCACGGCAATCTCGAAACCTACGACACCATTACTTATGACGCGCTAGATAAATTTTTTTCTTTAGAGGTCATCAAATTCGAACCAGATCCAATCAGTTTTGGAAAAGAAAATCAAACGAAGCGTAACTACGAGACATGGATAAACGAAGCTATCGGTGACGGCGGAACCCATGATTTCTACGAAACTGAGTATGGTGCATGTTCCAGCCTTTTGATTCCCGACATTAGTACGATGGACGAATTTAATTGCGGCCGCTTATCGAGACTGATGCGACCCAAATCAAAGCAGAAGATTCACACTGCATTACTGGACGAGGTTGTCACAAAACCGGTCGATGACCTTAGAATGGATATTCAAGGAGCTGAGCTAATGGCGCTCGAGGGTGCTCGGGCAACGCTGAATGGGGTCTCGACAATTCAAACCGAGGTCTCTTTCGTCCCACAATACATTGATCAGCCACTGTTTTCCGAAATAGAACTATTTTTACGAAAAAATAAGTTCAATCTTGCACGATTGATGGAACCGCATCATCACCCCTTGACCCCGTTCTCATCAGAAAATCCATCCGATAGGGCATTTATTCCGGTTTGGACGGACGCGATTTTCATCAAGCACGTATTCTCCCCACATCTATTGAGCAAAGAGAAACTCCTAAAGACAGCAATCATCGCTGGCGTGAGATACCAAGCTTTGGACGTAATGTACCGTTGTTTAAAGCAAGTGTTTGACGATGAGGGTATCGAGGGTAGCGCCGATATAGCTTTGCAACGAATTCTGAATTAATTAATGGGTCCATTAACGTAAAGCACAAATTGCCAATATCTTCGCATCGTCCTGGAGAAGATCAAGAGCTGCCGATTGAGTCTAATGTAATAATCCCAATGAATCGTGTATGGACCTTAACTTTTCATAAATTCTCGCAACAGAATCAAATCGCATCATCTGCTTTATATACGAGGCATCTTCTTCCCTCTTTGGTCTCTTGTTCAACCCTCTCTCAGCAGGATCGCTCCGCCCACTATTTCCGGAACAATAAATATCCGCATTGGTTATTTCAGGAGGAGCCTCAGAAGCCAAAGCAGATGCTAAAAATGAGTCAATCTCACTTTGATCATCGCATACTTTCTCATACCCCAAAAAAGTGGTACTCGGCTCAAGTTTATCGATCCAATGGCCAAAGTGGTTTATCCAAATATGAAAATTACGGTTATGCACATCCCAAAATTTCGATCGTACAGCGCTTAGAAAATTTTCGAGCGGATCTCTTATGATAGCTACAGAATTAATAGTCGCATTAGGTAACACGTCTCTCAGAACTCTCTCAACCTTTAGATAATTCTCTCGAGCATCGTAGGTAAAATAATGGTGGTGCCACTCTCGAATAATCAGTGGTTTTTTTGTTTCTTGGAGCTCTTCCGCGACAAGCAATAACTCCAACTTCGCTTTTTTTTCCAGCCGATTCGCCGTCTCCGCTCCAACCTCTCTTCCACTTCTAACTAAAACCTGCTCCAACGCTATTGTTGGACAAAATGCATGTGGATCCAAATGAGGAGTGTCTATACAGTATTCGTTGATAAACGCGGCTCCTGACTTCGCAACTGCATACTTTGTAATTGCACTGGAACCGCTCGCAGCTAACCCCCGAATTAACAAGATTCGCAAATCTTGATCAAGCACCGACAAGATCCTCAATTAAGCGAGAAAAAGCAGCAGCATATTCGGATCCAGCATCAATTACACTGACTTGGCGCTTATTTGCTAGTATATCGCGAATACGAGCCAATTCGTCGGGTGAATTTGCTAAATCAATAGCCAATTTTTTGTATTGATCCAAATTGTCACAGGCAAAATCACTGAGGCCGGCCTCCGTTAAGAATGACAACCCAAGCCTAGAAACGGTAGTTTGGCCAAACCGAGTGATGCATGGCAAACCTGCAAATAGGGCGTCACCAAATGTTGTGTGCCCTCCGTACGGATAACTGTCCAAAAACAAGTCAGCTAAGGCCAATCGGCCGAGGTGTTCTTCTGTTGAATCCACCCTTGTAGCAATGATTAATTGGCTCGGGTCTAATTGAAATTGTTTAACGGCAACATCCGCTAATCTTTCAAAGATCTCTTTACTCATTTGAGGAAGCCAAATCACACCATCAACTGTCCGCGCGATTTCGCACCATGCTGAAAACATTTCTTCAGTTATTTTCTCAGGTTTGTGATAACACGCAAACACTGGACTGCACTCTGGCAGTCCATAATCCTCTCTAGTCAGCCCTTCGACCGGCTTTATAGAGAAGTCGCGCGGCATAAAACAACACGGGAGCCTAAGAACTCTCTCATCCAAATTACTATTGAATTCTTCAGGTGCAACAACGTCATCCAGAACAATTCCATCAAAGTAATCAGAACCCGTGGTTGCGGGAAATCCCAGATAAGATATTTGCGACCTTGCAACCCTGGCCTTAAAAATTGCAAATCGGTTATTGCCAGTGTGACCGTTAAGATCGACCGCAACATCTAATCGATATTTTCGCGCAAGATGAACAACCTCCAGATCATTCAAGTGCCTTAAGTCGACGAACTCTTTGACGCACTCTTCCAATTTATCCGTCATATCATCCCGAGCTGGAGTAAATGAAAACGCAAAAAGGTTGAAACGATGTGGATCCATCGAACGGAGCAGACCCAAGAGAAGTTGCGTTACAGGATGATTGTTGAACTCACCGGCAAAAAATCCAATGTTGATTGGGGTCGTTGGTGTTTCAAATTCAGTTTTACGGAATATCAGGTTCTCATGAAAAATATCACGTGTTTGAGTCGTTCTTAACCTCGCGAGCTCCTGGATGATTTTCGGGTTTTCGATTACATGGGAGGCGATAAAGGGATCGATGGCGCTATTTACCCCACGGGATTTCATTTCTTCAACCGCGCCCCATTCGCAAGTTCGGATAGCAATGGTAACTGCTTTCGCCTTAGCCGCATCACCGAGCCATTTTGAATATCGGCCCGACGCTACAACATTTATCACATCAGCTACACCACCCCAGTCACGAATTTTCTCAAAGTGGACCATGAGAGTTGCTAGACTCGATTCGCAAACATTCTGATCCTTTCCCTTCGAGCCAATCCACAAAAAATGCGAGGGGTCAGCGTCTATCGAATATTTAAAAATAATAGATCCCACAAGAAAATTAGCTAGTTGATTGTCGGAATCTAGCGAAATTGCCTGAGTAGCCCACGCGTAAGCATGCTCTACACGACTCAACTCGTCTAATAATTTCACGTACGAAAGAATAAGCTCGACGTCGGAGGTGTCACTAGCAAGAGCGGACTCCATATACGTCAGCGCCGATTCGTAATTCTTCGAATCAATTGCATTCAAAGCAAGATTCTTTATAAATCTCCGATCCGATGGATTTTTTTTCAATGAGTCTTTGAGTACAGCGTCTGCGGTCTCGTAGGTCTTATTCTTTGTATAAGCCATCGCAAGGGTCAAAGCACCATCTGCATCAGACGAATTCTGGTGATGAAACTTTTCCAGAAATGGAATCGCTTTTTTCGGATTATCTAGTGCAAGCCAGGTCCTACCCAAGTTATAAGCTAAATTCAGATCGTGACTTCGGCCGTACGCATGCTGAAAATATTTCAACGCCCTCAACGCCTTTCCTGTTTCTAGGAGGGCTCCACCCATAAGTGACAATACCAACAAATTATTTTTGTCTTTCCCCTTTAACCGTTTTTCGCAAACCTTGATTACCGTATCGAAGTCGGACTTCTCGTAAGCTTTTATTAACTCAGCTTCTGTCATACCTTTTACCTAAAAAAAAGGGCTCATAACGAGCCCTTCTTCTAACGCAATTAAGTTACGTTATTAGAACGCGTACTCAACACCAACAGTTGTTGTGTTATCAAGTGCAGAATCGTCATCAGTGATTCCGATATATGTGTTCAAAGTCGATCCGACCTTGTAGGACACACCGTAAGCCGTGATTGTTTTACCATTATCTTTGGCGTTTTGCTCAACATATAGCTTACCCATACCATAGTCATAAGTCGCACCAACGTTAGTCCAGTCTTCGGCAGCCGTCTGCGCATTATTAGTCAGCATTTCGTAACCAACGTAGACAGGGCCAAACGAACCAGATACGGAAGTCACAGTCGTACGCATTGCTGCAGCTTCAGGCTTCTCTGAGCCATGCGCAATTTTAACTCCACCAACTTCATACTGAATCGCATACCCAGTTGAATCAGTGGAGGCTGCTGCCGCTGTAGAAGCACCAACTATAGTCGTGTCAGACGACGTTTGTGCCGTGTAAACAGAACTTGATGAAACAGAGTTCTTCACCGAATAAGAAACTGCTACAGAAAGACCTTCAATCCCAAGATTTGGAGAAAAGATGACTGCACCTGCGTCAGAGTAACCGTCGTCAAGGACAGTACCAGCACCAGCTTCGCCTACATCGGCCACTTCGTCATATACGCCTGACGCAGAGCTCTGTCCAAAGTTTACGTAACCAAATGCACCTGAGATTTTAAGGTCCGTATCTGGTGTGCCAGCAGCCATATCACCGTCTTCGATGTCCAAAGTAGCTGTTACAGACAAGCCGTTGTCTAGCTCTTCTGTTGCAACGATTTTGAAATCACGGTCGCCAT
>Ga0209654_1002477_pt1 | contig 12671 bp, 15 predicted proteins | sample SaaInl1SG_22_DNA_FD_184646 | JGI IMG/M metagenome (GOLD analysis project Ga0209654, IMG submission 184646) | Marine microbial communities from expanding oxygen minimum zones in the Saanich Inlet - ESP_161SG_22_DNA (SPAdes) (version 2) | ecosystem: Environmental > Aquatic > Marine > Intertidal... | reverse complement strand
GAATACCTGATGAGGCTTCTGGAGAAATGGCAGAGTGGTCGAATGCGGCAGTCTTGAAAACTGTTGACTGTAACAGGTCCGGGGGTTCGAATCCCTCTTTCTCCGCAGATTTATGTTTTAAAAGAAACATAGAAACCCATAAAACTCTATAAACTAATCGTTTATAGAGTTTTTTTTGTTTTTAACAGGGTTCAAAATACACATAAAATATCATAGTTTAGTTACCCTATAGGTTACCCTATAGATTTTTTTAAAAATAGGGTAACTAAACCGAAAGAATTCTTTGAAAATTCTCTGGAAATCTGAAGCTTTAATTTGTTTTTTATCATTTTTAAAAATTATTTAAAAGGCAATTATTATGTTACACATTATTTATTTTATTAAAACGGAAAAAACCAAACAAAACGGGGAAGCTCCTATTTATGCTAAGATTTCTTATCATAGACAATCTTTAACCATGAGTGTTAGACAAAGTATTTCAGAAGAAAGGTGGAATGCAACAAGTAAGTTACGAGGACCACTTAAAATTGAAAAAGAAAAGGTGATTAAATCATCTTTAGACGCGTTAAGTCTTAGCTTTGAAAGATTGGTTTCTCAATGCGTAAAAGAGGGGGGTGAGGTTACCCTATTAGCAATAAAGAATAAAATTCTAGGGAAACCTGAGAAAAGTAATCAAGAATTACAACTTTTAGATGTATTTGATCTTCATAATAATGCTTTCGAGAAAAAAGTTTTTTCTGGCGAAAGATCTGCAGCATCATTACAAAAGTATAAGCGTTCTAAAGAGTTAATAAAAAACTTCTTACTTAGTAAATACAAACTTCAAAATATTTCTTTAGATGATATAAATGGGTTATTTATATACAAGTTAGAGCAATACTTAAAGTATGAGAGTATTTATAAAGATAAGGTTGGTATAAAGAATAACTCCGTTGTTAAATATTTTAGAAACTTTAAAACTGTTTGTAATTTTGGAATAAAATTAGAAGAGATTTCGAAAAACCCTTTTTTGAAATATGACGGAAAAATTCAAACTAAAGATGCTATTTATTTAACTCAAAGTGAATTATTATTAATAGAATCAAAAATGTTTGGAATTGATCGTTTAGATAGAGTTAAGGATATATTCCTTTTTAGTTGTTATACAGGCTATGCTCCAGTAGATGCTCAAAATCTTTCAAGTAAAAATTTAATTTCCAATAATACTGGAGATTTATGGATCGTAACAGACAGAGCAAAAACAGGTATTAGAGCCAATGTTCCTGTTTTGCCTGTTACAAAAAAAATTATTTCAAAATATAGTTATTTAGAAGATCGATTAATTCCCAAAATATCAAATCAAAAAATGAATGCATACCTAAAAGAAATAGCAGATATTTGTGGTATTAATAAACCTTTAACTTGGTATGTTGCAAGACATACTTTTGCAACTACAATAACACTAGGTAACGGTGTAAAGTTAGAAAATGTTTCTGCAATGATGGGACATTCTAATATTAAGCAGACACAACATTATGCTAAAGTTTTAGATGTAAATATTCAAAATGACATGAAAAAAGTTATGGATATTTATAAATAACTATTTTATAACTCTCTGATAATTAATGTGGAATTTTATTAATTTAGCGATATAAAATTCCCGTCATGTTGTATTCACAAAAAACTATTGAAAAAATTGAAGCCCTTTTAAATTTTACTATTAGCTTTAATAAAGTTAATCAAACGTATTTATTTAATAATAAATACATATCAGAAATAAAAGTTTCTTCTTTTGAATCTGATATAAAAGAGATTAAAAGTTTACTTTTTAGTCATTTAAAAAATGGTTTGAAAAATGATAATTATGTTCAAAGCATTATTGATTTAATTGAAAATAAAATTGAGTATTTTGAGAAACTCAATTATAATTCTCCTGAATTTTTTGATAAATATAAAGGTAAAATTAATATTATAGAGGAATCCTCAGAAAATTATAAGAACAATACTAAATTATTTACTCTTTATAAATTAAACGAAATAGATAATGGAGTAAATGAGGAATTATTTGGTTACTTAAATTTTTTGTCTCCTAAGCTTAATAATATTAAAACTCAGTTAGACTTTGATAAAGGTCATTTCCTGTATTTTTTTCATAGCTATTTATTGATTGTTAAAGATTTTAATTTGTTCTTAACTAAATTATATGACCATGTTAACTATATAAACTTCACAAGCTATCAATTTGATGATTTCTTAAGTATAGGTATAGGTAAAGGCTCTCTTACACACAGTAACTATCATTTTAACTTACAAAAAATTGAAATAGCTTATTTATTTAAGATTTTGATGAATGAAAATATAGTTTCGTTTGATTTGAGTAGTGAGTCTAAAAATAAACTTAAGATGAAAAAATTTATTGAAGCCAACTTCACATATTTAAAACAAGGCACTACTAAGAGGATTCCAATAAAAGATTTTAATAAAGAATATGCTGAGGCACATTCTTCTGTAACTCAAAAAAATATCAATAAAGAATTGATTTTTTTAGATTTCTTTATAGAGATATTTAATAGAAGAAAACAAGAATTATTAAATTCGAATACAAAGAATTCTTTGTAAATTCTCTAGGATTTAAACTTTTATCATTTGATTTTTTTAAAATTTGTAAGCAATTAAACTTTTAAAAAATATGAAAAGATGGAATCAATAAACATACCAACTCTAGAATCCATAAAGTTACTTATTAATCCAGTTTTTAGTAAATTGGAACAAATAAATGTAAAGTTATCTATAGATGAAAAAAAGATTAAGACTAAAAAGTATTACAGAAACTCAGATTTAAAAATCTTGTTTAACTTATCTAGTAATACAATTATCAAGTACCGTGAAAAAGGAGTTTTACCTTACACAAAATTAGGAGATATTTTTCTGTATGAAGTAAGTGAGATAGATCAAATTCTAAAGGAAAATGCTATAAAAATATAGAATATGAAAGATCCATTAACAAAAGAAGAGTTTGTTCCAAAACGATCAAATCAATTATTTGCTTCGCCAGAAAATAGAATAAAATATAATAACAATAAAGCAAATAAAAAAAGAAAACAAAGAGCATTTGTAGATAAACCTCTGCATAATAATTTAAATATTATACAAGAGATTATGAATCAAGAAAAATCTAAAAAAGTGCATAGAGAGTTTTTACTTGGAAAAGGTTTTGACTTTAAGATATATAATAGTACTTGCATTGTTAAAGATAAAAAAGGCTATTGTATTTATAATTTTATACTAACTTATATTGAAGATTATGTCAGAATTATACGAAATAATTGATCCAAGTGTTTCTTTGATAGATAATGAACTTTCAAAAATATCAAAACTTACAAATGAAAATAAAAAATTGAAAAATAATATATTAATTATATTGTTGGTTTCAAGTTTTGCTGTTTGTTTTGTGTACTTAAATGAAGTTAGAAAAAATAGTAAAGATAAAATTTAATGGTATTTTAATAATATCATAAAAAAATAACATTAATTATCTTTTTTATTTTAATTAAATATAAAATTTTTTCTTTTATCTAATGAGTTCTTTATGCTTTAATTAAATAGCTAACTTTTAATTTGAAAAGAATATTATGAGAGATAAAGTTTAAAAATACTTTAAGTATAAATATTATATTTGAGAATTAATCTTAATCTTCTTAGATATTGTATGAAGGGTATTTTTAAATAAAAAAGAATATACTCTTTACAGATTTATAGTTTTAGTTATTGGCTTAGATTTTTATAATAAAATTTAACTTCAAAATATATGCGAAATTATGATGTTGTATATTTTTTAGTCAACCTATTTCAGGAAAGTTCAAACCTCTATCTGAATGATGAATGAGTTTTTTAGTAGGGTATTTTCTGTTTTTAATAGCCATTTGAAGCGCTTTAGTACAGAGAGAAGTTTTCATATGATTATCGAGATTATATCCCATAATTTGCTTGGAATAGGCGTCTGTAACAATTGCTAAATAGTTATGTCCATTATCTGTTTTAATATAGGTTATATCGCTTACCCAGAGTTGTTCTGGTCTAGTAGGCACTTGGTCTTTAATGAGGTTTTTATATTTTCTAAACAGGTGATTAGAATTGGTTGTTGTGACGTAGTTTTTGAGTTTGGGTACCAGTAAATTATGAAGCCTTAAAACGTCATACAACTTGTCTCTTCCTATTTTAATTTCTTGTTTAATAAAGTCTTGTTTAAGTTCAGCATATAGTTTTATACCACCCGTTTTTTGGCTTACTTTTTTACGATAGTTTTTAACCATTTCAATAATTTTCGTATCGTTTATTTGTTTGATTTGTTGTGTTTTAAGTCTTTTGTAGTAGGCTTGTTTACTAATCCCAAAACATTGATAGATCCACTTTGTTTTAAAATGTTTTTCTTTTTTAGTTCTATCTCTTTTGCTAATGTTTTGGGTAAGGACTTTTTTGCCAAATCGACCCCTGTAATGATTTCCATATCAGCGATAATGTCTTGTTGAAAGTCTTTTACAAACTCCAATTCTTCAATACGTTCCTTTAATTTTTTGATTTCATCATTTTTACTCATACCAGTATTTTGTTGTACTAAAGTACTATATTTTTTAATCCAATAACCAATAGTAGTTCTAGGAACATCATATTTTTTGGAAGCGAAGTTAGTTGAGATTTGACCATTTAGAATTTGGTCAACGACGAATAATTTGGTTTCTAAAGTTACTTTTTGGTACTTTTTTTTCTGCCAGTGGTCTTTTTGTGTTTTCATAAGTGACTATCGTTAATTGATGAATTTTTAGTCAACCTATTTCAGGAAAGTACAGTTGTTGCATTGGGCATAACGGTCTCGGCTATGAGTAGTTGCGTGGTTTAGCGGTTAACTTTGCAAGTACGCACCAAGTTGGAAATTCCGCAGGAATTTCCAAAATAGGCGAGTAGCAGCAATTGTTTATAGCCATTGTTATGGGCTGGTTTTCTTATTTCAACTTATAAAGACCACGTGAAACACGGATAAAATATTCACTGTATTTACCATTGCCAACTGCGTGTTTTGAGATAAAACTGTTGCTTTTATCTAAAAATTCAAAGTCAGAGGATTTGAAAGGTTCTTTTACTTTACCTGTTTTAATTGCAAAATTAATTTGTTTTAGTAAATCTTTTTGTCTCATTGTTTTGTGTTATTTATTATAATCTTCTGCAGCTCTTTGTAATTTACAACAAAAATCTATAGCTTCTGCTCGAGTCATCACTTGAGATTTTTGAATTTCTATGATTTCATTTTCCGAGCAGCCACAAGTTTTTCCTATTGTTAACTTATAAACAAAAAAGGAAATTAGAATTAAAGCTCCAATTGCAGCAAACCTTATCAATGTTTTATTTTTAGATTCATCTTTTTCAGTAATTTGTTTAGAGAAGTTATCAGCTTTAGCATTTTTTTCAACTTTTACATTCATATTTTTTTGAGCATTTTTATCTGCTTCGCCTCCAGAGAGTTTTATAGAATTATTTTCCTTTAATTCAATATTCTTTTCTAGTAAACTAACTTCTCTTAAAATTGATAGTTTTATTTTTTCATTATTACTTTTTCGATACCCTCCAAGGTCAGCTTTTGTGCTTTTCATTTTATAATTTGAAGATAGATTTATAAATCCATCATCTGACCAAGATATAATAGTATAAAATTTAGCAAGATGTTTACTGTAGTGAAATTCTATATTAGAATTTGATATAGAAACTGGATTCCAATTTAATTTTTCACCTGATTTAATTATTAAATCTTTTAAATCCGATACATTATTAATTTTAAAACTTTCTTTTAAATCATTCATTTTTATTGTTTTTAAATTGTTTAGACTTATTCTAGTTATATGAACGGTTGTTTTTTAGACTTGCCCATAACTGGTTATATCCATTCAAATATAACTTATTTTACTTATATATTTTGGGATAATAAAAACTATTAATGTTTTTATCCTGTTAAGCAAGAGTAATCTTTAAATTTATTTTTGGCAATTAATAATTTGAAATTAAAATTTTTATTAATTAAATTTAATAAAGGTATTTGTTACTAAAATCTTTAATTTAATATAAGATATTATTACTAAATTTATAGCAAATTGAAAAAAATCATGAAAGATAACAATGTAAAATGCCCAAAATGTAACGAGGTGTTTAAATTAGACGATGCTGTATTTAATAATATTGTAAATCAAGTTAGAGACCAACAATTTCTGTCTGCGTTTAGTTAACAAGAAATCTACTGTATTTCCATACTTATCTACTGCTCGGTATAAATACATGTCTCTGCCTTTTACCTTGATATATGTTTCATCCATTCTCCAACTATCACAAACTTGCTTTTTTCGCTAATGTATATTCTTCTCAACTTCTTTAGAAAATTTAAATACCCATCTTTGGATAGTGGAATGGTCTACTTTTACCCCTCTGATTAACAGCAGTTCTTCCACATCTCTATAACTTAATGTAAATCTCAATTTTAAATAAACCGCTTGTAATATAACTACTCTTGAATAATGATGACGATCAAACATAATTTTAGTATTAAATAAAGTCAAATCTAAATATTTATTAGTTACCCCGAGTTAATGCGACAGAACCGTCAAATGTATATATAACACAAAGGTTACTTGTGTTTAAGTTTTTAGCCTATTATTTCTAATTATTTATTTGTATTGCTCTGCCAAATTTTAAATGTGCCCCAATTGACCCCTCTGGAGTTATAAGCCAAAAAACTTTACATCTAGGTTTAATTTCTGGTGCACTTGCATAACCATCGGTTAAGTAAATACATCCATCATACAAAACATTTCTGTTTTTATTTATATATGCAAAAACAGGATCAAAAGCAGTGCCTCCTCTCCCATGAACAAATTCAGGAAATTTGCCCTTATAACTATAGGTTTTTTGAATTGTAGCGTCACATTCTATCACTTCAATTTCAGCACCGTTTTGCCACATTGAGTGAATTTCGTTAAAAAACATACTTAATTCCTCATAAGAAACAGAACCTGATGTGTCGACGGCTACCGCTATTTTTTGACTTCTTTGAATTTTAACCCCTGGTCTGGTTCCATACCTTTTACTAACTCTTTTTACAGTGAATTTTACACTAGTTCTTCTGCTGCTTGACGAAAAAATTTTCAAAGCCCTTTTCCAATTAACTTTTGGATTTCTTTTTTCTATAATGATACTTATTAAATCTCTTATGCTAGATGGAAGTGAATAATATTGATCTTTAGAAACTCTTTCTTTTGTTTGTAAAATAATTCTATCCAGTTCACTTTCTGCATGTTGTAAATTTATATCAGATTCAGAAAACCCCCATTTACTATGGTCACTGTGGTTACCATTATTTATAATATTTTCAAGTGTTTGAGTGCTTGTGTTGGAAAATGAATCTTTAGAATTCTTTTTACAGTCCATTTTTCTTTTTAGAGAAAGAATTTTTTTATAATACCAATCTAAAGATTCATTCTCAGATAAATCTAATTCTGGGAATGATGATAGGGTGACGGCAGAAGAAGGCAATTTCCATTTTCCAATAAACTGATTTACAACCAGGTCTGCTGCAATATTAAAAAGTTTAGCATCATACTTTTTAAAATCTAACATTACTAGATGTTTAAATACAAGATGTAGCGTTTCATGCTTTATAACAGCAACTCTTGAAGAAAAAGTAGTAAGTTCCTTTAAAAAAAAATGCTCGTTTACGTAAAGTGTTACATTTGAGTTATTGAAACCTACAGCTGCTGTTGAAACCTGATCAGTTACTTTTCTTACTATACCACTTAAAAAATGAGCATAAAAGGGTTCATCAATAAGCATTTGTATGATACATCTGGAAATTTCATCGTTTATATTTTTCTTTGACATATTTACAAATAAAGTTACATAGAGTTAATCAGTAAATTTGCTAATTTTTTATCTCGTAGCATTTCTTTTATGTCATTGTTAGAAGATTTTAATAAATCCATGTACAAGCTCATAATTAAATCTTTAGGGATAAAATCTAAAAGAAAAAACTGTATTAGGTTTTTTGAATGTGTTTTTTCAACATGGTATTTACTTGATGTTAAATGAATGAACAGTCTGGATGTAATAGTAGAGAGCCTATCTGTTCGTTTTTCACCACCTTTATCCTTAGATAAAACTTTGAGCCTATTTTGTATATCCTTAAAATTAGAGGAATTTAATATTTCCTCGGGTTCAATTAAAATTTGAAGGTCATCATTAATAAAATTTATAAAAGAGCTTGATGTTACTTCATCTAATGTAGATAATGCTAAAGAAAACACCAACTCTCTATTTTCTTTTAGGTCTTTAATATTTGTAATTAGTTGAAAAAATTGAGTTAAGCTTCTGGGGGTTGTTCGTCCAGTATTTATTAGTTCTGGATAGGTTAATACAAAAGAAACCCCTCTTTTGTCTACACCAGCATTATAAGCCCATTGTGCCCATATTTTGTGATTAAATACTAAAGTTGTATGAATCATTCTTGTTAGCATAGCGTCATCCATTGGTGTTACAGAATAGTCTGCACCTTCAGGATTTGCGGTCGCTACAATTTGCCATTTTGCAGGAAGTCTCCATGATGAGAGCTCATAGTTTTGCAATAATTGCATACAACCTCTTAATATTCTGTCATCTGCTCTATTAATATCATCTATTAATAAAATTCCTGGCCCCTCAGTAGTAGGTACCCAATCCGGCGGATTGAAAATAGTTTTATTACCATTTAATGATTCTATAATAGATGGCATTCCGTGAAGATCACCCATTTCTTCAAATTGAGCGGGGGCTATATATTCAAACTTCCAGCCTCTGCTATTGGCATATTCTTTAACCATTTCTGTTTTGCCTAACCCATGGGTTCCCCAAATACAGATTGGTGTAGGTTTATGACCTGGATTTGTTATTTGATCGTTATTATTGAAAATATGAGTTAATATATCTTCAATTTCTTTGGTGTTACCCTTTGGGCCATACTGAATTACTGAATCATTCATTGATTAAAAGTTGTCTTTTAAATAAATCTGCATCTTTAATATTGTCACAACATGTAAGCTCTATTTTTTCTAATTTCTTACAATTTATTAAGAATTTTAAACTCTCTAAATTTGTATAATTATCTAGTCTAATTTCTTCTAAATTCTCAAATGCTAAATCAGGAAGTTGATGAGCTGTATATATGCCACAGTCAGGCAGGTTGTTGTACTGAAATTCGCCACCTATATATATAGACTCTGCATACTTTGCACTTAATGTTAAGTTATTAATATTTTCACGTTTGATACTTTCATGAATAGTTAAATTTACTGGCGCAAAATTTATCAGTGAAATTAATACATAGTCAAAATATGGTTGAGCTTGTCTTGAGCCTGAAAACATTTTTGTTTTAATTAATGTTCCATCAGACTTTATTTTTATACCATCTAGAAAATACTCATATATATTTATTTCATTCAAGGATCTTATTAACTCAATTGCTGAGTCTATGTAGTTATAATCTCTACTTTTAAATAGTTTCTTAATTTTAGTGATAACTTTCTTAGAATCTTTGTTAAAAGTGCTAGTATCTATTTTTCTTGTTAAAGAATTAACATCATAATTTTTAGCAAATTCTTTAGCAAACATTTGACGTCCAAATTTTACTAGCTTATTATTTTCAGACCATTTACTTAAATCTTGATTAAAAGCTTCAGCTTTAGAAAACATATATTTCATATTTGTTACACTAATCACATCCCAATTACCAATAGATTGATTAAAAGCTTCAGCACCACTAAACATACGTTTCATATTTTTCACACTACTCACATCCCAATTTCCAATAGATTGGTTGAAAGCTTTAGCACCTTCAAATATTTCAATCATATTAGTGACCATACTCACGTCCCAATTACCTATTGGTTGATTAAAAGCTTCAGCACCACTAAACATATTACTCATGTTAGTGACCTTACTCACATCCCAATTACCTATTGGTTGATTAAAAGCTTCAGCACCAAAAAACATTTCAATCATATTAGTTACCTTATTATCATCCCAATTACCTATTGGTTGATTAAATGAAGATGCACCCTTGAACATATTCCTCATGTTAGTAACCTTACCCACATCCCAAGTATTTAAGGATTGATTAAACGACTTTGCATCACAAAACATATATCTCATATCTCTTACCTTACTAACATCCCAATTTCCAATGGGTTGGTTAAATGATTGTGCATCAGAAAACATATAACTCATATCAGTCACATTACTCACATCCCAATTACTTATATCATCGTTAAAATTGGATGTATCAATTTTATTATAATGTTCCCATATATCATTTTTGAATAATTTATACATATTAGTAACCTTACTCACATCCCAATTGGAAATATGACCATATGTTTCTATAGCCGAACTTTCATTTATAATCCAATGACGGACTGCCGCCCGAATTGTTTCGTTGTTAAATTTCATAATTATTTATTTATAAAGTAGTATCAACTTAGCTACGTGTTTGCTTTGTTAAAATTATTAATAGTTATTTTCCAGTGCTTGTGTTTTATTCTTCTTCAATGAAGAATTTAATGCAACAAGATTGTCTACTTCTATAGTTACTACTGTAATTTAATTCTCCCTTAGATGCAATTGCAGATTTTAAAGAATTTCCACCTTCCTTAATAGTATAACCAATAAATTTTCCAACTCCTATTCCTCCGCTATCAAATTCCCAACTAAATTCCTCTTCAAGCCCAAATTCGTTATAGAGTATTTCTAGATCTATTTTATCTCCATCCTCGGAACCCATCATGTTTTTATATTTAAAATAGTTATTGCGATCTGATTTTATAAAATCTATAAACCAATCAGTAACATCTTCATATAAGGTAACACTTAAGTCAGATAAATATAAATTTGGAATATCTTGTTTTTTTAATTTTTCTCCAATTAGAATAATATCATCCGCATCATCATATCCACCCCCTAAGCCTGGAAGTGAATTACCTTTTTTTGATAAATAGTTTTTAAGCTCTCTTGTCGTTAATGCATCTTCTTCTTCTTTTTCAATTATTTTGTCTAGCAAATATGCATTCGAATAAAACTTAGTTACCCAACATACTTTCAGTTTACTATTATCATTAAATTCTTTTATTTTATCTAATTTCAAATCCTTAACAACAACATTTTCTTTGATGTTTTTTAAGAATTTAGAATTGTTGGTTAAATTACTATTTGCATCTCCAAACCAAATTGACTTTTTATTTACTTTGTTGCAAAATTTTTCGTGTATCTCCATATTTTTATCGTTTTATCTATTATCATATAACCTACGTGTTTGCTATGTAAACTATATTGAGAAGCGTTTACTTTGAAGTAGTATACTCCTTATTAACTCTTTTTAAAGATACAAAAAAAGCATAGAAAAACCTAATTTTCTCGGCGTTAAAAGGTGTGTTTTAGATAAAAAATGAGTGTTGATTTTGTCCTATTACAAAGAAAATACTAAGACTATCTGATAATGCGTTATATGTTTAATTTTAAAAAAATAATAATTATGAAATTATTACTTACCGCATTATTATTAATGAGTTTAAGTGCTAAAGCACAAATGAAAAAATTTGAAGGAGTCTGGACATCACCTACTAGTTCTTACTTTACAACAATAATGTATAATGAAGAAAAGGATCAATTCAAAATAATCAATTTTAGCTTTAAAGAGGATGAAGTTATATATGAAAAGATTACAAAGGTAGAAGATGATAAGATTTTTACTTCCCTACATAATGAAAGTAACAGTTATTCTGTAAATGTTATTTATGAATTATTAAATGATGATCAAATTCTTTGTGTTTTTGAAGGTGATATAAATAGAAGAGTCGCTATTACTAGAATGCCTATGGATAAAAATTATGATTAGAATTTAATAGTTATATTTAAACCTTACAAAAAAAATACTAAGACCATCTGATAATTCGTAAATACAATAAAAAAATAACTATGAAATTCGATAACGAAACAATAAGAGTAGCAGTAAAAGAATGGTTGGATGATGAAATAAAAACAGAGTCCAAATATGGTCATATTTCAGATTGGGATACTTCTGAGGTCACTGATATGTCATCACTTTTTCTTAATGCCCATGAATTTAATTCACCTATTGACAAATGGGATGTAAGTAATGTAACAACGATGAACTCAATGTTTGGTAGTGCTAAATCATTCAACCAACCCATAGGTGAATGGGATGTAAGCAATGTAACTTATATGGACAGTATGTTTGGTAGTGCTAAATCATTTAATCAACCTATTGGAAATTGGGACGTTAGTAATGTAACTAATATGGAGTTTATGTTTTCAGGAGCTGAATCATTTAATCAACCTATAGGAGATTGGGATGTAAGCAATGTGGAAGACATGATAAGTATGTTTGATGGAGCTGAATCATTTAACCAACCTATTGGAAATTGGGATGTTAGTAAAGTTAATTATATGATTTATATGTTTAGGGGAGCTAAGTCATTTAACCAACCTATTGGGGATTGGAATGTAAGCAATGTAACTGACATGGAGGGAATGTTTTGGGATGCATCAGCTTTCAATCAAGATTTAAGTAAATGGTCTGATTTAAAAATTAACTTAATGTGCGAAGGAGC
>Ga0209654_1002476_pt1 | contig 12679 bp, 12 predicted proteins | sample SaaInl1SG_22_DNA_FD_184646 | JGI IMG/M metagenome (GOLD analysis project Ga0209654, IMG submission 184646) | Marine microbial communities from expanding oxygen minimum zones in the Saanich Inlet - ESP_161SG_22_DNA (SPAdes) (version 2) | ecosystem: Environmental > Aquatic > Marine > Intertidal... | reverse complement strand
AGCTAAGTTCTTCTCCTGTCTTGAACTGTTTTAAAAATTCGTCGCTTAATAAATCGTCTTTGTTCATTATGTATAAAATTTAAAATTAATCAAAAATTAAACTTTACACACTTAATGAGATACTACCTTCTTTTATCATCAATGTCATGCAATGCCAAAACTATTGCTCAAACCAACACCAACATTGCCGTAAACTTAGACAATAAAAACTCAAAGGAAATAAGTTTATTCTATAAAAATAAACTGCAAATGATCACTAACGAGTACTTAATGTTGTTGAGTTCGTGTAATTAGATTATTTACTAGCAAATAGTTTTACATCTTGCTCACTAACTTCTGAACCTCCAAGAATAATTAATCGTTCCACTACATTTCTCAACTCACGGATATTTCCAGTCCAATCGTAATCCTGTAAAAGTTTTATGGCTTTATCAGAAAAACTTTTTTGGGCTGTTCCTTGCTCATCGGCGATTTTCTTTGCAAAGTGATTTACTAAAAGTGGAATATCATCACGTCTTTCATTCAGAGCAGGTACTTTTATTAAAATCACGGCAAGTCTGTGATATAAATCCTCACGAAACTTTCCATCTTCAATTTCCTTTTTTAAATTCTTATTGGTTGCGGCAACAACGCGAACATCAACTTTAATATCTTTATCGCTACCTACGCGTTGAATTCTGCTTTCTTGAAGTGCTCGCAACACTTTTGCTTGTGCAGACAAACTCATATCCCCAATTTCATCTAGGAAAATAGTACCGCCATTCGCAGCTTCAAATTTACCAGCCCTATCTTTATTTGCACTTGTAAAAGCACCTTTAACATGTCCAAACAGTTCGCTTTCTATCAATTCACTCGGTATTGCAGCACAATTTACTTCTATCATAGGACCTTTAACGCGCTCGCTCTTTTCATGCAACCAATGTGCCACTAGCTCCTTTCCTGTACCATTAGGGCCAGTTATCAAAACTCTAGCATCGGTAGGGGCCACTTTGTCAATCATATCCTTTATTTGAGAGATGGAATCACTTTCCCCTATCATCTCATATTTCTTGCTTACCTTTTTCTTTAGAATTTTATTTTCTACAACTAATTCTTTTCTATCTAAGGCAATTCTAACAGTATTTAACAATCTATTCAAATCTGGTGGTTTGGAAATATAATCAAACGCTCCTAAGCGCATCGTATTTACCGCAGTATCTAAATCGCCATGACCGGATATCATCACAACAGGTGTTTCAGGTTTTAATTTACGGGTAGCTTCTAGCACTTCAACACCATCCATTTTTGGCATTTTTATATCGCACAGCACCAAATCATAATCCGTTTTTTTAATTTTATCCATTCCAGCCAAACCATCCTCTGCTTCCTCAACTTCATAAGTATCATTTTCCTCAGAAAGGATTTTCACCAACACACGTCTTATAGCCGCTTCATCTTCAATAATTAATATTTTAGGCATATTTTATATTTTAAATTTAATTCCTGATCTTAAATAAAATGCATTTACCTCGTCTAATTTAAAAACTTCATCTCTATTTTCATTACGCAGTACATTATTTAGTCTAAACGTATATCCTGTATACAAATATCCTACCAAATTTTTGGTGAACAAGTATTCGTAACCTAATCCTCCAATAGCCACAGAAAGTGAAATATGATCTACACTTTGTCCGTTTATAACCGAGGGTTCTTGTAAATGCGCTAAATAACCATCTAACCCAACAAAGGCCTGAATATTATCTTTATTATCTATAGCGTACTTTATATTCGATTTTGGCACTCCGGCATTAAAGCTCCATTTTTCATTTATTTCTCTGTAATAACTCACAAAAGGCAGTGGAAATGGTAATCCTACCGTTGCATTGTAAGTTAAACCCAAAATTAAGCGGTATGGGCGTTTTAACGTTTCATCATCTCGCCTATCATTAATTACAAAAACACCTCCATTTAAAAAATAATCGTCGGAAACCAAACGCTTGGTAAGTGTTGATGCAATTCTAGGATTAAACTTTAAACCTATGCGTATATTTTTATTCCATTTAAAGGTATAACCAATATTGGCATCTATAATATGGATTCGTTTTAAACCTCTAGTGTCGAATGGATAATTTTCTTCTAAATCTAAAATTACTTTATTGTATTCAACGCCTAAAACTAGGTAAGTGTCTTTTTTTAATTTTAGTGGATAATTTAATAAGGCGCGCAATCTGGTATAATCATCATCAGTATTACTTTGAGGTATAAATGAATATTCCAATCGTGCTAAATCTGTAAGTTGAGCGTGCCCGTTTTGTATTCCTAATACGCATAGCAACAATATCATAAAACATGAAAACCTGTACGACATTTAGTTGCTTCGTTATTTGATTTCTGAAAGATTTGATTTAATATGAATATCTCTTTGAGGAAATGGAATTGTAATATTATATTCTCTAAAAAGTTTATCTATTTCAAATCTTAGATCACTTTTAGGAACTGCTCCAATAAAACTATTGTTAAGCGTAAACATCAATCGGAACTCTAAGGAGCTATCTCCAAAATTATCGAAAAACACTTGTGGTGCAGGATGTTTTAGTACCATTTCATGAGATTCTGCTGCTTGTAACAATAATTTTTTCACCAATTGTACATCGCTACCATAAGCAACCCCAACATGAACACTTTCCCTAGTTACCGAGCCATTTTGAGTCCAATTATATAAACTATTTGTAAGGTATAAATGATTTGGTATAATAAGCACCTTGTTATCGATAGTTACGGCCCTTGTAGTACGTAGTTTAATTTCTTCTACGCGTCCCACTTTACCTTCTAGCTCAACGATATCGCCAACTTGAACAGATCGGTCAACTAAAATAAAAATACCCGAAATTATATCTTGAAATAGTGTTTGCAACGCTAAACCCACACCGATTAACAGGGCTGCAGATGCTGCAAATACCGCGGTAACATTCACACCAATTGAATCGAAAACCACAAGCATTACAATAAAATAAATAACCCACCTTGCAAAAGAAAATACAGTGTTAAATTTCACCTTGTCTTCTTTGGGCATTTTTCTTGTAACAAGTTTTTTTACAAATCGTAATACGAAAGATGTTATAATAAGAACTAAAACAACCAGCAACACATACCCTACCGTTAATACAACCTGATGTTCGTCGTTACCTTGGCCCACAGGAAAATCTAAAATTTTATAATTCAGAAAATCTGAAATAGCCTGTCCTACAGTAGTCTCCTGTAATACTTCACTAATACCGTCAACTTCCTTGTCCTTTATATCTTTTAGTTTCTCTTGCATTTTAATACTTAACCCACTTTAATAATTCTTTATAACTTGGTTTTTTGCCATACATTAAAATACCGACCCTGTATATTTTTGCCGCAATCCAAACGGTAAACATAAACGTACCAATAAGTAATCCTAAAGATAACAATTGTTGCCAAATTGGAACACCAAACGGTATGCGCATTAACATAACTACTGGAGAAGTAAACGGGATAAATGAAAAAACAGTTGATACCGTGCCATGTGGGTCTTCAATTACAGTAAAAATACCAATATATACTGCCAATATTAAGGGCATAATAATAGGAAGCATAAACTGTTGCGTATCTGTTTCATTATCTACCGCTGCCCCTATAGCAGCATAAAGCGAACTATACAACAAATAACCGCTAATAAAAAACAGAACAAATGCCACAATTAAATTAGTAAGCGGTAAATTAAAAAATCCTTGAATTGCCCCTAACAATTGATTGTTTACCTCAGGGTTTTCCATAGCCTGCTGAATGGCTGCTTGTTGCGGCGTTTGCATTTGCGCCATATCGATCCCAAAAATTGCCGAAACCACAAATAGCAATATACTACCAAGAATTAACCAAATAGCAAACTGTGTAAGTCCAGCCAAAGATGTGCCAATAATTTTACCAAGCATTAACTGAACAGGTTTTACAGAAGATATTATCACCTCAATAATTCTACTCGTTTTTTCCTCGATAACACTGCGCATTATCATATTGCCATAAATGATAATAAACATGAATAACAAATAGCCTGCGGCACCACCAAAAATAAGTTTTATTATACTATCCGTTTTAGAGGACGTTTCTCCTGTAAAGTTTTCTTGAAAAATATCAACATAGACTTTCGAAGATTCTATTTTTTCTATATCAACACCAACGTTTTCATAATTCATTAATGTTAAGTGTTTTTCTAGTTTGTTTTCCAATCTGGAAATGACAGTTAAAGATGGGGATTCTTCTGAGTAAAACTTTATGCTATTTGAAATATCTTCAACGGTAGATTTATCTTGAATATGCAAAAGTCCATACCCTGAAGTTTCAGTAACCAACGATTTAGCATCTTGAAGCGACATTCCTTCCAGAATATTATAGGTGGTGTTCTCAGTATTCGTAAAAATAGTTGCAACTTGTCCCGATTCATCTAAGATTGAAATAGTTCTTACTTTATCATTGTTTAATTGCGATAAATACGCCACAACGCTAATGAGGGCAATCATGATGATAGGGCTCAAAATCGTCATGATGATAAATGACTTATTTTTAACCTTTGATAAATATTCACGCTTTATAATAAGAGGTAAATGATTCATGTTTTATTGAAGGTTATTACGAGTTACTGTTTGAATAAAAATATCGTTCACGCTAGGAATTAATTCTACAAAATGAGACACTTCTCCTTTTGATGTTAAAAAATTTAGCAAATCGTTAGCGCTTTGGTTTTCATTAAGTTGAATATTTAATTTTAACTCATTATTTAATGTTTTAAAACTAGCAGGTGTAGTTTTAAATGTATTTGAAAGCTCCTTTTTTAATGTTGAATTATCGGGGACCGTAATTCCTACCTCAAACGTATTTGATTTATAGGCACGTTTAACATCCAAAATTCTTCCATCTAAAATTTTGTTGGATTTATGAATAAGCGTAATGTCATCACAAAGTTCTTCAACAGATTCCATTCTATGTGTTGAAAAAATTACAGTAGCACCGTTTTCGCGTAGTCTTAAAATTTCGTCTTTTATTAAGTTAGCGTTAATTGGGTCGAATCCTGAAAAGGGTTCATCAAAAATCAACAATTTAGGTTCGTGTAATACCGTAACCACAAACTGTATTTTTTGGGCCATACCTTTTGAAAGTTCCTGGATTTTTTTATTCCACCAATCTCCAATTTCCAAACGTTCAAACCAATATTTCAAGCGTTCTTTAGCCACCGCTTTACTTAAGCCTTTTAATTGTGCCAAATACAATGCCTGCTCACCTACTTTCATAGATTTGTATAAACCGCGTTCCTCGGGTAAATAACCAATATCGCTAATATGAGATGCTTTTAAAGGCTCACCATCTAGAATTACCTTACCCGTATCGGGTAATGTAATTTGGTTTATTATTCGAATTAAAGTAGTTTTTCCTGCTCCATTTGGCCCCAATAGCCCATAAATACTACCTTTAGGAACATTAATAGAAACATTATTTAAGGCTGTAAAATCTCCGAATTTTTTACTTACGCCAATAACTTCCAATAGGTTATCCATTCACAATTTTTAATTATTATTAATCGTAAAGATATTAAATGTATATGAGTTGAAAACATGTAAACATTTCAAAATATCTAGGGAAGAATTGACAAGAACTTTTAGATAATATATTCTCCTTGTTACTCTCCCTTTCACCGCAAATAGTATTGATTTAATACACCCCAACTTTAGTATTTAAATGTAACTTCAAACAAGTAGCCTCTTAAAAACAAAACCCACCCTCAATCGAAATTAAGGATGGGAAAAAAATTGCTATGAAAAAGAAAAATTATCACTAAAGTTATTTAGCGATATTCAAAGATAGTTTTTTTTTCTTAACTAATAGCAAAACTATTAAGATAAGTTGCTTCTTACATAAAAAAAATTCCGTTTTGCAACGGAATTTCTTATTCTATTAAAGCATGGTAACTCCTTACTATGTTTCGTGAAATAATGATAGACAAAATCTATTCTTTTTTTAACAGATTTCACTTCTATTGAAATTAATTTTATTCAAAAGCCCTATAGCTCTAAAGTCCTAGTTAAATTTTGATTTTCACTAAGAAAACATATCTTTTACCTTTTCAAAGAATGATTTATCTGAACTTTCAGGTTTTGGGGAAAAATGGTCGTCTCCCATCATAGCCTCAAAAAACTCTTTTTGTTGTTTGTTTAAAGTTTTTGGTGTCCAAACATTTACATGTACCAATAGATCGCCTTTGCCATAACCATTTAAACTTGGTATACCTTTACCGCGTAAGCGTAAAATTTTGCCTGATTGCACTCCAGGTTCAATCTTTATGCGCACCTTGCCAGTTACGGTATCTATTTCTTTTGAAGTTCCTAAAACGGCTTCCGGGTAGCTCACGTACAAATCATAATGTAAATTATCGCCTTCACGTTGTAAGCGTTCGTGATCTATTTCTTCAATAGCTACTAGTAAATCTCCAGAAATCCCGTTTCCAGGCGCCTCATTACCTTTACCAGAAACTTTAAGTTGCATACCATCTACAACACCTGCAGGAATTTTAATAGATACCGTTTCTTCAGTAAGCTTTAAACCCTGAGCATCAGCATCCGAAGGTTTTCTATCTATAGTTTGTCCTGCACCACCACAAACATTACAAGGTGCAGAGGTTTGCATTCTTCCTAGAATAGTATTTGTTATTCTGGTAACCTGTCCTGTGCCTTGGCATGTAGAGCAGGTTTTGTAAGTTGTTCCTGGTGCTTGAACTTTACGTTTTACCTTTATTTTCTTTTCAACGCCATTAGCCACTTCTTCTAAAGTCAGCTTAACGCGAATGCGAAGATTACTACCTTTAACACGACGTTGTCCTCCCCCACCACCGAAGCCAGAGAAGCCACCGCCACCAAAAGCACCACCAAAAATATCTCCAAATTGACTAAAAATGTCATCCATATTCATGCCGCCGCCACCGAAGCCACCCCCGCCTTCAAAAGCTTGATGACCAAATTGGTCGTAACGTGCTTTCTTATCAGAATCGCTTAGAACTTCGTAAGCCTCAGCTGCTTCTTTAAATTTAGCTTCAGCTTCTTTATCGTCAGGATTTTTATCTGGGTGAAACTCAATAGCCTTTTTCCTGTAAGCCTTCTTAATTTCACTGGCACTTGCACCTTTGCTTACTCCTAAAACTTCGTAATAATCTCTCTTTGCCATGATTTTGTTTTATTGACCAACAACCACTTTTGGAAAACGAATAATAGTATCTCCCAATTTATAACCTTTCTCTACAACATCTACAATTTTACCTTTTAAGTCATCGCTTGGAGCAGGTATTTGAGTAATTGCCGTGTGTATTTCGGCATCAAAAGTATCGCCTTGTTTTACGTCACAAATTGATAGACCTTTCTTTTCTAACGTAGATAACAGTTTTTGGTAAATTAATAATACACCTTTACGCAACTCTTCTGCCTCTTTATCTTCTTCAATGTGTAAAAGTGCACGCTCAAAATCATCAAGCACTGGTAAAAGCTCTAGCATAATTTCTTTACCAGCGGTTTTAAACAATTCTACACGTTCTCTAGAAGTACGTTTTTTGTAGTTTTCAAACTCAGCAAATAAACGTAAAAACTTATCCTTTTCGTTTTGTAGTTCTTCTTTTAACTTATCCTCTGCAGATAATTCATCCGTCAACTCTTGTTCTTGTTGTTCTTCAACAGCTACAGGCTCTTTTTCTAAACCGTTAGCTTGCTCTTCTTTTATATCTTTTGCTTTATTTTTTTTACTCATCTTGTATCCAATTAATACTGCTGTAATTCGGTTGGCAAAAGTACTGCCATTATTGTTAAAATGCCATATTGTCACTAAAAATTTTAACAAAATTTTGTTTAACTTTTTTTGCGTTCTGTAAAACAGATTTGTTACTTTTGACGTTTTAACACTAAAACTGATTTAATTATGAATTCAAAATTTAAAATGATATTGTTTACGAGTGCATTCGCTCTTGCACTTGTAGGATGTAAGGATAAGGCGAAAGAAGCACAAACTTCTGATGCTGAAGCTGCTGCCGAAGCAAAAGCTACTGCGGTAAAATATGTAGCAGATGCGGATGCGTCATCTATTGAATGGAAAGGCTTTAAGCCAACAGGAACACACAACGGAACCATTAAATTATCTTCTGGTGTCGTTAACGTTAGCGATGGCGCTGTTGAAAGCGGATCTTTTATAGTAGATATGGGTTCTATTAATGTATTAGACATTCCTGCTGAAGATGAACAAAATGGAAAATTAGCTGGACATTTAAAAAGTGCTGACTTTTTTGATGTTGAACAGTTTCCAAACGCTGCATTTGAAATCACAGGAATTAGCGAAGTAGAAGGAAAAACTATGCTTTCTGGTAACTTAACGCTTAAGGATGTAAAAAATAATATTACATTTCCTGTTACGGTTTCTGAAAATGGAGAAACGATGACATTATCAAGTGAGACGTTTACAATAGACCGTTCTAAATGGAACGTGCAATATGGTTCTAAATCGTTTTTTGATAATCTAGGTGATAAGTTTATCAACGATGATATTGAGCTAAAGGTTAATGTAACCGCAAAAAAAGCTTAAAACGAGGAGTGACTAACTCAAACAATTGCAAAAACCATCTTATGAAAATAAGGTGGTTTTTTTGTGCACAATACGATCAGTTTTAGCCTAATAAATCTGTCAAAGCAGGCTCTAAATAATTATACTCGAACTCAAACCCTTTACTTTCTATTTTTTTAGAGCTCACACGCTGACTTTCAAATAGAATGATATGCATTTCTCCTAAAACTAATTTCATTAAAAATTTTGGGATGTTTGGTAGAAATAAAGGTCTACAAAGCACTTTTGCCGCTGTTTTTGTAAGCTCTTTGTTCGTAACAGGATTAGGTGCAACGCCGTTGTAAACACCTTCTATATCATTCTCTAAAATAAATACAAATGCACGTGCTAAGTCGTTAATATGTATCCAAGATTGCCATTGTTTACCACTTCCAAAAGCAGCACCAACTCCAAATTTTATAGGTTTAGCAATTTCTCTTAGTGCTCCGCCCTCATCTGATAAAACCAAGCCAATTCTAACTTTAGAAATTTTAATATTCAATTTAGAGAAGCCATTAACCGCCTGTTCCCAAACTTTAACAACCTTTCCCAAAAATGAATCGCTTACTTCTTTATGATTTTGATCGTAATAATTGGTTAGGGAATCTGGATAAATTCCAATAGCACTAGCCGATATTACTTGTTTGATACTGTGTGACTCGCCTTTAAGTGTGTCTATTAATAACTGTGTACTTTGTACCCTACTATCAATAATTTCTTTTTTGTAGCGCTCTGTCCATCGCTTAGAAATAGTTGCGCCAGCTAAATGTATTATGGCATCAACATTTTTAAAGCATGTTTTATCGATTTCTCGAGTATTTGTATTCCAATAAAACCCCTTGTAGTTATCGTCTTGAGAGATTTTGGACTTGCTAGTAGTTAAGTAATTAACTTTTATGCCTTTTGCATGACAAAGCTTCACAATCTCTTGCCCAATCATTCCTGTAGCTCCTGTAATTAATACACGCATTTTCTTTTTTCTATAAATTTACGAAATGCTAATAGCTACTGCCGAAAGTTTAAGTTAGGTTTAACAGAATAAGTTGGAATACTGATGATGGTTGATGGTTGATGGTTGATGGTTGATGGTTGATGGTAAAATACTGCATTTAATTACTCTATTTACTGCGCGACTCATTTTGTAGCACGAAGCATTTCTCGTTTTCCAGGAGGTCCTGGCAATCTTTCAACAGTAAAACCTACGGATTGCATTGCACGACGTACACTACCCTTTGCTGAATAGGTTACTAACACTCCTTTTGATTTAAGTGCAGTATACATTTTTTGAAATAGGGCTTCAGTCCAAAGTTCTGGTTGTACTCTTGCACCGAATGCATCAAAATAGATAAGATTGAATTTGTTTACATCGTCTATATCATGAAACATTTTTTGCTGCTTAGTCAACTTGAAATTTTTACTTAAATTAAATGGTTTTTCCCAATTTGAATCGTGCATGTTTTGGAATACTTCTGCTTTTCTTTCTGCTTTTAGCTCTGAAAGATAATTAAGGTGTTTTATTTCATTGGATGCTACAGGGTAGCCTTCTACTCCAACATAATTTATGTTTAATTTAAGCTTTTCGGCTTCTAAATAGGTGATGAAAGCGTTGAGACCTGTACCAAAACCTATTTCTAAAATAGAAATGCTTTGAGACTTCTCGACTGCGCTCGAAGTGACATTGGATTGGTTTTTTTTTATAGATCCTGAAACAAGTTCAGGATGACAAAGCTGATGTAACCCATATTTTATAAAAACGTGATATGCTTCTTGTATGGCGCCATGTTTGGAATGATATTGTTCGTTCCATTCTGGAATGTGAATGGTTGAAGACCCATCGGCAGTAATAATAATTTCACGTTTCATGTTATAATACAAATGCAAAATGTTTCTTTTGCGTTAGGGATTGAAGCGGCATCCTTTTGTGTTTTATTATAAAGCGGACTTACTTTTCATTAAAGCCTTTAATCATGTTGTGGATTTCTGCCTACGCAGGAATGACAAAAACAAAAGATATAGCTGAAAGCCCGACCCTTGTCCACGCCCCAAAAGCGTGGCAGGGGTAACGCCCAAACTACTTTAAATTTATTGAGCCACTAAAACACCATCCGCTTCGAAAGAATAGGTGCGCTTAGGTTCTGTTATTTCTGCAATTTCTTCGGCAGACTTACCTGCATCTTCAGCGTAATGGCGCTGTTCATCGACTGAAACTTCTTTTATATAAGCTTTACCGTTTATCACAACTTCTTTACCGGCAATATCTTTTGGTACGAAAAAGCCATAATCTTTAAATTTCACCATGACTTCTTTGTCTTCGCCTAAGTCTAAAGTCATCCAACATCCTTTGGCTTGACAAACTTTATTCACCTTTGCTTTCATCTTAGTATCGATACTATCGCCTTCTGCCATTGAAGCATAATGCGCTGCCATAGATTTGGCGATAACAGCATCGTTAGAAACGATTTCTTTACCGAAAGATACATACGCAATATCGCTATTTTGGTTAGTTTCAGTATTGGTTTCGGTTGATTTATTTTTGCAAGAACTTAGTGTTAAACCACAGATTATCAATAGTATTACGAATCTCATTATATGAAAATTTTAATTTTAAAGCATTTATGTAAATATACCGCTTTTTTGAGAATGAATTTTATAAATTTGTAAGCTAAATTAACAAGATATGAGTACTATAATCAACGACATTGAGATTATAAAAACGAAATCCAGCAAAATAAATGCCGTGGATTTTGACGATTTGAAGTTTGGGAGTGTATTTTCAGACCACATGCTCGTATGCGATTATAAAGATGGTAAATGGCATACGCCTAAAATTATGCCTTACGCACCATTAACTTTAGATCCATCGGCTAAGATTTTCCACTACGGACAATCTATTTTTGAAGGTATGAAAGCTTACAAAGATGATGCTGACAATGTCTGGTTATTTAGACCTGAGGATAACTGTAAACGTTTGAATATTTCGGCGAAACGTTTGGCAATTCCAGAGTTGCCAGAAGCGTATTTTATGGAAGGTTTAGTTGCATTGCTGCAATTAGATAAAGATTGGATTCCAACAAAAGATGGAAGCTCGCTATATATTCGTCCGTTTATATTTGCATCAGGGCAAGGGTTTCATGCCTCTCCTGCCGACGAATACAAGTTTATTATTTGTACAGCGCCTTCAGGTTCTTATTTTTCAGGAGACGTTAAAGTTTTAATTGAAGAAAAATATTCAAGATCTGCAGATGGTGGTGTTGGTTTTGCTAAAGCTGGTGGAAATTATGCGGGTCAGTTTTACCCAACGCAACTAGCGAAGGAAAAGGGTTACCAGCAAGTCATCTGGACAGACGACCATAAACACGAATATATAGAAGAGGCTGGTGCGATGAACATTTTTGTTCGAATAGGTGATACGTTAATTACTGGACCAACAAGCGATAGAATTTTGGACGGAATTACACGTAAAAGTATTATACAGCTAGCTGAAAGTGAAAATATTCCTGTAGAAGTTAGAAAGTTAACGGTATCTGAAGTTGTTGATGCCGCGAAAAATGGTTCTTTAAAAGAAATGTTTGGAGCAGGTACTGCTGCCGTAATTTCGCCTATTTCTGGTTTTGGTTACAAAGGTGTAGATTATGATTTACCAAAATTGGATAGCACTTATGCAGAATATTTAAAGAAACGTATTACGGATATTCAAACTAATAAAGCTGAAGATCCATTTGGATGGAGATATAAGGTGTAACAGCCCTCTCCTATCCTCTCCCAAAGGGAGAGTGATACTCAAACTTATAAAAAAGAGGAGCAATTTGCCAGTCATGGTCGGAAGATTTTTTTCTTCCGACTTTTTTGTTTTATGATGGGCAGTATTTTGGTTTTAATTACGTGATTATCAGTTTATTGTTTTGTTTTTGTGAGATAATTTTCGTATCTTATTATCTGATAATCAATATATTATGTCAGTATTTAAAGATCACAAAATTTCTGTAAGTCAATTATTAGGTGTTATACCAGAAGCACTTTTGTCCAAATTATCATTAACTACAAAAGTCGA
>Ga0209654_1002475_pt1 | contig 12683 bp, 14 predicted proteins | sample SaaInl1SG_22_DNA_FD_184646 | JGI IMG/M metagenome (GOLD analysis project Ga0209654, IMG submission 184646) | Marine microbial communities from expanding oxygen minimum zones in the Saanich Inlet - ESP_161SG_22_DNA (SPAdes) (version 2) | ecosystem: Environmental > Aquatic > Marine > Intertidal... | reverse complement strand
TCTGCAATACGGAAACCTTTTTTCCATGCCCAAAATTTAAGCGCAATTTGAAAGGCATACCCTTTAAATCGAATATCTTCTAAATCCAATGCACGCAGTGCATCTGATTGATACCCCACATATCCTGCAGTGGGGTCAGTCACTGGAAGTCCTGTAATTACTCGCACATAAATCGATGCACCAACAGAAATCACAATACGTAACAAGGGCCATTGGCGGACACGAATTCCTTTTTTATAGCGAGAACCAACAACAAGATCTGCTTTATTTTGTTTAAGGATTTCAAGCATAGGTACCAGTGCTTCTGGCGGGTGTGAAAAATCAGCATCCATTTCAAAAACATGGCTATATCCTTTGTCAAGCGCCCATTTAAACCCGTGCACATAAGCTGGACCAAGTCCTTCCTTTTTGTTACGTATGGTTATGTTCACTTGAGAATAACGACTGATCAAACCTTGCACAAGTGCTGCTGTTCCATCTGGTGAATTATCGTCCACAACCAAAATGTCAGCAGAAATGGGCAAAGCTAAAACCGCCTCAATAATAGATTGAATATTTTCTACCTCATTATAGGTAGGAATAACAATTACAACTGGATTCATCAACAGCTAAAATACGTATTTAAATGTGTGAGTCCACCGCAAAAAAATAGATACTTTTGTTCCATGTACACACTAAGAGATTTGGATATTTCATATTTGGGACTATACTTACTTGTAGCCTTGACACTTTTGGTGTTTTTAAAGTTTTTAAATCCATCACGATATCAATCAATGGTGTTTTTTTGGCAACGAACAAGTAGTAATTCAGAATTTCACAAACCTTTTAATGAAACCAAAGCCCTTTCTTGGGTAGGTTTTATTTATAGAGCGCTCATTTTTGGGTTGATAATAGAAGTGTTGTTCACTAAAAATCTAAGTGCTACAACTTTCAACACAACTGCGCTGTCTTGGGCAGGGATATTTGTATTGTTTTGGATGACAAGGACGCTTATTGAGGGTGGCTTGATGTCTATGATTGGAAAACGAGAAGGACTTTTAAAGATCTTTTATATTCGGACTATTTTTAAAGAAAAATGGGCCTTTGCTTTTGGCTGCCTCTCCATGCTGCTCATTTATGTATCGTTGTCCTCTACTGTTGCAAGTATAATGGCCTTGTGTTATTTAATTGGTATAATTGTGATTCACCTCCGATTTTTGAAATTATATTTTAGACACAACCCTACCGTTAAAGTGTACATTATTTTGTATATTTGCGCCTCAGAAATTGGCCCCGTATGGCTCTTGATACAAACACTCAAACTTTAACGAAAATTGCAAAGGTGAAAACCATTTTGGTTTCTCAACCTGAGCCATCTGCTGAAAATTCTCCTTACAATCAACTCATTGAAAAACGAAAAGTTACAATTGACTTTCGTCCTTTTATCCATGTTGAAGGAGTCTCTTCTAGAGAAGTCCGCTTGCATAAAATTGACATAACAAAATATTCGGCTATTATATTTACCAGCCGAAATGCAGTGGATCATTTTTTCCGTATTGCTGAGGAACTTCGATACACAGTTCCAAGTACCTTGCGCTATTTTTGTCAATCTGAAGCAGTTGCTTACTACCTCCAAAAATATATTGTGTACCGCAAACGCAAAGTTTATGTGGGATCACGCACCTTAGACGATGTGCTGAAAGAAGTTGTCAAATACAAAGACGAAAAATTTCTACTCCCTTGTTCTGATGTTTTAAAACCAAGTATCTCTTCTGCTATTGATGCTACTGGTATTACTTGGACTAAAGCTGTTTTTTACAAAACAGTTATTAGTGATTTGTCAGATTTGCGTGATGTATATTATGATATTTTAGTGTTTTTTAGCCCGTCTGGTATTGAGTCTTTGTTCCACAATTTCCCTGACTTTGAACAAAACGACACACGAATAGCGGTATTTGGCCCCACTACAAAAAAGGCTGCTGAGGAAAAAGGCTTACGCACAGATATTTTGGCGCCTACGCCAGAAAATCCTTCTATGACCAAAGCCCTTAGTGATTATATTGCCATCGCCAATAAGCGTTAGTTAGCTACGCAAATACCCTATTAATAAATTTATCCACCCTAATATAAGGAGTAATCCGCCTATAGGTGTTACAGGGCCAAGCACTTTCGACAGCCATCCAATTGACGAATATTGAAGAGATAATCCATAGATAGAGCAAGAAAACAACAAGGTCCCAATGACAAATAGCATGGCCGTACGTTTTGAAAATGGATTTTTATCTACACTCAAAAAAAGCAATGCTAACCCATGAAAAAACTGATATCGCACCCCTACTTCATATGATTGCAATGCATCTGCACTTAAATAGGCTTCCAATAAATGTGCACCAAAGGCACCTAAAATAACAGCGGTACCACAAAATAATGTACCCAAAATGCTGCGTTGTTTATATGTCATTGTCTATTTTTTATCTAAAATAGTTTACTATGTTTATACACCAAAACAAATAGGTTGAAAAAAATAGAAGAACACATTTCACTTGACGGAATTGATAAGGCTATTTTGCGGGTACTTATGGACAATGCCCGAACACCTGTGCAAGAAATTGCCCGTCAATTGGATCTTTCTGGATCAGCGGTACATCAACGCATCAAAAAACTGGAAGATGCCAATCTTATACAAGGAAGCTACGTAAAGCTTAACCCGTCGTCTTTGGGATATACCACTACGGCATACATTGGAGTATATTTGGACAAAGCCATGAGAAATCCAGAAGCGGTATCACAATTGAAAAAAATTCCTGAGGTAGTAGAATGCCATTACACTACTGGAAATTGGAGTATTTTGATTAAAATTTTGTGTAAAAATAATGAGCACTTAATGCAGTTACTGAATCACCAAATTCAATCTATTGAAGGGGTTTCTAGAACTGAAACATTTATATCACTGCATCAACAAATCAACCGGCAAATTAAAATTTAGCGTCTAGAACTTGCCACCCGAAGGGCAAAATAAATTAAGGTTGCCAAAGACCCTATGGCAGCAACAACATAAGTACGAGCGGCCCATTTTAGTGCATCTTTTGACATCGCAAATTCTTTTTGGCTGACCATGTTTTTTCGTTGCAGCCACGCCAAAGCACGATTACTAGCATCGTATTCAACTGGCAACGTAATAAAACTAAAAAGCGTTCCGAGACCAAAAAGTACAACACCTGCCACTGCTAAGTTGTAGCCCATTGCAGAGCCAATACCCAACATAAATCCTCCAAAAATAACATACATGGAAAACTGCGAAGCCACACTTACCACAGGCACCAACAAAGAACGAAACTGCAACCATTCGTAGCTTTGTGCATGCTGCACCGCATGACCACATTCATGAGCAGCTACAGCTGCAGCCGCAGCATTACGCTCGTGATAGACACTTTCGCTGAGGTTTACGGTTTTGTTTTTCGGATTGTAATGATCGGTTAATTTACCACGCACAGCCGTAACTTTTACATCTTGAATACCGTGATCAGAAAGCATTTTTTCTGCAATTTCTTTTCCAGACATTTGGTTGCGCAATTGCACTTTTGAGTACTGCTTAAACTTAGACTTCAGTTTGTATTGCACCCACATACTGGCACCAGCAAAAACAGCAATTAGCAAATAATATTCTACGTACATAACTTTTATTTTTATTTAAGCAAACACCACGCTACTTCTTTGAGCGAATTATAAAGGTAATAATAAATATGATAATGGAAATAGAAATGGTATTTGCCACAATTATTGAAGGGCTGTGAATCAATAAGCCATAAATGAGCCAACACAAAGTACCTGTTCCCATTACAAGGTACATGGTCAATGACAAACCGTTAGCTGATTGGGTTTTCCAAATTTTAAATGCCTGAGGCAAAAAGGCAGAAGTAGTTAAGATAGCGGCAAAAAAACCGATGTATTCAGGGTTTAGCATTTTAGATTACAATATTCACAATTTTATTCGGCACAACAATCACCTTTTTTGGGGTTTTGCCTTCCAAATAGGTTCGTGTGCGTTCCTCTTGCATTACAGCAGCCTCAATTTCATCTTTGCTAAGCGAAGTGGATAATGCCAGTGTAAAGCGCATCTTCCCATTAAAACTAATCGGATATACTTTGGTGTCGTCTTGCAAATAGTCCAGGTTTACCACAGGATAGGCAGCATTTGTTATCGAATCTTGATGTCCTAATAATGCCCAAAGCTCTTCGGAAATATGTGGTGCGAAAGGAGCTAATAATATCGTGAGTGATTCTAAAATTTTCCGATGGTTACATTTCTGACTGGTGAGCTCATTGGTGGCGATCATAAAAGCGCTAACAGATGTGTTAAGCGAAAACTGTTCGATGTCTTGGGTTACTTTTTCAATTGTTTTGTGCAATGTTTTAAGCGATTCTTTTGTGGGTTTGTCATCACTTACAACAAAGTCCTCGCCGCTGTGAAACAAGCGCCAAAACTTATTTAAAAAATTACTTACTCCGGAAATCCCTGCTGTGTTCCAAGGCTTTGCTTGCTCAATGGGACCCAAAAACATTTCATACATACGAAGTGTATCTGCGCCATACTGCGCGCAAATGGAATCGGGGTTTACTACGTTGTATTTGGACTTGGACATTTTTTCAACCTCACGCCCAACGATATATTTTCCGTCCTCCAACTCAAATATAGCATCTGAAAAATGGGGTTGCCACTTTTTTAACGCTTCTATATCCAATTCATTTTGAGTAGAAACCAATGAAACATCCACATGCACAGGAATCACTTTTTTGCCTTTACACAAGCCTTTGGAAAGATAGGTCTGTGTATCAGGAATGCGATACACAAAAGCACTTTCACCCAAAATCATCCCTTGATTAATTAGTTTTTTGGCGAAATTTTGAACAGGCACAAGCTCTAAGTCGTATAAAAAATACTGCCAAAATCTAGAATAAAGCAGGTGTCCTGTGGCGTGTTCACTGCCACCCAAATACAAGTCAACTTCTTTCCAATACGCCATGGCGTCTTTGCTTGCAAAAGCCTCAGTGTTGTGCGCATCCATGTAGCGATTAAAATACCACGAACTTCCCGCCCAACCCGGCATGGTGTTTTTCTCCAATGGAAAAACGGTTTTTTCATCTATTTTATCATTAGAAACTACCTTGTTTTGAGTCGTGTCCCAAGCCCACTCTGTGGCGTTACCTAGTGGTGGTGCACCGTCGGCGGTAGGGAGGTATTTTGATACTTCTGGCAATTTCAATGGCAAACATTCGTCTGAAACAAGTTGTGGTTGACCATTTACATAATATACAGGAATAGGCTCACCCCAGTAACGTTGACGACTAAAAACAGCATCGCGGAGGCGGTAGGTCGTTGCACCCTCGCCCATACCTATATCGGCAAGTGCCGCAATCACTTTTTGAGTAGCCTCGGGAATAGACAAGCCGTCTATAAAATCTGAATTGTCAATTATCGTATTTTCTTTGGCTGTATGCGCGGCTGCTGAAATATCCACATCTTTAAAGATATTTTTAATGGGCAATTTAAAATGTGTAGCAAAATCAAAGTCACGTTGATCACCACAGGGAACTGCCATCACGGCACCCGTTCCATATCCTGCTAATACATAATCGCCAATCCAAATAGGAATTTTTTCGTTGGTAATAGGATGAAGCGCAAAAGCTCCTGTAAACACCCCACTGATTCGGTCCACTTCACTCATACGCTCGCGTTCACTACGCTGTGCTGCTTGAGCTACATAAGCGTCAACTTCCGCTTTTTGTTCAGCGGTTGTAATTTCATTTACCCATTCATGTTCCGGAGCTAATGTCAAAAAGGTTACACCATAAAGGGTATCTGGTCTTGTGGTAAACACCTCTATTTGGCGCTTACTATTTTCGATATAAAAACGCACACTAGCACCCACAGATTTTCCAATCCAGTTGCGTTGCATTTCTTTTAATGGCTCGGGCCAATCAATGGATTCCAAACCTTGAAGCAACCTATCGGCAAATGCCGAAATACGCATGCTCCATTGCTTCATTTTTTTACGCTCAACAGGGTATCCGCCGCGCTCCGAAACCCCTTGCACTACTTCATCGTTTGCGAGTACAGTTCCCAAAGCAGGACACCAATTTACCTCAGTTTCTGCCAAATATGTTAGACGAAAACGGAGTAAAAACGTTTGTTGTTCCGTTGTACTCATGTTACGCCATTCTTCGGCTGAGCAGGATGGTGTATCATCATCACAAGCGGCTTCCAGATCTTTTGTGCCAAAGCGTTTCAAATGCTGAATAAGTGCGTCTATCGGACGTGCTTTGTCCTGTTTTGTATCGTACCAAGCATCAAATAAAAGGGAAAATATCCATTGCGTCCAGCGGTAATATGATGGGTCTGAAGTGCGCACTTCTCTTGACCAATCAAATGAAAAACCCATTTGGTCAAGCTGCTCGCGGTAGCGTTTGATGTTGGTTTCAGTTGTTACAGCAGGATGCTGTCCTGTTTGAATGGCATATTGTTCGGCAGGAAGCCCAAACGAATCATAGCCTTGCGGATGCAATACATTAAATCCTTTGTGACGTTTGTAGCGTGCCACAATATCACTTGCAATATAGCCAAGTGGGTGCCCCACGTGAAGTCCTGCCCCTGAGGGATAGGGAAACATATCCAAAACATAAAATTTGGGTTTATCAGACGGCTGATCTACTTTGTAGGTTTGCTGCGATGCCCAAATCGCTTGCCACTTTTTCTCAATATCTTGAAACGGATATCCCATACAAACAATTAAGCTACAAAAATAACATTTTAAGGCTAGCCCTTTGCCTTTGTGTAATTTCTTTAGTTAAAATATATATATTTGAAGTACTAAACCCAATTTAATGAAACCTACTTATATATTTCTGACCCTTTTATGTACCATAAGCCTAGCGGCACAAAACGAGTTTATAACCAAATGGCAAACCACTACCGCCAATGAATCCATTACCATACCTACCTTTTCAGGAACATTCTACGACTATTCCGTTGATTGGGGAGATGGCAGCAATATTTTAACTGGACAAACTGAAAACGCCACACACACCTATACGAATGCTGGCACCTATACTGTTAAAATTACGGGAGACTTTCCTCGAATTTATTTTAATGGTGACGCTGTCAGTAAAGACAAAATTATAGACATAACCAAGTGGGGCAATCAAAAATGGAGCTCTATGGCTTCTGCTTTTAAGGGCTGTAGCAAACTAAAAATGACTGCTACCGATACGCCTGATCTTTCAAATAATGATACGACGAGGTCTATGTTCGAAGGCGCCACTGCCTTTCAAGTAGACCTGAGCAAGTGGGACGTGAGTAGCATTTCTTATATGGATAAGATGTTTTCCGGTGTTACGCTATCAACTGCCAACTACAATGCCATGCTTGATGCTTGGGGCAAGCAATCCGTAAAAAGCTTTGTGACTTTTAATGGTGGCAACAGTAAATACTGTGCCTCAGGAGAAACGGGCAGAAATGCGCTTAAACTAAAAAGTTGGTTCATTTCCGATGGTGGAAAAGACAGTGATGCAAACTGTACAGCACTTAGCATTGGAACACATGATCCTGCTCCTTGGCAACTAAGCCCTAATCCTACCCAAGGTGTGCTGCATATTAGCGGCGATACAGCTGTGGAACATGCAACGGTCTATGCCTTAACGGGACAACTACTACTACAGGTTTCTGGAAAAACGGCTATTTCTCTAAAAGACCTAAGCCCAGGCATGTACTTGGTTGAGCTCACAAATGAGAACAAAATACAAGTGTTCAAAATAGTCAAGGAGTAAGACTTTCTAGTTTATTGTGCTAAAGTTAAAGAGGGTAAGGCGTGGTATGTTCCGCCATATTTTCTATTTTTATGCCTTATAACTACTATGTCTGCAACCCGCATTTACAAACGACGCCTATTTGCTTCTTACTTTTCTGTTGTGAGTAGCACTACTTTGGTGTTATTTGTGTTAAGCATACTGGGGTTTGTTTTGCTCAATAGTCAATCTATTGCCAACTATTTTAAAGAACAAGTAACCATGACTGTTTTTTTGGAAGATGAAACCAAAGAAATGGAGCGTGAGCAATTGATTACGACCATACAATTAGCCTCTTTTACAAAAGCGGTGCGGTTTATTTCTAAGGAAACAGCAGCAACAGAACACAGTGCTACAATTGGTGAAGATTTTATGGATTTTTTGGGATATAATCCGCTACAAGACGCACTTGATATTGGGCTAAATGCCGATTTTGTTACCACCGAAGTATTGGACAGCTTGAGCGATGTAATCGAGCAAAAGCCTTTTATTTCAGAAGTGCTTTATGATCGTCCATTGATTGTGTTACTGAATCAAAATATCCAACGATTTGGATTTTGGTTACTTGTGTGCAGTGGCGTTTTTATAGGTATCTCATTGCTTCTTATCAATCACTCCATCAAATTGTCTATTTATAGCAAGCGACTCATCATACAAACGATGTTGTTGGTTGGCGCAAAAAAACGTTTTATCCGAAGACCATTCTTGTGGCGTTATATGGGGCTTGGTATTTTAAGTGCCAGTTTTGCCTTGGCAGGTTTTGCGGCAGTTCTTCGCTTTTTAGCACAACTTATTCCGCAAATCAACTGGTGGGAAAATCAATCCTCTCTTTTAATTTTAATAGCTGCTATTTTGGGCGGCTCCATGTGTATATGTGGTTTAAGCGCCTGGTTTGCAACCCGCAAGCACCTTCGTTTAACCTATGATATTATCTATTGATTATGAAAAACGAAAAAGAATTTTTATTTGGCAAACGATCCTATCAAATCATGGGTGTTGGACTTGCGCTTATCGCATTGGGCTTTGTGCTTATGACAGGTGGTGGTAGTGACGATCCCAATGTTTTTAATCCCGCAATTTTCAGCCCATTGCGTATCCGTGTAGCACCTACCCTTGTGTTATCAGGATTTGCGGTGTTGATTGTCGCTATTTTAGCTACCAAGAAAAAATAATGGGTTTTTGGGAGGCATTATTATTAGGTATCGTTCAAGGGCTGACCGAGTTTTTACCAGTTTCTTCTAGCGGACATTTAGCGCTTTTTACAGCACTACTAGGAGGAGAAACACTCCCAGAAGAAAACCTGCTCTTTACAATTTTGGTGCATGCAGCAACCGCCCTTGCCACGATCATTGTATTTCGAAAAGATATTGCGGAACTCATTCAGGGTTTTTTTCAAAAGAACAATATTGGTGCACGGCATTATATTGGGAAAATTGCACTTTCTATGCTTCCTGCAGTGGCAGTTGGGTTGTTTTTTGAAGAAGAAATTACAGCGCTTTTTGGGTCTAATTTGGCACTCGTTGGCGCAATGCTATGTATTACGGCGATGCTCCTGTTTTTTACTGACCGCACCAAAACAAAAGAACGTTCTATCTCCTACACATTTGCGCTACTGATTGGATTGGCACAAGCCGTAGCCATACTGCCAGGAATATCGAGAAGTGGAGCTACGATTGCCACGGCATTACTCATTGGGGCAACACGTCCAGAAGCTGCTCGATTTTCGTTCTTAATGGTCATTCCGCTCATTTTGGGGAGCATGGCAAAAACCTTACTGGATAATGGCCAAGCCGTTTTTGGAACGGTTGAAACACTACCACTACTCACGGGTTTTACAGCTGCTTTGTTTTCCGGTATTTTGGCTTGCACGTGGATGATTAGCATCGTCAAAAAAAGTAAGCTAAGCTATTTTGCAGCCTATTGTTTGGTAGTTGGGATTATCGCATCGATTGTTGCATGGACATAAACTTTTCTAAAGACGCATTCCTAGAAGGACAACTTCTACTCATTGACAAACCCCTTGAGTGGACATCTTTTCAATTGGTGAATAAGATTAGATGGGCTATTCGTAAAACATATGGGATCAAAAAAATAAAAGTAGGTCATGCTGGCACTTTAGATCCACTTGCTACAGGGTTGATGCTAATCTGTACCGGAAAAATGACCAAACAGATTGAACAATTTATGGGAATGGATAAATCCTACTCAGGTACCTTCCGCTTAGGCGCTACAACGCCATCCTACGATTTAGAAACAGCCGTGAGTAACCAAAAGCCTTTTGATCATATTTCTGATGAATTATTAGTCAAAACTCGAGATACTTTTATTGGGAAGATTCAGCAAAAACCTCCGCTGCACTCCGCCATAAAAAAAGATGGAAAACGTCTTTATACCATCGCGCGAGCAGGAGAAACCATAGAAATTCCATCGCGAGAAGTCACAATTACGTCTTTTGAATTACCCAGCATCAACCTTCCAGATGTAAATTTTTTAGTGTCCTGCAGCAAAGGAACTTATATTCGTTCTTTGGCACATGATTTTGGACAATCGCTTAACTGCGGAGCGCACTTGGTATCGTTACGAAGAACTGCTATTGGAAGCTACACAATCGAAGATAGTTTGACTCTTAACGCATTTATACATAGTTTAGAAGAAAAATCATAAGCATGGAACCTTATCGCTGCGATTGGTGTTTGGCAAATCCTACCTATATCGCTTATCACGATGAAGAAAGGGCGTTCCCATTTTTGACGACCATAAACTTTTTGAAGCACTGTTACTTGAAACCTTTCAAGCAGGATTATCTTGGTGGGCTATTCTCAAAAAGCGTGAACATTTTCGCGAAGCATTTTACGATTTTGATGTACATCGGGTGGCGCAATTAACAGATTATGACGTAGAAAAATTACTTCAAAACAAAGGGATTATACGAAACAGAGGGAAAATTACAGGGGCAATTGCAAACGCGCGTGCGTTTATTGAAATTCAAAAAGAAGTAGGCAATTTTAGCGATTATATGTGGTCATTTACCAACGGAGTACCCATCCAAAATAGGTTTGAGCAAACCCATCAAATTCCACAAACGACAGCCTTAGCCATTCAAATGAGTAACGACCTAAAAAAACGTGGATTTAAGTATATTGGAAAAATTACGATGTATGCCCATATGCAAGCTGTGGGTATGGTTAACGACCATGTTGTCGATTGTTTTAGGCACAACGAAATAGCCGCGCTTAGCCCAAATAACTAAGAAATTCTTTTCTGGAAATTGGAGCAGCACCCATACTTGCTAAATGTGCCGTAGGTACTTGGCAATCAATAAGTTTATATTTATTCCTTTTTAATTCCCTGGTAAGATAAATCAAGGCTAATTTACTAGAATTACTTGCTTTTGAAAACATACTTTCGCCACAAAATACCTCCCCAACGTCAATGCCATAAAGTCCGCCGACAAGTTCAGCACCATCCCAAACTTCAACCGAGTGCGCGTGTCCTTGTTCATGCAAAACGCCAAATACTTCCATTAGTCCTGGTGTAATCCATGTACCGGTTTGTCCAAATCGCTTTACTCCTGCACAGGATTTTACAACTTGATTAAATGCTTTATTGAATGTAATTTCATAGGGGTGTTTGCGTAAAAAACTGCGCATACTTTTAGAGACACGCAATTGATCTGGAAAAAGCACCATTCTTGGATCTGGGCTCCACCAAATCAAAAATTCATCTTGTTCAAACCAAGGGAAAATTCCCTCTCGATAGGCAAGCAACACACGTTCTGGACGTAAGTCACCACCCACAGCAACAATACCCTCTTTTGTGGCCAAGTGAGGCGAAGGAAAACGCAATTCTTCCGATAAATGATACATACGTTAGTTAGAAGGGCAGGTCATCCGGCTCTTCTTTGGTAGGCGTATCTGGCATGGTTTCAAATGGCGGTGCAGCCGGTGGAGGTGGTGTAGCGTCTGCAGCATCTATGCGCCAACCTTGAATAGAATTAAAATATTTGATTTCTCCTTGCGGACTTTGCCACTCACGCCCACGAAGATTTATACCTACTTTAACTCGTTGTCCAACAGCATATGCATCAAGGATAGAACATTTGTCTTGAACAAATTCTACAAGCAAGTGTTGTGGGTATTGCTCTTCAGTTGTTAAAACCAATTCTCGTTTTTGAAATCCATTTGATCCATATTCCTTGGTTTGATCTATTTGTTTGATTTTTCCTGTAATTTCCATGCGGTGGTTAATGATGTTATTACAAATTTACTCAATTTGTTGAGAACGCAACGCTCGAAAATATAGTATATTCGTAAATATGAGTTTTGATCTCTCCTATATAAACCAACGTAACAGCCGTACTTTAGGGTTTGTGTTGGCGCTATGCTTTGTTGGATTTACGCTTTGGAACACCAACAAACTCATTCAGCGCATTCAAATTGATGAACGTCAAAAAATGGAATTGTGGGGCTTAGCCCAACAAGAATTAGCTTCAAGCACAAATCTCAATCAGCCTGTTAACCCATTGACATTTCAAGTGCTAACAGCAGAAAATACCATTCCTATGATTGTAGTAGATGGTGATGAAAAACTAATGTTTTCTAATAATATAAATAAGCGAAAATTAACACTAGACACTATCGGTTACGTAGAAGAATTGATGCGAGAATTTAGTGTTACTCATCCTCCTATTGAAATTCTATATGGAGACAAATTGAACCAAAAAATGTATTACGGGAACTCGGCACTTATACAACAGTTACGATATTATCCGATTGCATTTTTTTTAATCGTCGCATTCTTAGGTGGACTTTTAATTGCCTATTATAAAAGCACGCAACAAGTAGTGGCCAATAAACTGTGGA
>Ga0209654_1002474_pt1 | contig 12684 bp, 12 predicted proteins | sample SaaInl1SG_22_DNA_FD_184646 | JGI IMG/M metagenome (GOLD analysis project Ga0209654, IMG submission 184646) | Marine microbial communities from expanding oxygen minimum zones in the Saanich Inlet - ESP_161SG_22_DNA (SPAdes) (version 2) | ecosystem: Environmental > Aquatic > Marine > Intertidal... | reverse complement strand
GTAAACAAATCTATGCGTACATTTGTGATATGCCGCTTAATTATATCGATATTGCTGTGGTTTGTTTGCTTTTCTACGGACTTATTCGTGGGGCTTTTCGTGGATTTTTTGTTGAAATTGCCTCGTTATTAGCTTTGGTACTGGGGGTTTTTGGAGCACTTCATTTTTCAAGTTTCACCGCAGATTTATTAGCAAAATACTTGGCTTGGGAATACTTACCGCTTTTGGCGTTTGCCCTAACATTTGTGGGTATTATCATTGGAGTAGCGTGGATTGGAAAGCTGCTTACCAAGCTGGCAAAAGTAATTTTACTTGGCTTCCTAAACAGGTTGTTGGGTGCCATTTTTGGCACGTGTAAATGGTTGGTAATTTGTGGTGTTTTGATATGGATTTTGGGTCAAGTCAATGTCTTTGTTTCCTTTTTGCCAGAAGACATTACCAAAGACTCTTTGTTCTTTGAGCCGTTAGAAAATTTTGGTGCTTATTTATTTGAACAAATAAACACAGATATAAATCCGATAGACGAGCTACCACCTATTCTGCAGCAAAGCTAACATACTGAATACTGCTTTGCGGAATCCATCCTACAGCACCATTTATCAACTTTATCTTTACCCAATCTTCCACTTCGTCTTGAACAAAAACTTTTGTCCCCTCGTGAATGTTAAGCAGTACTTCAGCCCTCAAATTAGGCTCAGCTCTAAAATCCTCCTCCTGAGCAAAAACAATGGCGGGTCGTGTCTTTTCTAAAATATTTTTTTGTTTAAGTGCAGTACTTAAGGCCAATAACGCAACAAAAGCTGTTAGAATAAAACCACTGAAAAATAGGCGTTTTGTGCCGCTTCTTCCTGACTTAACATACAAGAAAAACAAGAATGCTGTAAGCCAAATAAAGCCCACAACAGCAAAACTCCAACCTCTAACAGAAGTCAAAAATAAGAGACGGTCTGTTGCTTTTTTAAGGTCACTTTCAGGCAATGGTGAAAAGCGATCTAAGGTCATGTTTTGGGCAAATGCCAGGTTATTCAATACTTGCGTATTGTTTACGTCCAATAAAAGCGCTTTTTCATAATTCAAAATACTTGATGCAATAGCGTTTTGCTTGTAGTATGCATTTCCTAAATTAAAATACAACTCAGCAGCGTGCACACCCAACGAGTTGATAGAATCGTAATAAACTATAGCACGTTCATAATCGCCTTGGTTATAGGCGTTATTCCCTTCGCGGAACAAGTCTTCGGGGGATTGTCCTAAGCAAACAAAACACGAAAGAAGTACAACAAGTAAAATCGTTCTCATAACTAAAATTGTTTGTCCATTTGGGTTATGGCCTCAACAGCGGTAGCATAATCTTGCTCCATACTACTTCTTGAACTTGGCGTAAATCGGGCAAACTCACAATTGGTAAGCACTTGGATAAAGAGTGCAACTGTTTGGGAGTCAACTCCTTTTTCGGTAAGCAACGTCTCCATTTTTTCTTTGCTAAAATCTGCCGTTTGAATATGCAAACGCGCCTTGACATAGTTGTGAAGTGCTCCTTCCAGTGCTACATAAAAATCCGTTGCATCTGACATATTCCGTTTTGCTTTCCCCAAATATTTTTTGGCCAACCTGGCCTTATGCCGTTGCGCCAATAAGGCAGCATCGGGTGTACGTTTACGTAACACCAAATAAATACTCAAAATTAAAATGGGCAATAGCAACAACACATAAAACAACATACTTCCAATAAAGGGTATCTGAACTACAGGTTCAAAGTTTGCTCGTTGTGCAATAAATTGAAATGCATTGGAAATGGCGGGCACTTCTACTGCATTTGTTTTGGTAGTATTTGGTGCTGTTGTACCAACAGATTTTGGTCCTTCTATGACGTCTATAACAACCTCTTTTGAGGTCAATGTTTTATAAGATTTCGTACTTGGGTCAAAATAAGAAAACTGAACCGATGGAATCGGATATTTTCCTTGATATTGAGGCACTAAAGTATAGGTGTCCTGAATGGTTCCGCGCATACCCCTCAATGTGGTGTTTACTTGTTCTTTGTGCTCTGGATCATAGCGTTCAAGTGCGCTGGGTGTAACCAATTCAGGTAGTGAAAACAGCTTCAGATTTCCGCTTCCTTTCACTTGCACCGTTGCCTGCAACGATTCAGAAGCGTTAAGAGCGGTTTTGGATGTTTTAACTTCTAATTCAAATGTGCCTACAGCCCCATTAAAAGTGTTGGGTTTTCCTTCTTCTGGAAAAGGGAATACCGTTAGCGTACGTTTTCCTGCGGTTATGGTACGCGAAACTTGGGTGTAAATTTCATTGCCAAAAAAGTCACGGCGGTTGGTGGGCACATCCAATTGCACATCGAGGGTTAGTGGAGCAATAGGTAGTTTTCCTGCTCTTTGTGGATACAAAACCGTTTGCTGCCAAGCTACAAAATTGTATAATTTGCCCTTATACATTTCCCTGTCTATTGTTCGCCTTGATGGAATATCTTGCGACCAAAAGTCTTTGTATTCAGGGGTGTCAATCGGGTTTACGTCTGATGGTCTTACTTTGCCACCAAAATAAAGCTTATATATTACCGTTACAGGTTGGTTGATATATACCTTATTGTTTGACAACTCGGCAACCAAATGCACGTTTTCAGAGGCTATATAATTTGGGTCGTTTGGGTTTTTGGGAATCGCAACAGCATCTTTTACAACTACTTTTACCGGACTGGTTTTATATATATTCCCGTCAATTTCAATAGATGCTTGACCAATATTTGTGGCACCCTTTTTAAGGGGTGTCAAAAAATAGGTGTAGCTTTTGGAAAACGATCGCTTTCCGTTTACAAACATATTACTCACCGACTGATTAGGTCCAGCAACAACACGAAAGCCCTCAAACGATGGGGGCTGAAAATTGTCGCCATCGGTATTCATGGAAAACTCTACACGAAGGCGTTCGTTGATGCCAAGCTCGTTTTTGCTAACAGTAGCTTCAAACGAAACTTGCCCAAAAAGCCTTGACGAAACCGCCAAGACAAGCAACAAACACCATATCCCGTTTTTGTTCATTACCAATCTTTTTTACTTTTTGTGCCAACCGCTTTTGCTTTTTTGGCGTTTACTTTGTCTTGTACTTTTTTCTCCTCATTGTTCATGGCTTCTAACAAATTCTGAACCTGTTGTGGCGATAACTGTGCAGGACTTGCTTGTGGTGGTTGCTGTTCTTTTTCATTATCCCCTTGCTCGTCTTGTTCATCGTTTTTATCCGACTCTTTTTCGTCCTTTTCGTTTTCGCCTTCGTCGTCAGACTCGTCTTTGTTGTCTTGCTGATTTTCGCCCTCTTGCTCTTTATCGTTCTCTCCCTCTTGATCCTGATTTTTATCCTTTTGCTGATCTTGATTGTCCTGATTATCCTCTTCGTCTTGCTGTTGATCCTTATTTTGATTTTCGTCTTCCAGCATTTTCTTGGCTAACGCATAATTATAGCGTGTCTCGTCGTCATTAGGGTTATTTCTAAGCGCATTTTTATAGGCTTCCACAGCGCCTTTGTAGTCTTTGATTTGCATCAGCGCATTGCCAATATTATGAAACGTGCGGTGTTTGTTGGGGCGTTCTTTTGTAGTTTTTGCAACATCAGCATAGGCGCGAAGTGCCTCGTCCACATAATTGTCTTGCTGCAACGTAGCGCCCATATTATAACGTGCAATATCCGTTTTTGTTCCTGTTGCAGCCGCACGGCGATAGTTTTTTTCTGCCTCAACGCCATCAAGTGCGTCAAACGCTTCATTGCCTTCAAAAATATAATTTTCGGCTTGTTGAGTACGCACTTCATCTTGCGCAGCAACTATCAGCGGCAACCAAAAAACAATACAAAGCAATTTACGCATCATGAAATAGGTTTAGTTTTTTTATCCATTGGGTTTTTCGATAAAACAAAAATAAATCTAACACAATCAAAAATAATCCAACTCCCAAAAACCATTGAAATTGGTCTTTGAATTTAACAAATTGTTTGGCTTCAAACTCTTGTTTATCCATTTCTTTTAGGCGATCGATAATCGCTGTTACAACGGCTTCGGTATTGTTGCCTTCCAAAAATAGTCCGTCCGTTTCTTCGGCTATGGATTTCATCTGTTCAAAGTCGCTTTTTGTAATCACCACTTCTCCTTCTGCATCTTTTTTATAGGAAACTACATTCCCTTGTTTAATTGGGATAACGGACCCTTTTTCGGTACCCACAACAACAGTAAAAAAAGTAATGCCTTCTGCGGCGGCTTGCTTGGAAGCCATAAGTGCATCTTCGCCATGATCTTCGCCGTCCGAAATAATACAAACAACACGATTCGTTTGATTTTCATCATCAAAATAAGTTTCTGCTAATCTTGTAGCTGCCGAAATTGCTGTTCCTTGCGAGGAAATCATATTGGTGTCTAAAGACGTTAAAAACATACGCGCTGCAGCATAGTCAGTAGTAATGGGCAAATGCGGAATCGCCGAAGAGGCATAAGCGATAATCCCCACACGGTCACTGACCAATTGATTGATGAGTTCACTTGTTAATCGCTTGGCTTTTTCCAGACGATTTGGTACAATATCTTCGGCCAACATGCTTTTAGACACGTCAATGGCAAAGACCAGATCCACCCCTTCTCGCTTTACGGTTTCTAGTTCGGTACCTATTTGCGGATTGACCAATCCGAAGCATATACATGCCAACCCCAGCCACAACAATACTTGCTTTGCCCAACCTTTAAAAAACGAACGTTCGGGTGCAATATGCGCCAACATTGTTGCTGAAGCAAGCTTTTGTTGCACTCGTTTTTTCCAAAAGGTAAAAAGCATATATCCCAACGCCAAAACAGGGATAAGCAGCAGGAGATAAAAGTATATGGTTTGTTCGTATTGTATCATGCCATTGCCGATTTAAAAAGGGTGTGACGTAATATCCATTCTAGCAACAAAGCTACCATGGCCCATAAAACAAATACACGAAACTTTTCGTGGTATTTGGTGTAGCGAATTTCTTCTACCTCTGTGCGTTCCAGCTTATTAATTTCTTCGTAAATAGCCTCTAATTTTTTATTATCCGTAGCCCGATAATAACTGCCACCCGTCTCTGCCGCAATCGATTTTAGCAACTCCTCATCAATTTCAACCTTTTTAAGCTGATATATAAAAGACCCGTCTGGTCTAACAGCTGCTGGCGCTGGCGCGGTGCCATTACTTCCAAGTCCAATAGTATAGGTTTTGATACCAAAAGAGCTTGCCAATCCGGCAGCGGTTTTGGGGTCAACAAAACCTGTGTTGTTTACGCCGTCTGTGAGTAGAATAATAACCTTGCTTTTGGCTTTGCTATCACGCAAACGGTTCACTGCTGTGGCAAGCCCCATTCCAATTGCAGTTCCATCGTTAATTACCCCGTCAAAGTTTATTTTTCCAAGCACATCTACAACAAGTGCTTTGTCGGAAGTAATGGGTGTTTTGGTATAACTCTCGCCTGCATAGACTACTAATCCAATGCGGTCTGAGGTGCGTTTGGAAATAAAATCAGCGGCAACTTTTTTAAGAGCAGATAAACGGTTGGGTTTTAAGTCTCGGGCAAGCATACTTGACGAAACGTCAATGGCCATCACAATATCAATGCCTTTGTTCGTTTTGGTTTGCGTGCTTACATCTTGCGTTTGTGGGCGTGCCAAAGCCACCACAATTAGGGCAATTGCAACCATACGCAGTACGATCAAAATAGGTTGCCATTTGGGTAAACTCCCCGATTTGGTAAACGCCTTTACGCTTGGATTAAGCACATGCGCTACTTGCTTTTTTCTTGAAAATATATGCCACGCCACAAGAAGTGGGATGACTAAAAGACCCCAGAAAAACTCAGGATTGGCAAATGTATATTCCGTCATGGGGTTTCGGTTTTAAATGCAATACTGCTTAAGATACGTTCGATAAGCTCTTTGGCGTAGCGGTCGTCGCGATCGTAAACCAATTGCAATTGTTGAAAGCCTTTATTTTCTGTAAAATGATACACCTCGTAGGTTTTACGCTGGGATTTGCCGTTTTTCTTTGTCCAATCAAAAGACCCAGACGCAACAATTCCTTCAATCCCCGAGGTAGTGGAATAATCGTTTTGTTTTTGGAAAATATTAGTTGCACCCATGCTGTCAAAATAGCCAATCACATTATCTACTTTTTGTTGCAAGTCAATGGTTTGTTCTTCTTTGGCTTTGGTGTGCTCCATGTATAACACGATCAAGAAAGCGTCATCTAAACTACCCAACACAAACTGTTGGTGCAATCGATTTGGCAATGCCTTACGTCCCAAAACATCAGGCGTTTCAAGCTGCATTTCGGAAATGCCGTAGCTGCTTGTAACCCAATCTTGTTCCAGCCATTCTAGCGTTGGGTTTCCAAAAACACGGTCTTTGGCTTGCATGGCGCCGTAATTAAAGATCATCACAGCAGCAGCAACTACCACAACACCCAATATAGAAAGTCCTGCTATTTGTAAGCGTTTGCGTTGTTGTTGCTTGCGTCGCATGCGTGCATATGCCTCGTTCTGAAGGCGTTCTTCTTCAGTAGGTTCGGGAAGTGCTGCTTGGGTTTCTTTTACAACGGCCTCAATTTTAGTTCTATCTAAACGCGCCAATCGTTCTTCGGGCATGGCACGAGCAAACTTTACCAAATCGGCAGTAAGCAACACTTCTTTTAAATGATCAATGGTCTCGGATGTTAAGTCTAAATTTCCTGTATCACGAAGCAATTCTAGTTTTGCCAACAGTTCATCCGAAGTACTTTCCAACGCTTCAATATGCGCTTCGTCTTCCAAATAATTTTTAACAATATCTGTCATTTCGGAGTAGTATCCTTTGTACTCCTCTTGTTTTTCTAATTGCTTGTTTTCTAACGCTTGCAAGGCTTGAATAGCACGCTCAAAAGGGGGAAGTTTACGTCGTTTGGCACGTATCCGTTGTTGTGTTCGAGAAGCCAAAAAATATCCCAATGCAAGAAGGAGGCAAATTATAAAACCAAAGGCGTAGGGCTTCCACCAACCTGTGGTGTTTTTTGCCATGGGCAAAATGGTTTTAATGGGAAACAGCGGTTGTTGCAAGGTGTCCACCATAACATCATTCACTTGAATTTGCAGCGAATCTGTAGAAAATAAATTCCCATCAACAACTACTTTTTGGGCGGGTAATGTAAATTGACCTGTATCAAATTGAATTACCGCATAGGTTTTTGTGAATGTTTTAACCTTATTTAAAACGAGGGTGTCAATAGCTGTAGTATCTATCACTTCAAACGGGCGAAATCCTTGCAGAGGCGGAAATTGAATTTGCGGATTATCCGTAGCTGAAACGGCGATTTTTACATTAATTTGCTCGGCGAGTTTTACGGAAAGTGTATCTGCACTTATACTCACTTGGGTTTGTGCCACTGCCAAGGCAGAGCCAAAAATCAAAACCAATAAGCGCAATACTCTATCCACGGCTTTTAAAATAGGTTAGCAGTTTTTTGACATAGCTTTCGTTTGTGGCGCAAGAAATGGCTCCCGCACCGTGACGCGTAAATTGCCCACTGAAATAATCTGCTGTTTTTCGGTGTGCAAGTGCATATGCGGTTCTAACACTTTTGGATGAACTGTTTACCCATTTATTATTGCCTGTCTCAGCATCTTTCATATAGAGCAGACCTGCCGCTGGAAGTTTGGCTTCCATGGGATCAAAAAGGCGAATGCCCGTAAGGTCGTGCTTGCGTGCAGCCAACTGCACCGCTTGATCGTAATCGGAGTCAAGAAAATCGGAAAGTACAAATACAATAGCCCGTTTTTTAAGAATACGACTCATAAATTCTAACGCAGTAGAAAGGTTTGTTTTTGGGCTTTTTGGTTTTTCTTCAAGCAACTCACGAATGATACGAAGTACATGTGACTTTCCCTTTTTGGGCGTAATAAAAAGTTCCACTTCGTCGGAAAAAAGGAGTAGTCCAACTTTATCGTTGTTTTGCAAGGCAGAAAAGGCAAGCGTTGCTGCAATTTCGGTAATGGTATCACGCTTAAGCTGTTGCTGTGTTCCAAAATTGGCAGAGCCACTAACATCTACCAAAAGCATGAGCGTAAGCTCGCGTTCTTCTTCAAAAACTTTTACGTAGGGTTCTTGATAGCGTGCGGTAACATTCCAATCTATGGCACGGACATCGTCACCGTATTGATATTGACGCACCTCGCTAAAGGTCATACCACGACCTTTAAAGGTGCTTTGATATTCCCCCCCAAAAATATGATTGCTCAATCGGCGGGTTTTAATCTCAATCTTCCGAACTTTCTTTAAAAGCTCTTTTGTATCCATATCAAAAAATGTGGGATTGTTCTAAGGTACTTCTACCGCATTTACAATGCGCTGAATGATATCTTCCGAAGTAATATTTTCTGCTTCTGCTTCATACGTAATACCAATACGATGGCGTAACACGTCAAAAATCACGGCGCGTACATCTTCCGGGATCACATAGCCTCGGCGTTTAATAAAGGCATAGCATTTTGCTGCTGTTGCCAAGTTGATACTCCCCCTTGGCGATGCTCCAAAACTGATAAGCGGTTTTAGCGATTGCAGTTTATATTGGTCGGGATAGCGTGTGGCAAAAATCAAGTCTAAAATATACTTTTCAATTTTTTCATCCATATACACTTCACGAACGGCTTTTTGGGCTTTGTTGATTTGAGCCGTTGAAATAACAGGCTTAATGGTGCCAAAAGAATCGTTCAAATTTGCACGAACAATGAGTTGTTCATCTGCAAGTTTTGGATAATCAATAATCACCTTAAGCATAAATCGGTCTACCTGTGCTTCGGGAAGCGGATAGGTTCCTTCTTGTTCTACGGGGTTTTGGGTTGCCATAACCAAAAACGGCAGCTTTAGTTTAAAGGTCTCATCTCCAATGGTGACTTGCTTTTCTTGCATTGCCTCTAACAGGGCAGATTGCACTTTGGCAGGCGCACGATTAATTTCATCTGCAAGAACAAAGTTGGCAAATACAGGTCCCTTTTTGATGCTAAAATCGTTTTCCTTGGTGTTGTAAATCATCGTTCCAATCACGTCTGCAGGAAGCAAATCGGGTGTAAATTGAATACGGCTAAAACTTCCTTTTACGGCTTTACTCAGGGAGTTAATGGCTAGTGTTTTTGCCAACCCAGGAACGCCTTCAAGTAAAATATGCCCTTGCCCCAATAGTCCAATGAGGAGGCGTTCTACCATATGTTGTTGCCCCACAATAACCTTGTTCATTTCAAGAGTAAGGATGTCTATGAAAGCACTTTCTTTCTCTATCCGTTCATTTAACGCTTTAATATCTACAGCGGTGTCGCTCATAATTTAGGTGTTTCCAATTGCAGCCGCAAAATCAAAAAAAATGTGCTGCAGGTTTGTTAATAATAGGTTAAAAGTAGGGTTTCCCATGTTGATTACAAAAAGAGACCGCAAAGCTTTTTACCTTTGTTAGAAATTGAGGTCATGATTAACAAAAGACTGCTCATCAAAAACCTGCTAGCGCACAACGATGAGAACAGTTTTTACGATAAAAAAAGACAACTAAACTTAGGTGAGAGAGAAGGAAAGGCTAAGTTTTTAAAACATATTTGTGCGCTATCGAATTCAAACCCCAAAAATAACTCCTACATCGTGGTGGGCGTCAAGGACGAAGACAATGACATTTGTGGCGTTGACTTTTTTGACGATGCCAAACTGCAAAACCTCATCAATGCCTATTTGGAAAATCCGCCTGTGGTACTCTATGAGAACATCCATTTTCCGCACTTGCCTGAAGGAAAAGTGGTTGGGCTGGTAACCATCAGACCCATCGAAAAAATGACGGCATTGCGAAAAAATATCTGGAAATATTACGGCGGTTCCGTGTTTTTTAGAGACGGTAGTATTTCCATGTCTAAGGTTTTTGACCTGGAAATCAAGGATGTCAATTCTGAAGTTGTTGCCGAAATCGAAAAGCATGCGCACAACAACATAGAACTTACACTCGACGGGGTGATTGACTTTGTACACCGCTACGACAGCAACTTACACCCGCAATACAAAGTGTTTAAAGAATCGTTTGTGGTGTGTTGGGCTGGACTGGAAAAACGAGTAAAAGACAGCAGCTATTTCTCACGCGTTGACGTGGAGCTTATCAATGAGCATGTAAAATTGTTTTACTCCGCGCACGATGAGGTTGAAATTGAAGTGGATGCGCATTCGTTTAGTCTTATCGAGTATGTCCGTTTGGGTTTTAACGATCGCTTTAAATACTACCCTTTAGAGCGCATGTCTTTTTTGTTTGATGATAAGGGGTCGTATCAGATTGATTCTGAGTTTTTATTTTCGCCGCCCAAGTTTGAAAAAAAGCTATTGCATCATATTTATAACGCCAACAACTCCCTTTGCGAAAAACTGCGTAAATGCACCAGCCTTACCAAAAACGAAAAAGCGGATATTATCAATTTGGCCCCAACTTATATGTTGTGCTACCTCAACGGATTTGAAGAAGCCAAAGACAAGCTGCATGACCTCTCGGGCATCATGAAAAAACAAGGCGAAAGTGCCTACCAAAGCCTAAAGGACACGCAACGGATACTGCGGAAGATTAAGTATCACTAAATAGTTGATGGGTTTGGATGTATGCAAAAACATCCTCTGGAAGCCACTTTTTAAGCCTGTTCCCCTTTTTTTCCAATCGAATCTGCGTAGCGGAAATGTCTTGTAAGGATACGTTTTGAAGTACCGTTTCTGAGGCGTTATTTTCCAAGGCGATGCCTTTTCTGGGATATTCGATGCGTGGAAATTGCATCAGGTAGTCGGCATTTTTCCAACTCGGCAGCGATGCGGCAGTGTCTGCACCCAATACCATCAGAAAGGTAGTATCGGGATTTTCTTGTGTTAGTTTTTGAAGCGTTGCTGCGGTATAACTTGGCGTTGGCAAATGCAGTTCAATATCGTTTGGAATCATCTTTGGATGGGGTTCCAATGCAAGTTGTAGCATATTCCAGCGGTGGTGTTCGGGAAGCAATTCGGTTGCGGGCTTATGCGGGTTTTGCGGACTAAGCACAAACTGCACCTCATCGGCTTTTTGTTGCCGTAATACTTCTTGCGCAATATGAATATGTCCGTTGTGAATGGGATTAAAACTGCCAAAAAAAAGCGCAACCCGTTTCATTGGTTTAGAAAATTGAATACCAATTGTTGTACGTCCTCTTTGGCGGTTTCCAGCTTGTCGTTTAGGACAATGTGATCAAAATCAACAGCGCGTTCTAGCTCGGTTTCGGCTTTGGCTATACGCATGGCAATTTTTTCTTCCGTATCTGTTCCGCGAAGTTGTAATCGTGCTTTTAAGTCTGCAATATTTGGTGTTTTAACAAAAACAGCCATGGTATTATTGGAGTATAGTTTTTTAATATTCAATCCACCTACTACATCAATGTCAAACAATACATTTTTGCCACGTTCCCAAATGCGCTCCACTTCCGATTTTAAAGTCCCGTAAAACATCCCCGGATAAACCTCTTCGTATTCGGCAAACGCAGCTTCCGCTATTTTAGCTTTAAATTCTTCTTCTGTTAAAAAGTAATAGTCTTTGCCGTGCTGCTCGTTGCCTCGTGGTGGTCTGGTAGTAGCAGAGATGGAAAATTCCAGTTTAAAATCATCCTGATCCAATAAATGCTTTGCCAAGGTGGTTTTGCCACTTCCCGAAGGCGCAGAAAAAACAATGCATTTTCCTTGTTTCATTACAGGGCGTTTAGTACTTGTTCTTTGATGCGTTCGAGCGCATCTTTCATCATGACCACGCGTTTTTGCAAGCCGGCATCGTTGGCTTTTGAACCAATGGTATTTATCTCACGTCCTAATTCTTGCGCAATAAATCCTAATTTTTTGCCTTTGGTAGGCGTGTCTTCTTGAAGCGTTGCATGGAAGTATTCCAAATGGTGTTGCAGGCGCACCAGTTCTTCGTTAATATCCCATTTTTCAAGGTAATACACCAACTCTTGCTCTAGGCGTTCTTGGTCGTATTCTACGGCTATTTGTTGAAGGTTGTCTTCCAGTTTTTGACGGCGTTCGTCAATTCTTGAAGCGGCCTCATCGGCAATGTGTTTTTGTTGGGTGTCGATTTGTTCCAACTGTGTGTTTAGGTCTTGTCCTAACGACATCCCTTCTTGCTGACGATACATTACCAATTGGGAAGCGGCATCTTTTAGCGTGTTTAGAAACACGGCTTGCTCTTCGTCTGTGAGTTCATCTTTGGTAGCGGCCAATACATTGGGTAAGCGCATGGCCAATGGCAAAAGCGTTTCGTCTGAAAGGGGTTGTATGGCTTTTAACTGCTCGAGGTAGTTTTGTACCACAGCGGCGTTTAGTTGTGCGGCCTCTTGCGCATCTACCCATTCTTCAAACACATTGACTTCTAATTTTCCACGATGCAGTACTTCAGATAAGGCTTTTCGCGCGCTTAATTCTAAGCCACGGTATTTGGACGGCACACGAAAATTAAGGTCTAGCGATTTGCTATTTAACGACTTGATTTCAATACGCAGCTTTTTGCCTTGGGTGTTATGCTCGGCCTTGCCGTAACCTGTCATGGAAAATATCATATCGCTTTATTAAAGCGCAAAGGTACAAAACAAGAGTGGAGTCTTTTACGGGCAACGCTATTGCCA
>Ga0209654_1002468_pt1 | contig 12708 bp, 9 predicted proteins | sample SaaInl1SG_22_DNA_FD_184646 | JGI IMG/M metagenome (GOLD analysis project Ga0209654, IMG submission 184646) | Marine microbial communities from expanding oxygen minimum zones in the Saanich Inlet - ESP_161SG_22_DNA (SPAdes) (version 2) | ecosystem: Environmental > Aquatic > Marine > Intertidal... | reverse complement strand
CCCTACTGGACTTCTCGAAAATTTCGTTGTTGGAAGTAACATGACTGGTTGTGTTGATGAGATTCAATTTTATAATAAAGTATTAACAACCGAAGAAGTAGGACACATAGCTTATGAAGGAAATTATTCCGCTACATTGGCGAATTATGATTTAAAATTCAATGAACTTACTGTTGAACCTACCCAAGTAATTGATTCAAAAACAGGTGCAAGATATACTACAACAAATGCCAACTATGAAGACGGATTTGTAGATGGGAGTAAAAGTATAAGATTCACTAGTGGTGGCGACGTATCTTTAGGAAACGTTGATTTATCTCAAAAGAATGCTGTTTCTATAAGCACGTGGGTCAACCTTGATACCCTAACAAACACTGGACAAACAATTGTGAAAAAAGATGGTGTCATTGACATGTCAATTGATAACAAGGATATAAAGCTCACATTAGGTTCAACACCAATAACTTTCACCCTTGCTAATCCAACAGCTCCAATGTTGAGTGATGAAAAATTCTCATTCAGTGACCCAACAACTGCATTTGATGGAACTAGATTGGAATCATACATGTCAAGTGCTCCACAAGGATCTGTATCAGCAAGATTCTGGAGATTAGTTAATATGAAAAAACCTAGCACAACAACAATAAATATGTGGGAATTTGTTGAAGCACATTTATATGATGTAAAGAAAACTCAACTTACCAATAGTTCCACAGTAATGAGTAGTAGCTCAACCGGGTGGGAAACTCCTTTAACAGAAGTTGTAGATGGTTCGTCAAGTACAAGAGTTTATATATCTAATGTAAACACCGAAGGTAGTTATTTGCAATGGGATTTGGGTTCACCTTATACTGTATCATATTTTCAATTTCAAAATAATGCAGTGGATGGTGCAGGTGGTGACTATACAATTGCAGGTGGTCAATTTCAATATTCTGATGATGGTATCAAATTTACAAACTTGCCAGAATGGACTATCCAAAATACTGGTTATGGCGTTTCTTACTCATGGAGCGAATATGCTATTGTGCAATCTTTAACGCCACTAAAATCAATAGAAATGGAGGGAAATTCCACTATCGACTCTGTAAATACTACTTCAACGCCACCCATGAACCCATTTCCTTATGTGTATGAATTTGAAGTATCTGCTGATTGTTGGGCCATTGAGAATAATCATACATATAGGGAGACTTCAATAGGAACACCTAATGTATCCAGTGACAATTACTTTTTAAGTCATAAAGACCGTTATAATAATGCGAACAATACTACATCCGGTATAACATATACTCCTAAAGATTCTGTTGTAGGAACTAAATTGGTGACTATTGTAAGTGCAACACGAATTACTTCTGTAACATTTAGTGCTTACTCGCGACAATTATATTTACCTGGATTTAGGGTGTATGAAAATGGTGTTGTAGTTTATGAAGATACAACTCACCAAGGTAGTAGTTCAACAAACTTAGGTTTCACATTAAATTGGGACAATGTTACAAATGCTGCACCAGTGATAAACTATAGTGCACCAATGTTTTATCGTTCTAACGACGCATCTGACACGAAACCAGCTTTTATTGAAACTGGAATATCTACAACAAGCGGATTTGATATATCTCTCGTTGTAAAATTAGAATCATTTAAAACAAATTATCCATATGTGTTATATTCTGACGGTTGGGGATCAAAAAAGAAAGGTTCGTGGGTTTTTGCTCTGACAAGTTCAAACAGATTACAATTTGATATATGTCCTGCAGAATCATCAAATAAGTATTTCAATATAAATGCACAGACGACACTTACTTCAGCGGGATACATAAAAATTCGAATGGTTTTTAATAAGTTTGAAGGATATTTTGAAATTAATGGTGTTAAGACAAATATTGTTGATGCATCAACAAAACATGGTAACTTAGTGTTGTCTGACTTAATGGCTGTAGGTGATAATTTTGAAACTGGTAAAATTCACATAGGTGAGTCAAATTCTTTCGATGGATATATAGGTGATATTAAAATAAATTTGGATGGATATTATGGATATGCTTCAGCTCAAGGAATGTCAGTCCCAGCATTCTACACTAACCAGATGACAATCAGTTCTTGGGTGAAAACATCAAACACATCCAAACAAAACATCATTTCAGTTGGTGAAAATGTTCATGTTGGATTGAATAATAACACAATAGAATGTGATGTTGATAAACTCACTGGATTAGCCACAACAACTATTGGTGTATCTTCATTCAATATAGAAAATGCAAATTACAGTGGTGATATTTTCAATAGTGTTGGTGTTGGAACCGATTCTATTGATTTTGATGTTGCTTCGCCAAATTCATTGGTCACATATAAATTGAAACGTTTCACATTCGGTGTTCCATTTAGAAATTATGCCCCAACAAGTGTAAGTATCGTCGGTGTAAATGGTTCAACCGAAACTACACTTGTCACACAACCTATTACATTCAAAAACAACAGTCATGTATATGATATAGTATTAGATGATACAAATGCTGCAATTGATAATAACAAGATAAAAGTTAAATTTAATGGTTCTGGTGCCATAAAAGTGAAAAATGTTGTTGTGGAGTCGTTTGTGAAAGATTCGATAACTGCAAGCATTACATCTGATGCAAAAACTGTAACAATTTCAGGCAATGTGTCACGTTCAGGGACACTTAAAGTTCATAGTACGATTGAAAGAAATACAATTGCTTTAGCTTCTACTACTTTAACTGGAACAGCATTTTCCATAACGTTTGAAGACACAAGAGAACCGGGAATATATGAATATTATCTTTCCGTTGAAAATGGAAATGATAAACTGAATTTCGATGGATTAAATTTAAGTGCCGAAATTAAACCAGATTTCCCAGTAATAGATCTGAATTACACCAGTGTTGGTAGCCATACATGGAAATCACCAGGCAATGGAACTGTAACGGTAGAATTACAAGGTGCAAGAGGTGGTAGTAGAGGCTATGGTGGTGGATATGGTGGATATATCACAATTGATATAGATGTTCAAGCAGATGTGGAATATACTGTTTTGGTTGCAGGTGTGGGTGGTTCTACTAGTGGTCGCCATGGTGCCGGTGGTGGTGGTGCTTCCGGTTTTAAACACCCTACTGATGGTTGGTTAGTTGTAGCAGGAGGTGGTGGTGGTGCAGCTGATTGGGGTGGTGGTGGTCATGGTGGTGCCCCCAATAGTTGGAGTGGTGGTGGCGGTGGTGGTGCTGGTGCCGGTGGAGGTGCATCCAGTGGTGGTGGTGGCGGTGGTGGTGGTGGAAGAAGAAATGGTGGTTCTGGTGGAAGATTTAATGGAGGTAATGCTGGTCAGGAAAGAGGTTATATAGGTGGTGGATATGGTGTAGGCTATGGTGGTGGTGGTGGCATTGGTGGTTCGGATTTCGGTGGCGGCGGTGGTGGTGGTGGTTGGTATGGTGGTGGTGGTGGATCAATTAATGGTTCGGGACATGGTGGTGGCGGTGGTGGTGGATCTACATACTATTTAACATCAAATCCAAATGTAAAGGGTGATACCATTCAAAATGCACCTGGATATAATGGTGGTTCTGGAGTAGTTAAAATTTATAATGCTGCGTCATGAGTCAATCATAATAAACTCTTTCAATAATAAATGATTGATCAGGATTTAATTGGTCGTCACCCACGATATATTAAAATTTTGAATGATAAATTAATACTTAAAGTGTTCCCTAAAAATCCAGGAAATGAAATGAATATGATATATAGCTCAATAACACCAAAAGTTCATAAAATTTTAAATGATGATTCGTTTTACTATGTTATAATGGATAGGATTAAGAACGAGCTTTGGAAAACATCCATAACAGATGAAATGTATGAAAAATGTAAAGTTCTTTTGATTGAAATTATGAAAAATAACTATGTTCACTTAGATTTTACACCTAATAATATTGTATATGATGATAATAATAACTTTTACGTTATTGATTTTGAGTATTCAAAAGCCATAAAAAATATTGATACTGTTAAATATATAAAAAAAATTAAGGAGTTACCAATAGATGAATCATTTTTCTCAAATCTACATGATATTGAATTAGAAGCTCTGCAAGAGAATTTTAGGTTGTCAACGGAATGTAAACTTGCTAGAGAAAAAATCACTGAAATATTATCCCACTATTAATATTTAATTGATTTACCATATACTTCATTTGAATATAAACTATCTAAATTATACGATATGATAGTTTTTCTTACATCATTTTCTATCGGAGGTGCTCTATGGAGAATAAAACTAGGAAACATAAGTATATCACCTTCTTTTATATCTATTGTTAATACTTCTTTTGTGTATGGATTAACTATTTGTGTTTTTGGAGCATTTTCTGGTAATTCGAGATAATAAACGTTCGTCCAGTTTGCACTATGTGAATGCCAACCGTGACTATCTTTATTGTAGTATTGTTGAAACCAAATTTCCCACATCTTAAAACCGTCAAAACCCAATTCTTTACACATTTCAATGACTACGGGAACAAGGAATGGTTTTAAAAATTCACACCATTCTCTTTTTGAAAATTCACCTGCGTGAAACCAATCTGCTTTAGATATATCTGTTTCAGAACCCTCATCAAAAACACGTTTATTTTCAGCTTTATCTATCAAACTTAGTAGTTTATTTTTTATTTTTTTATGCTCTGGAAGTTTATGAATCAAGTATTGACAGTCAATATGAAATTTTTTTATCATTTGATTATCTATAATAAAACATATTTAAATAGGTTACACATAAAAGAATATAGAAATGGCATCATCTGAGTTACATATTCTTTTCCCATCACTTGTTCAAGAAACGAAGATACCGGAACAAGATAACGATCATTTGGAAAAAATAATCCAACAAAAATCAATTGAATCAACAGATACATGGCGATGCAATACAAAAACCACATTTGATACATGTAATGTGATAGATGATCCAGAATTTCAGTATCTTATCAAAACGATAACAAATAAAGTGCATGAGTTTTCAAAACAATATGGTGCTCATGGAAAAGTTAGTATTGTAGATGCTTGGATAAATGTAGCAGAACAGGGTGCATATCAAGAATATCACATTCATCCTAATAGTCATTTTAGTGCAGTATATTATATAAAAACACCAACTAACTGTGGCAATCTTGTATTACGAAGTCATGAGGCAGATTTTGATATGTTTATGTTACCATTAAATGAATATAAACCAGCTTCATACAAAACATGGGCTTTTGTTCCAGATAAAGGAAAACTTGTTATATTTAGATCAAATATGAAACATATGGTTGAAAAAAATGAATCAGAAGAAATAAGAATTAGTTTTGCAGCAAATTTCGTTATACATTAATCTATTTTTTTGTAATTTTTATTGTTAATCGTATTGTTCACGAATTGATCAATACCTGGCGAATGTTTTATACTCATAACTACCAATATTACCTTTGAACATTATATTAAAAGCTAAAGATATCCTTGATTTAGTATAATTAGGTAAAACCGTATGTTTCAACCAAGAGGGGAATAATATAATTTTACCTCTTTGTGGTTTATAATTGAATTGAGTTAAATTATGAAATGTGTCCTCCATCAAAGGTAGTGTCATGGTTTTCATTGTTTCGTTTGGATCAATGAATTGTAAATCTGAACCATCGGATAAATATAGAACTCCACTAAGAACACTATTAGGATGGATATGTAGTTGTAAATGATCATTCGATTTATAATAATTGAACCACATTGAGGATATTTGTAATGAATCATATGTATATTTCATGAAATTCATATATTTTGAAGCACTTTCTAAAAGTAACTTATTCACCTTTAATACATGTTTGTTGTCTTTATTTAGATGAATATCTGCTTTGGATTGCCAGTTTGAACACCCTTCTTGCACATCATCCCCTTTTAAATGATTACAATATGATATCAAACCATCTATAAGACTACTATCATTTAGTTCATCTTCTATGATAACAGTCGGAAATAAAAAAATAGGATTCATTATATATTATAATAGCACCCTATCGTAAATGTTAAATACTTTTTTAAATTGATGTATTTTTGTATTTTAATAGTATTTATTCTTAAACTCTTCAATACTCAAGACAGTAGTATTATTAGCAATAGCTTTTTTATACTTAGTGGATTGTGTATCGGGTTTAGCAGTAATCAATACATCAATCGATTTAGACCATGTTCCTTCAACACTACCACCGTTCTTTTCAATGAAAGCAATTAACTCTTTATCTTTTCCACCCGTGAATAAGAACTTCATGTTTGCAAATTTACCAGTCTTAGTTTCAGCCTTCTTGGCAACTACGGTATTTTTCTTAACATCACAATACAAAGCCAATTCATTATCTTGTAAATACTTGATGAACGCACCAATATTATCAACGAATTTTTCAGCCATCACATTTCCAATACCTTCAATTGCAGTGAGTTGTTCCACAGTGGGTTTGGATTTCATAAAGTCTGGATATTTATCATAAATCAATTGTAACGTTTTCAATGCAAAACCATTACCAAATGCATTACTCGCCTCCATTAAACGAACACAGTTTAATTTCGATTTTGTAGCATTGATACCAGTAATGAGGCTTTTTACAGATTTATCACCAAATCCACTCAGATTTAATGCTTTGACAGCATCAACATCCAATAGGAAAAGTTCTTTCAAACTTCTTACACGAGCATCAAACAACTTCTTTATGGTTTTACCTTTGAGACCATCGATATCTAGTTTTTTAACAGTATTCTCAAATTCTTTCAATTTAATCTCCATAGCAAGTTCAGGGTCATCTTCTGCATTTTTAACAATGATATGTAAGCCATTAGCTGTGAAATCATATTTGTAAGTAGGCATCTGTGGTTCAACACGTTTGACAACATCAGTAATATACGGAATGACATCCCCACTGCGCATGATTTTAATTTCCGCACCAGGTCCAATACCATTATCAATGATAAATTTAGCATTGAAACCAGTAGCCCGTTGAATGGTCACTCCGCCTAAAGCAATGGGTTCACATACGACTGTTGGAATTACAAATTTATCTTTCGAGATTTTCCATTCAATATTTTTAACAATTGTTGTCACTTCTTGTGTGGGGAGTTTGAATGCGAAAGCGAAATCAGGATTACCACTTTTATTCACCTCGTGTTTCTGCGATGCATCAGTAACGATAAGCCCATCAATTTCAAAAGGGGACTCTTTTCGTCGAACTTTCAACATGTGAGTCAAAATATCTACTGATATTTCTTCATTGTTTTCTGTATGCACAGTATCGAATCCGTTACTTTGAAGAAATTCCATTTGTTCATTAGCAGGCCTTCGTGGTTCAATGACTTCGTATGCTACAAATCGCATATATTTAAGGATATCTTCATTGGGTTTCTTGGCATTCGTTTGTCCAGATACTGTATTGCGTGGATTACTTTGTTTGATTCCGTTATCAGCAAGAATGTTGAAATCGCATTTGGTGAGAATAATCTCTCCACGAATCACACAATTGTCTGGTAATCCTTTGGGAATCTTCAAATATTCAATGAGATGAGAGATGTTTCTACCCTCTGAACCATTACCTCGTGTATATAAAACACCATTCGCAAGTAGTCCAGAGACTCCATCGAGTTTATCGGTCACAACATAAGGACCTTTGTATTTTTTCATCCAAAGATTTAGCTTTTTTTCATGCTGAGGTTTGTATTTATCCATACTACCCATCCAATAGGGAAGTTTTACAGCATCTTTACTGTCAACTTCTGAACCAACTTCTTCATCTTTCATGAATCCCTTCGAAAGAGCATAATCTTTGATTTCGTCAAATACATCATCTGATACGAGATTATTACCTTTTTCATGGTATTCTTTATTGAGTCTTTCAACCAATCTTACTACATCTTCATTTTCAATATTGTTCAAAACATTCAATGTATCGGCTTCCAATGATTTCAAGAATTTCTGAGTGATTTTCATTTAAAATTAAATGATCTTTTTTTCTATAAATGAATATTTATCTTAAATCTGCGTTAGAATTGTATGATCTATTCATCAGATGTATTCAATTTTTAATGTATATTTCCCTTTTCATGTTTAATAATCAAATCATTTACATTAAATGCTTTAACAACAATGATGAAAAATTCTACTTGATCCCTTTCTTCCAATTATGTATTATCCCATCACTTATCCCAAGCATTACATTGTATAATCCATATGAATTATTGGACTTATGTTATGTCAGTTACATTAAGAACTCTAAAATCGAACAACTCGCTTGTTCTGAGAAAACACCTTATGCTATTCAAACTAAGATCAATCATTTAGGTCATAATGAGAATTATGAAAGAAGGCATGCAATTGCAAAGAAATATATTTTTGTAGAAGTGAATCAACATAATGTCACTGACAATTATAAACGTATTGGATGGTCTCTCATTGATGAGGGAATTACTGTAGGAGAATACAAGAGAATTCTTCAATTACCAGAAGATGATGCGACGTTAGATCTAACAGATGCTGATAATCTGGATATTCATGAATTGAAGAATCATGAAGTATTAGTTTAAAAACAAAAAATAATATACAAGTAAGCAACATCAAACATGAAGAATCTTCTTATTACTCTGAATGTAATTCAGTTCGGAACAATAATAGGATTGCTAAAACAAATACGAAACTATGATGAATTCTTTAAGAAATGCCGTGATATCATGAATGATAGTCCATGAACAAAAAAACAAAAACAATTCATTTTTGTTCTTTCATTTTTATTTATATATTCAGTATTGCATGAATCTAAACTCTAATAACAACTGACCATCTCAACGTTGACTTGTCTTTAACATCTAGATAGCAAGGTCTGAGTCTAACACGAGTGTTTTCTCCAGTCCCATACCTTATGTTTTTGACATTTTTCATATCATTCCACGAGACAACCATACGGGTCTTACCACTAAGACATTCGTTTTCAGTTATGAAAAATCCACTTTCATTGCTTTCTTGCTTATGCGGAGTATATCCAGAAATCCCTGGATATTTTCTGATTTCTCTAATGGCTTCTTCCTTAGACTCAAATGGTTTAATCTCATCGAGTGTAGTATTATAGATTGTATTGCCATTAATTTGAATTTTGAAACCACAGAACATAAACTCACGATTATCCTGCTTTCTGATTACTTTTTTCATGTCAAGGTGATTGATTGTGGATACTACTTTGTTATTAAAGGAATTTACAGAATCATTAAGTATGTCAAATGCAAGTTCTTCATATGGTAATATGAGGTTAAAAGTATTCTCATCAATAATAAGTTTTTGAGCTTCATATGTTGTAACATACGATGCCATTCTACAGATCATTTGGTAGGAATTTGCATCAGGATTGGCCGATTTGCTTCCAAATATGGTCCCAGTGAACTTGAAAAATTCACTTTGAAAGCTGGCACCACGACCGATACAACCATTTCCTGTGATAACAATTCGATCAGATTTGTTTGATTCTTTAATATAGTTTTCCATTATATCTTTCATTTCAGAGTTACTCGACGCAAATTCTCCGAGTTGTTGTGTGTCCCCATCTTTGTAGTAGAAGCACTTTGCATCTGCATTGATAATACATACTACATCTGCAAAATCATTCTCAAACAACATTTGTTTCATTTGATTATGAGTAAATTTCTTATATTCACTTGGAATGAGCCAAATTTCACCTGGATTAATTGGATTAGATTTCAAATATTCTTTAGCATATCCAACATTTGAGTCACCACCATGTGATTTGAAGAATGTTACATTCATCTTTTTCAATGAGTTATACTTGTCAGAAATATTGTGACTGATCGGGAATAAATTCAAATCTCCATACAATGTTGCTAAGCTGTTATCAGTATTCATGTAAGGGGTGGCTGTTGTAAAGGTGATTTTTTTGACATTACTGTATTTTTCAATACTTTTGATTAATTCCACCTTTGATTCATCCCTGACGATTTTATCAGCTTCGTCCAGATATAAGTAAATATCTCTGTCTTTTAAATGAGATAACAACAATTCAATGTTCTCGAGTCTTTTACTACACATCACAATGGCATTGTAAGAATCTTTTTCTTTAGCAAACTGATTTTCACGTCTGAACTTACTGTCTTTGTTGGAGGAAATCTCACACGCTACAATTCTGTCATATTCTTGCAAGTTGATTTTGTTAATTCGAACAACTGACTGTCTTGTCTGGATCAGAGAGTTATCGCATATCAAGATATTCATTGTGCGCTTATTTTGTTCAATGTTTTTTATCATGTCTCTAATCATCTCCAAAGTCTTACCACTCTGTGCAGGCTTGGTTAATAACCAATATTTAATGTTTGATTGGAATATGTTTTGAGTTTCGTTTGTTTCTTTGCTTTGTGTTTCGATTTCTTCCTTGTATTTATCCAACAAGCAATCATAATCAAGTTCTTCAATGTTTAACAATTTTAAAACCCTTTTCTTTTTATCTTCAATAATACAGTGATTCATTAACTTTGCAAGTGAGTAGATTTTATATTTTTCGAATTTTTTGTCATCAATACCAGACTCATCAAGCATTGCTTTAAAAGAAGATTCCATTGTGACAGATAGTGATTGATTAACGTTGTAGTAAAATAACGGTATGTTAAGTAAATTGTTTGAATATTCAATCTTTAAAATAAGTCATTTTTTTTCATAATTTCCAATTGATCGAATCAAATGTATAAAGCATAATCATTTAAACATTGTTCGTGAAGATAATCTTATTAATAAGTATGGCAGAAGAAGAAGATATTTTTTTGAATGATATATGGAGTGTTTATTTCCACAATCCTATTTCTAATAATTGGGAAAGAGATGGATATGTGAAGATTAGTGATATCAGTACTGTTATAGATTTTTGGAAAGTTTTCAATGAACTTGATAAATATATTCATAATGGAATGTTTTTCTTCATGAGAGAACATATATTTCCAAAGTGGGACGATCCACAAAATAAAGACGGTTCGTTCCTATCATTCAAAGTTCTGAAAGATAACATTAAAGTATTTTCTGAAAACATACTTATAAATCTATTCGGTGAAGAGCTACTTATTGAAGAACATAGAGATAAATGGGATTACATTAATGGTATCTCATTTAGTCCAAAAAAGAACTTTTGTATAGTTAAGATCTGGTTCAAAAATAAAGAATTAAAGGATAAATCCCTTTTCAATATTCCTCGTAATTACCAAGGGGATATAATTTTTAAAGATAATAGTATGTAATTTAAAGGTCTTTTTGTTGTGGAGCTAAGCATAGTTTGATAGTTCCTAAAGATCCAACGGAATATTGGACAATCAATGGATAGTCATTTTTAAGATAAAGTTCGATAACGTTGGACAAATTTGTGCATTTAGTGAATTGAAGTAGGCATTTAGCATCAAATTCACCTTGATAAATCACACCCTTTTCAACAGGTTCGATCTTTAGACTATCAGAATCATTCATAATGATTTCATGTTGACAGAAATCCCCCTTACATTTGAGAATGAGCTTATCATCCGTGTTCGTGATTTCAACCGTATCGGATAGATTAGCAATATCTCTGCATACTTTCTGGAAATCAGAGGATGGCAAAGTAATAACAGAATTGAATGTAGCTGGTGGTAGTTCCATGTTGGTATTGTCAAGATCAAGAAGATTAAGTTTCGAAATCTTGAGAGTGTTCTTATCAGTGTTCTCAACTCTGATTTCCAGTTCATTCTTGTTGGACTCAAGCATCGAGAATGCAATGGTATCATTGTTATTGATAGTTTTAATTAGCTTGTTGAGATTCAACATATTGATACCAATCATTTGTTCTCCATTACATTCGTAATGCTCAAATTTAGAAGCTTCCAACTTCATATGAATGAGAATAATATGAGAACTATCCATTGTGCAAATTCTCATTCCAGAAGAGTTGATAATGAGCACAGTATCCGTGAGAATCTCTTTCAATGCTTCGATTAAAATCTTGAAAGTAGTTCCCTGCACAGTTTTAATATTTATCGCATATTCAGACATTGTTGCGTTTATTATTTTTCTATTTGGTTCTAATCTTTAAATATCTATCTATATTACGGAAAAGTATTTTAATATAGAGACTATGTTTTGTCACGACACATATAATTTGTCACACACTTTCATAAATCAGTCATTTTTTTAGATCAATTTGTCACGACACATATAATTTGTCACGCACTTTCATAAATCAGTCATTTTTAAATATTAAATTGTTCATAATATTAAAGATATGTATACCCGATATATTTCAACATTTAATGCTCAAGATCTTAAAGTGAGAAAAATTAACAACTATACAAAAAATATTCCATTCGTAAATCTAACCACGACTCAAAGTGACACTTTCAATACAGATTTTGAAGAATTTGAATTAAAATTGGGATCATTTCCTAGATTTAAGAATATGATAGCAATCACAGTTAAGTTTTTTAAGGATTCATTATTGGAGAATGGATTACCACATACCGTAAAGGATTATATAATGTTACCAATAAACTATTACTTTTCTCTCCAAAAAGTCGATAGGATAAAGCTATTAATACATGAATATATTCACATTTACCAACGAACATATCCATTCGAATTTAATCACTTCTTAATACATAAACTAGGTTTAGAGGTTCACG
>Ga0209654_1002467_pt1 | contig 12712 bp, 9 predicted proteins | sample SaaInl1SG_22_DNA_FD_184646 | JGI IMG/M metagenome (GOLD analysis project Ga0209654, IMG submission 184646) | Marine microbial communities from expanding oxygen minimum zones in the Saanich Inlet - ESP_161SG_22_DNA (SPAdes) (version 2) | ecosystem: Environmental > Aquatic > Marine > Intertidal... | reverse complement strand
TTGGTTCCTAGTACATCACTTTGTCCTGCCCACGAGGTACGCCAGAGAGCCAGATGCAACGACTGCGGCGTGAAGGGTAACAATCCGTATCAGATCGTTTACACGGGTAATTCAAGTAGTCGGAGACTACGCCTCCTTGATGTTGCTATGGATGGGGCTGGGGTTAGGTGAGCCACGGGTGTTTGATACCGTCTAATACTGCCAGTCTTTTTGCCATAGACGGTCCGGAGCCATATTCTCCGCCAACGTCACCGAGTGAATGCCCTGTTATGAACTTGCGTGTTTCAACGTCTGTAGTACCGGCTTCTCTAGCAAGGTCTATGAAGGTGTGTCGGAAGCTGTGTAGGGCTTTCTGAGGATGAGCGCACACTTTCCTTATGTATGGCATTAACGCATCGGAAGCTGCTGCCTCTGATTTTCCTTCTTTGTCGATGCGATGGTTGAATAATCTGCCAACTCCAAAATTGCCAAGTAAAGGTTTAATAACTTTAGGTACTGGTATGAAGCGTTTTGAGCCAGTATTTTTGACCAGTACTTGCTCTTGGTTGTCACCATTGATTTGTTCTATGAGCGCAAAGCATAGAGTATCTTCATGTTTAATTACCCGCTCCCATGTCATCAGAGAGGCTTCATCCAAACGCATTCCTGTGGTCACCAGTATAGCCAATAACAGCTTATCTAAGTGAGGTAGTGCCTGATTAAATATCGAATGAAGTTCATCGCTGTTGAATGATATGTAAGGCTTAGCGGGAGCGCCGAACTCACCTAGTCTTAGGTTGTGGAATGGATGTGCGCTAAGGATTACCTTCCCAAGATCATTTCTACTCTCTCCTGCATAATCAAACGCTTGCTTTGCATAGCTAACGTAATTCTTGATTGTTTTGTGCGCCCATTGTTTTCCATCTTCATCATCATCCATATAACGAGCCATATCTAGCATGTGGACTTTATCATATTCATTCAATGGGAAGTCTCCGCATACCTTGAGGAACATAGCACAAGACCGCGCTCTCTTTTGTTGCACATCTGCGCTGTCTTTGTCAGCTTTATCAGCTTTGTATCTTTCAGCCCATTTGGAGAAGGTTGGCATAAGAGTTTTGGCTGTTTGCAGTTCAACATGCTGAGTTGTTGCGGGTGCATTCTTAAAAATAGCTTCTGCAAGGTCTGGGTCGTCACGGTATGCTTTACCAATTACCGAAGGAGGTATGCCAATTGGTTTAGTTGCTTCCATGATGGCTGAATGATCATTTTGGCTAAGTCCCGAGAGCAATGCTTGGGGCAGGGCGTACCCTAGTCCAGTCACTATTCCTGCAAGCTCAAGATATGTTCTTCCTGACCATTTTTCGACCAATGTGGCGAGTTTGCCCTCAACCCCTAAAGTAATTTTGCTACCAGTAATTCTTGCGGCAGCAGTTTTTTCGCCCCTAACGACTAGCTCAATTTTGCCGGACTTATACCATTCGTTTACATCAGCCCCTTCATTTTGGAGGATGTCACGTATTCCTTCAACGAAGGGATCGAGTTGGCTTTCTTTGTTCTCTAGGTCCTTTACTATTTCACGATATTTATCTCCCGCTCTTTCTAAAGCAACGGCTCTATCGTTTGTTCCAGTAGACCTTCTTAATTGTGGCTCACTGTAAAGATGGCGAAGGTTTGGAGGCACACTAACGCAAACATACAGCTTTCCCTTCTTTTTGTGCAACGTGTAAGGGAGAGACGATTTGTGCTTACTTGGAATCATTTCTAGGGTCCGTTCTAGGGGCCATCCTAGGGTCCAAGTTAGGGTTGGTTTAAGGGTCAATCAACTTAAATTATTATTTTAAAGTAATTTTATGATATACCAGATGCTTTAATTGGTTATGGCAGAGAGACAGGGATTCGAACCCTGGGTACCCTTGCAGGTACAACGGATTTCGAATCCGTCCCGTTCGACCACTCCGGCACCTCTCCAAACCATACAGTTCAGCCTGTCTGGCTGCCAAATAATCAAGAATTCGCCGATTGTCCACCGGGTCGCTGTGGCAAATTTGCGATGCGGCTCAACGGTCCGCGCCTATCCAAGCGGCGGCCTTTTCAGCGATCATCAAAGTGGGGGCATTGGTGTTGCCGCTGGTGATGGTTGGCATGACGCTCGCATCCACCACGCGCAGGCCTTGCACGCCTTTCACACGCAGATGCGGATCTAAAACCGCTGAGGGGTCGTCCATTCGGCCCATTTTTACGGTACCGACCGGGTGAAATATTGTATTGGCGATATCGCCTGCGAGCCGTGCCAAATCTTCATCGCTTTGGTGCTGCACCCCCGGTTTAAATTCTTCTGGCGCATAGCTCTGCATGGCCGGTTGCGCCATAATGCGCCGCGCTTGACGCAGGCTGTCGGCCGCAACTTGTCGATCTTCAGCGGTACTGAGGTAGTTTGGCATAATTTTAGGAGGATCTTGGAAATTGGCGGAGCTGATCTGCACCTTGCCGCGGCTGGTTGGGTTGAGATTACAGACACTGACGGTGATGGCGGGAAAATCATGGAGATCTTCGCCAAAGGCCTCTAAGCTCAAGGGCTGCACATGGTATTCGAGGTTGGCATAGGGTCGGGCGGGATCTGAGCGGGTAAAGGCGCCCAATTGACTGGGGGACATGCTCATCGGGCCTGAGCGGTTCAGCAGGTATTCCGCACCGATTTTGAACCTCCCAAATAGGCTATTAGCCAGAGTATTGAGTGTCTGAGTACCATTGACTTTGAACACCGCGCGGATTTGTAGGTGGTCTTGCAGATTTTCCCCCACCGGCGCATCGCGGATCACCTCAACCCCATGGGATCGCAGCACATCTGCGGGACCAATTCCGGAGAGCTGTAGGATTTGCGGCGAATTGATCGCGCCGGCAGATAAGATCACCTCGCGCTTGGCTGTGACACGGACAGGGTGCCCCGCGCGCATCACGCTCAGGCCCGTACACCGCAGCTGGCCATCGTCTCCGCTCTGCCAGGTGAGTTTCTCTGCCTGTGCTTCGGTCCAGATCGTCAGATTGGGTCGTGACCGGGCCGGGCGCAAAAATGCCTTGGAGCTGCTCCAACGCCAACCGGAGCGTTGATTGACATCAAAATATCCGACACCGGCATTGTCACCGGCGTTGAAATCGTCGATTTTTTCAATCCCGGCCTGCTCGGCGGCATCGGCAAAACTGTCTAGCACATCCCAGCGCAGACGTTGTTTTTCCACACGCCATTCGCCGCCAGAGCCGTGCATATCTGAAAACCGGCTGTTGTCGCCGGTTATCGGATCGGCGCCTTGATCTAGTCGGTAGTGATTCTCATGGGCTTTGAAATCGGCAAGTGCGTTGTGCCAAGACCAGCTGTCATCGCCCGTTAATGCCGCCCAAGCGTCATAGTCTCGCGCTTGGCCGCGCATATAGATCATGCCGTTGATCGAGGAGCATCCGCCCAATACCCGGCCGCGCGGATAGCGCTGTGTGCGATTGTTGAGCCCCGCGTCTGGTTCTGTGTGATACATCCAATCGGTGCGCGGATTGCCAATACAATACAGATACCCCACCGGGATGTGAATCCACGGATAGCTATCTGCCTTGCCCGCCTCGAGCAGCAAGACACGTCGGTTCGGCTCCGCGCTCAGGCGGTTGGCCAGCAAACAGCCGGCCGTGCCGCCGCCAATAATGACGTAGTCGAAGGTGGCGGATGGGTCTGACATAATTATTGATCCCCGTTGGCTGGCAGGAGCGCGGAAGCTGCGCCCCTGCGGTCATCTTCAAGCAATGTCTCGCAGATTGCAATTGATCGCGCCTGTTGAAGCGCGGCCCGTGGTGATCGCCCGAGCGGCGATGCGACCCCAAGTTTGCAGCCGATCTGCCACGCGCCCCATTGCAGTCATGGCGAAGCTGGTTTTAAGTCTAGCTTGGATTCTATGCCAAGCGCGCGTGTTCGACACCGTGCCGCGGCGCGATCCATGAAGGTGGCGTAATGACCGGGACGGCTTTGACATGAGTGAAATATGGGCCGGAATGGCGGAGGCATTTCTGCTAATATGGTCCCGCGACGCAGATCTTATCGAGATCACTGTGAGATCTTTACAAGTGAGTTTGAGCGCTTTGGTGATCGCCTCTGCCGTGGCTCTGCCTTTGGGGACATGGTTGGCCATTCGCCGGTTCCGCCACCGCCGCTTTGTTATCGCAACTTTGAATGCCCTGATGGGCTTGCCGCCTGTGGTGGTGGGCTTGATCGTATATCTGCTTTTGTCGCGCTCAGGTCCGTTTGGCGTCTTGGGGCTGCTGTTTACACCTGCCGCCATGATCATTGCCCAGGTGATTATCATCACGCCTCTGATTGCTTCAATCACGCATCAAGCCATGCGCGAGCTGTGGTCAGACTATCATGACCTGCTGATTTCGCTCAACACCACCCACGGCCAAAGAATTGCCACGCTGATTTGGGATGGGCGGCGCACCTTGATGACCGCAGCCTTGGCTGGATTTGGCCGCGCCATCGGAGAAGTGGGCGCCATCATGATTGTGGGCGGCAATATAGATCATGTCACCCGGGTCTTAACCACGGCCATTTCATTGGAAACCGGCAAGGGAGATTTCGCACTGGCCCTTGGGCTGGGGTTCGTGCTCATTGCTCTGAGCTTAATGGTTAATCTGGCGATCCACAGCCTGTCGCGCACAGAAAGGGAAGGCAGATGGTGAGCCAAGACCTATATGCCCAATTGCGCGGCGTGGTGGTGAGACGTCGCGGGAAAGCTGTTTTGGGTCCGATTGATCTTGATCTATCGGGCGGCGGCTTCACGGTTGTTTTGGGGCCAAATGGTGCGGGAAAAACCACGTTTCTGAGGGTTTTGCATGGGGTTGAACGGATCACCAGCGGTTCGGTCACCTGGTCGGAACCGGCCAAAACAGCGCAGCAAGGCCAAGCCTATGTCTTTCAAAGCCCGATTATGCTGCGGCGCTCTGTGCGGGCGAATTTGGCCTATCCGCTGCAATTGCTGGGCCTTCCGAAGACCGAGATTGCGGCGCGCGTGGCGCATTGGGCGGCGCGGATCGGTCTGAGTGCTGCTCTGGATTTTCCGGCTCCGCGTTTGTCCGGAGGCGAGCAACAAAAACTCGCCCTTGCGCGCGCCCTGATCCGCCGGCCTGATACATTATTCCTGGATGAACCCTGCGCCAATCTGGACGGGCGATCGACCCGCGAGATCGAAGAGATCTTGCGCGAGGCGACCCAAGCTGGTGCGCGGATCATCATGACCACCCACGACCTAGGCCAAGCGCGCCGTCTTGCGGATCGGGTTTTGTTTCTCAATAACGGGCAGCTGGAAGAGCAGGGGGCGGCTGACAATTTCTTCACGGCGCCCAAGTCACCTGGCGCTGCCGGCTTTTTGAATGGGGATATCATAGAATGATCCGAAGCCTATTGCTCGCACTCAGCCTGACAGGGGCTGCCGTTCAGGCCGAAACGTTTCGGCTTGCTGCGACAACAAGTTTCAACAACTCCGGTCTGTCGGACGTGCTGTTGCCAGCCATCGCGCGGGATATTGGGCTGGATGTACAGCTCTTGGTGGTGGGAACTGGGCAGGCCATTCGGTTGGGCCAGTCTGGCGATGTGGATGCGGTTTTAGTACATTCCAAAGCCGCCGAGCTGGCCTTTGTCGCTGACGGCTACGGCAGTCACCGGCGGGAGATTATGTATAATGATTTTGTTCTGATTGGCCCATCTGACGATCCTGCGCAGGTAAGCGCGGCCAAATCGGTCACCGAGGCCCTAAAGAGAATTGCCCAGGTTCAACCGACCTTCGTCAGCCGCGGCGATGACAGCGGCACGCACCGAAAGGAGCTTGCGCTTTGGGATGCGGCAGATCGTAATCCGGCAGATTTTACCCAATGGTACAGGGAGGTCGGCGCGGGGATGGGGGGCAGTTTAAACAGTGCATCAGCCATGAACGCATATATATTGGCAGATCGGGCCAGTTGGCTGAATTTTGGCAACACAGGCAATCTTTCTTTGCTTTTTGCCGGGGATCCTGCGTTATTCAACCAATATGCTTACCTGCCGGTCAACCCGAAACGCCATGCGCATGTTAAGGCCAAAGCCGCGCGGGATTTGGAAAATTGGTTGGTCTCATCGCGCGCCAAACAGATCATCAACGGCTATGAAATTGGCGGTGAAGCCTTGTTTGTATTCAATGCCCGCCCTTAGGCCCTTGTGATGCTCACTTACAGCGCAGTATTCTTTTCGGCTTTGATGGCTGCGAGCATTTTGCCGATGCAATCAGAGGCTGTCTTGGTGGGGTTTTTGCTTGCCGGACAAAAACCTATTGCCAATCTGGTGATTATCGCCACATTGGGCAATGTTTTGGGTGCCTTGGTAAATTGGGGTTTGGGACGGGCACTTCGGCGCTTTGAAAGCCGGTCATGGTTCCCCGTTTCAAAACAACAAATTCAGCATGCGCAGAGCTGGTACCTGCGCTATGGGCGGTGGTCGTTGCTGGGAAGTTGGCTGCCGATTGTTGGTGATCCAATCACTGTGGTTGCTGGTGCGTTTCGCGAGCGGTTTTGGCCGTTTGTGGTGCTGGTGACACTGGCCAAGGGTGGGCGGTACATCGTTTTGACGGCGATGACTGTTCCTTGGCTTTGAGGCGATAGAGGGTAGGTGGTGATGGCAATTTTGGAAACACGGGCTTTTGGCCTGATCGCGGCCATAGCCACGGTTACGATTTGGGCGGGCTTTATGCTCATCACGCGCTTTGCTGTGAAAAGCGATTTTACGGTAGAAGAGCTCTTAGTGTTGCGGCTTTTGCCGGGCGCTATTGTCATGATCCCTTGGATGTGGAAATTGGGCGTCATGCCGCCAAAGATGGCCTGGCCGCGTGCGGCAATGCTGATGGTCGGCGCCAGTGCTGTTTTCCCCTATGTGGTCTCGAAGGGCCTTGCTTTCGCGCCGGCCTCTGACGGCGGGGCATTGGCGCCTGGGATGTTGCCGTTTTGGGCAGCCTTGGCGGCTTTTGCCTTGGCTGGTGAAGTGCCCGGACCGCGCCGCCGGATAGGGTTGGCGATGATCTTGCTGGGCGCGCTGCTGGTCAGCCTTTGGCCTATTCTGCAAGGCGGCAGTGATGGCGCTTGGCGCGGTCATTTGATGTTTCTGAGCGGGTCCGGTCTTTGGGCAATATATTCTGTCGTGTTTCGCCAAAGTGGTCTCAGCCCTGTGCACGGTTTGGTGATCGGGCTGTTTTGGGGGACTTTGGCGGCCATTCCGGTGCTTTTGTTGAGCGGCAATGTGAGCTTTGCCCGCGTTGCCTGGACGGATCTTTGGATCATGGTCGTTATTCAGAGTTTTATTATTGGAATATTGGCGATGGTTTTATTTAGCTATGCGGTGAAATTGCTGGGCGCTGCGCAATCCTCGGCCTTTGGGGCATTGACCCCTTTGTTGGCACTCATGGGCGGTGTGGTATTTTTGGGCGAATCCGTCACAGCTTTAAAAGTTTTTGGTGTGATACTTGTAGCGGTTGGGGTGTTTCTTGCCTCGGGTATTTTGCGAAAAAATCGCCCTCGGCGCGCTTAAATGAGCGAGCTATGACTGGCTATCCAGATAGGTTTGATAATCCTGCGGTGTATCAATATCATAAGATCCACCTCCGCGGGCGCTGCTAAATTCATGTAAAGCTGATTTGAACTTGGCAATCACCGGTTTGGCACCATCATCTCCCGAGATGCGAGAAAAAGCGGAAAACGTGTCGCGGTGAAACAATGTCGGATGCGCGGGCTTTCCGTCGGGGCTCAGTGAGCGCCAGATCAAACAATCCGAATGCAGCCGCCGTTCTTCAAAGAGCTCAATGAAATCTAACGGCGCAATCTGCGGCAAATCGGCCAGCACAACGCAGAGATGCGAGACCGTATCGGGCAAATCTGCCACCGCCGCGCGCAGGGTGCCGGACAGCCCCTCAGCGCTATCGGGATAGCTGACCCTGCGCAAAGGTAAATTTTCCAGCGTTTGCCACCTTGGATGTGGCTCTGGGGGCAGGGCCACCACTGTCGGCACACAGACCTCTAGCACACGCTCAGCCAGATGGCGTAAAAGTGAGCGCCCGTGAATGGGCAACATCAGCTTATCATCTGGCGCCATACGCCGCGAGGCACCGGCAGCACAGATCAAGATCTGTGGCTTAAAATTGGCGGCATCTACGGTTATAACAAAGGCTCCAAAAGACGTTTTGCCGGGCGCAATTGGCCGAGGATTTCAATTTCAGCCTGTAAGTCATCCGTCACTGCAGCGCGTGGTACTAAGGCAAAGGCTATGGATTTTTTGGCATGATGTGAATAGCCGCCTGAGGTGCAAAATCCCTGAACCGTGCCATTGATAAACACCGGCTCATAGGCAACGACATCAGCATCTAGCGCATCCACTTCGAAGATGATCAACTGACGCTCTGGCGGGGTGAGACGTTCGGCTTCCGCGGCGCTGCGTCCGATGAAATCAACAGGTTTGCGGAAGCTGATGAAACGATCAAGACCGGTTTCGGCTGCGGTATAGTCGGGTGAAAATTCTGAGAGCCAAGAGCCGAAAAACCGATCCAAACGCAAAGACATCATCGCGCGCATGCCGAAAGGGGTCATGCCATGGGGTTTTCCGGCCTCCCAGAGCCTGTCCCAAAGCGTCCGTTGCGCCATTGGGTCACAATATAGCTCAAAGCCATGATCACCCGTATAGCTGACCTGTTGCGCAAGACAGGCTGTCGAGCCGACCATGAGCTCTATGACATCGAGGAATTTGATCTCAGCCACATTGACCGTGGTGCAGCTCTGTAGCACCTCCGCCGCTTTAGGTCCGGCGATTTGAAAGCCTGTGCGCTGATCGGAAATATTTTGCAGCGTGACGCCGGGCGCCATATTTTCTTCGAACCAGCGCTGGTGATAGGCTTGACTGCCGTAGCTGGCGGTGAGTTGGAACCGGCCTTCGCGGATACAAGAGACGGTGAAATCGCCGATGAGCTTGCCTTTTGGCGAAAGCATGGGCGTGAGTGACAGACGGCCAGCCTGCGGAATGCGCCCCGCCATGATCCGGTCGAGCCAGGCGCGGGCTCCGGTGCCACTGACCAAGAATTTTGAGAAATTATGCACCTCATTGATGCCAACGCCGCTGCGAACGGCCTTGACCTCGCGCCTCACCGCATCCCAGGCGTTGGAGCGTCGGAAAGAGGGGGTTTCAAAATCGGGCTCCCCAGTTTGGGCGAAATAATTTGGCACTTCGAGACCAAATTGCGCGCCCCAGACCGCGCCCATGGAGCTGAAATGGTCGTACATGGGGGTACGGCGCAAGCCGCGGGCGGCGGGCAGCTCTTCATTGGGATAGCTGACCGAGAAGCGCCGCTGATAATTCTCAATGACCTTGGGCACCGTGTATCCCGGCGTGATCCATGCGCCAAAGCGGGCGCAATCCATTGCGAAGACATCGCGCTCCGGCTCGCCCTCTACCATCCATTGCGCAAGGGTCAGCCCAACGCCGCCGCCCTGGCTGAAGCCGGCCATAACAGCGCAGGCGGACCAATAGTTGCGCATGCCGGGCACCGGCCCCACGAGAGGATTGCCATCGGGGGCAAAGGTGAAAGGGCCGTGGATCACAGATTTAACACCGGCCGATTGAAGTGCCGGGAAACGCTTATACGCAAAGGCGATGCTGTCTTCGATCTTGTCAAAGTCATCGGCCAAAAGCTCATGGCCGAAGTCCCAGGGCGTGCCATTGACGGCCCACGGACGGCAGGGCTGTTCATAAAATCCGATGCAAAGGCCGCGGCCTTCTTGGCGCAGGTAGCTCTCGCCCGCGGGATCCATCACATGGGGATGCTCGCCGCCTGCGTCAATCATAGCCGCAATCTGAGCCACATCTTCGGTCACGATATATTGATGCTCCATTGGGAGGAGTGGGAAATAAACGCCCGCCATGGCCCCCACTTCGCGCGCCCAAAGGCCGGCAGCATTGACGATATGCTCTGCGTGAACGCTACCTTTATCTGTCACGAGGTCCCAAGTGCCATCGGCCCGTTGTGTGGTGGAGAGCACTTTGCAATGGGTCTCAATATGCGCCCCGCCCATCCGGGCGGCCTTGGCATAGGCATGGGTTGTGCCGGACGGATCGAGATGCCCATCAAGCGGGTCATAAAGCCCACCGATGATCCCGTCGGTATTGGTCACCGGAGCGATTTTGGCAATCTCATCAGGGCCGATGATTTCGGTCTCCAGGCCCATATAGCGGTGTTTGGCGCGCTCAGCGACCAGCATATCAAAGCGATCTTGATTATCCGCCAAGGTCACGCCGCCCACATGATGCAGTCCGCAAGACATGCCGGTCAGCGCCTCAAGCTCTCTGTAAAGCTTGATGGTGTAGCCCTGTAGCGCTGCCATATTTGTATCGCCATTGAGTGTATGGAAACCGCCGGCCGCATGCCAGGTGGATCCAGAGGTCAACTCAGAGCGTTCAAGCAGCATCACATCAGACCAGCCCAATTTGGTCAGATGGTACAAAACGGAACATCCGACTACGCCTCCGCCGATGATTGCGACTCGGGTGGTGGTTTTCATGATCGGGCTCCTGCTGCTGTATTCAAAATATTATGGCGCGGCCCGCGGTAAAAGAATAGCATTTCCCGACATAAAATGACCAAAATTCGCGCAGGTGATCGCGCAGCCGTGTTGAACAGATCATGTAATTGATCAGACGGTTCAAATCAGACATGGGATGTCGCCTTGGGGCAATGGTCATCTCATAGCATTGCCGATACTCTAACAGAGAGACTATTACGAAAGAGCCCAAAATGCGGACCCATGCTCAAGCAGTTGTAATCGGTGGCGGTGTCATTGGTTGTTCTATACTTTACCACCTGACCAAGTTGGGCTGGAGTGATGTTGTCCTTTTGGAACGTGACGAGCTGACGTCCGGCTCTACTTGGCATGCGGCTGCCAATATTCACGGTCTCCATGACAGCACCAATATTAGCCGCATTCAACACTACACGATGACACTGTACAATGAGCTGGAAGCGGAGACCGGGCAAAGCTGCGGTGTGTTTCAACCGGGAAGCCTTTATCTGGCCCAAACCGAAAACCGTGAGCATCAGCTGCGCCTGCAGGCGGCTAAAGCCAAATTCTATGGGATGAACTTCCATGAGGTCAGCCGGGATGAGGCGGAGCGGCTTCATCCTTTGGTCAATTATGACGGGGTGCGCTGCATCATGTTTGAACCGGATGGCGGAAATGTAGATCCCTCCGGTGTCACCCATGCCTATGCGGCCGGCGCGCGGGCGCGGGGGGCCGAAATTCATCGCTTCACCCCGGTTATGGGCACAGAGGCGCAGGCCGATGGCAGCTGGATTGTGCGCACGCCCAAGGGCGATATTCACACCCAATGGGTGGTGAATGCGGCCGGCCTTTGGGGGCGAGAGGTGGCGGCCATGGCCGGCATTACCCTACCGCTTCAGCCGACTGAGCACCAATATTTCGTGACTGAAACCATTCCTCAGGTGGCCGCGATGAGCCGGCGCTTGCCATCGGTCGCCGATCGTGACGGGGAATATTATCTGCGCCAGGAGGGCCAAGGGCTCCTGATTGGCGCCTATGAGAAAGATCTGCGGTTTTGGGCTGAAGAAGGCACGCCGCTTGATTTTGCCCATGAGCTTTTTGCCGATGATCTAGACCGGATCGAAGACAATATGATGCGGGCCATTGACCGCGTGCCGGCTGTCGGGACAGCTGGGATCAAGCGGGTGATTAACGGGCCCATGATATGGTCACCCGATAGCAACGTGCTGTTTGGCCCGCATCCGGATCTGACGAATTATTTCTGTTGCAACGGGATCATCCCTGGCTTCAGCCAATCGGGCGGCATGGGCTTGATGTCGGCGCAATGGATGGTTGAGGGCGAAAGCCAATATGACATGTTCGCTTGGGATGTGGCGCGTTTTGGCGATTGGGCCGATAAGGCCTTTACCAAGGCTCGGGTGGGCGACCAATATGCCAAGCGGTTCGCGATCCATTTTCCCAATGAGGAGCGCGACGCCGGGCGACCTGTTAGAACCCGCCCCGCCCATGCTGTGCAAACCGCGCTTGGCGGCGTGTTTGGGCTCAACTACGGATGGGAGCATGTGCAGTGGTTTGCCGATAAGCCCGGCGCAAAGGATACAAATGGGTTCACCCGGCAAAATTGGTTCGAGCCGGTTGGCCGCGAATGCCGCATGCTGCGCGATGCGGCGGGCATCATTGATATTTCGAACTTCGCCAAATATCGCGTCAGTGGGCAGCAGGCTGAGGCATGGCTCAACGCCGTCTTTGCCAATACTATGCCCAAGGCCGTGGGTCGCTCCTGCCTGACGCCTTTAATCGGTATCCGCGGGGGAATTGCTGGTGATTTCACGGTCACAAGATTGGCCGAAGATGAGTTTATGATTATCGGTTCAGGCATGGCCGAACGCTATCATCAACGCTTTTGGAAGATGGTGCCTATGCCGGAAGCTGTGCGCTTCGAAAGCCAGACCGAAGCGCTTTGCGGATTCAATGTTGCGGGGCCAAAATCCCGCGAATTGCTGCAACGTTTGACGAATACGTCACTGGCCACGGGTGATTTTCCTTTCATGCGATCCAAACGCATTGAGCTGGCCGGCGTAGACTGCCTGGCGCTGCGGGTCTCGTTCACCGGGGATTTGGGCTGGGAGCTGCA
>Ga0209654_1002466_pt1 | contig 12713 bp, 12 predicted proteins | sample SaaInl1SG_22_DNA_FD_184646 | JGI IMG/M metagenome (GOLD analysis project Ga0209654, IMG submission 184646) | Marine microbial communities from expanding oxygen minimum zones in the Saanich Inlet - ESP_161SG_22_DNA (SPAdes) (version 2) | ecosystem: Environmental > Aquatic > Marine > Intertidal... | reverse complement strand
AATAGCCAGGCTTATAAAACAAGCAATACCCTATGCGCCCCCCGAGCACCACGCCCATCACCCCAAGAAACAAGATGTCCTCTATGTCCGCAGGCTGCCAATCTCGTCCGTCGGCCCGCTGGCTATAGGGGGCGTGCTTCAAGCGCGCTCGACCCAACAAAACAAAGAGCGCAAAAGCGAGTAGGTAAGTCAGCCCGTACCAGTGCACGGCGATGGGGCCAATAGCGATGGCAACGGGGTCAATTTCAGGATGAATCAGCATGCTGCTATTTTGCCTTCCATTTCAAACGATTGGGGCTGTTCACTGATCTCGCCAGATAGCCTCTAAAATAGACGCACTTTCGCCCTAGGCGATATGGCGGGGTAACACATCCCATTCACTCACTCTTACTGGGTAAATCAATGACCGATCCGAAGACACTCAAAATCAATCGCCGCTCTGCGAACATTACAGAAGGCAAGTCACGCGCGCCTAACCGTTCAATGTATTACGCAATGGGCTATGAGAAGGAAGACTTCAAAAAACCCATGATCGGTGTGGCCAACGGCCACAGCACCATCACACCTTGCAATGCGGGCATTCAGCGGCTGGCGGATGCCGCCATTGATGCCATCGAAACCGCTGGTGGCAACGCGCAGGTATTCGGGACCCCCACCATTTCCGACGGCATGGCCATGGGCACCGAGGGTATGAAGTACTCCTTGGTCAGCCGCGAGGTGATCTCTGACTGCGTGGAAACCAGCGTGCAAGGCCAATGGATGGACGGCGTGGTGGTCATCGGCGGCTGCGACAAAAACATGCCCGGCGGCATGATGGGTATGTTGCGCGCCAACGTGCCCGCCATCTATGTCTACGGCGGCACGATTCTTCCAGGCCGTTACAAAGGGCAAGATCTGAACATCGTCAGCGTGTTTGAGGCCGTCGGTCAAAACGCGGCGGGTAATCTCTCTGACGAAGATTTAGAGGAAATCGAGCGTCGCGCCATTCCTGGCACGGGATCCTGCGGCGGCATGTACACGGCAAACACCATGTCCAGCTCCTTTGAGGCGCTGGGCATGAGCCTGCCCTTTTCTTCCACCATGGCCAGCCCCCACGATGAGATCGTCGGCTCAACCACGGAGTCCGCACGTGTCTTGATTGAGGCCGTGAAAAAAGACTTAAAGCCACGCGACATCGTCACGAAGAAGGCAATTGAAAACGCAGTGGCGCTGACCATGGCAACCGGTGGCTCCACCAACGCCGTGTTGCACTTCTTGGCTATTGCCCATGCCGCCGGTGTGGAATGGACACTCGACGACTTCGAGCGTATTCGCAAGGTCACCCCCGTGCTGTGCGACTTAAAGCCAAGCGGCAAGTACCTGGCTGTTGACCTGCACAAGGCAGGCGGCATTCCACAGGTCATGAAGATTTTGCTGAAAGCCGGTTTGGTGCATGGTGACTGCATGACCATCACAGGTAAAACCATTGCAGAGCAATTGGCCGACATTCCCGATGAGCCACGTGCCGATCAAGACGTGATTCGTCCCATCAGCAAACCCATGTACGCTGCTGGCCACCTGGCCATCTTGAAGGGCAACTTGAGCCCTGACGGTGCCGTCGCCAAAATCACAGGCTTGAAGAACCCAACCATTACAGGGCCTGCACGCGTGTTCGACGACGAGCAATCGGCATTGAAGGCTATTTTGGACGGCAAAATCGTTGCCGGTGATGTCATGATCTTGCGTTACTTGGGCCCCAAAGGTGGCCCGGGTATGCCCGAGATGTTGGCCCCCACGGGTGCGCTCATTGGTGCCGGCTTGGGCGAGTCCGTTGGCCTGATAACCGATGGTCGTTTCTCTGGCGGTACTTGGGGTATGGTCGTCGGCCACGTCGCACCGGAGGCTGCGGTGGGCGGGAACATTGCGCTCATCCATGAGGGCGACATGATCACCATCGACGCCATCAATCTCACACTCGATGTCTTGGTGAGCGAGGAGGTGCTGGCCGAGCGCCGCACCAAGTGGACGGCACCCGCACCCCGCTACACCCGCGGTGTGCAAGCCAAGTTTGCGTTCAACGCCGCCAGTGCCAGCCGTGGTGCGGTATTGGACAACTTCTAAGCGAGCGTTCTAACCTCTACAAACCTTTCAAAACCCTTCAAAAACCCTACACACTGGCGTGTTTTAGGGTTTTGTAAAGTGTTTGTAAAATCTAAACGTTGGGTGCCTTGTGGGCGGTTGAGACTGGCAAAATAGTGTTGTCTCACTTGACTTACCGCGCTGACACCGTGACGATTACTTACAGATAGGATTCACCATGAAACGCATCTTAATTGCGATCGCCGCTTCCACCGTATTGGCAGCACCCGCCATGGCTGACATGGCACTGGCTAAATCCAAAAACTGCATGGCTTGTCACGCCATGGACAAGAAGCTGGTCGGCCCTTCCTATCAAGCCATCGCCCAGAAATACGCGGGCGACAAGGCCGCCGCAGCCAAGCTCGCGACCAAAATCATGAAGGGCGGCGCGGGCGTTTGGGGTGCCATTCCCATGCCAGCCAACCCACAGGTATCTGCGGATGAGGCCAAGAAGTTGGCTGCTTGGGTCTTAGCTACCCAGTAAGCGCTCCATGACGCACGCACGCTAGCCGTGCGACGCGCACCAAAAAGCCCGCGGTATACACCGGCGGGCTTTTTTTCTTATAGCGCCTTGGCCAGTTGCTCCAAAATCGCTGGGTTCTCCAAGGTGCTGGTGTCCTGCGTGATGGTCTCTCCTTGGGCAAGCGTGCGCAACAAGCGGCGCATGATCTTGCCAGAGCGTGTCTTGGGCAAGTTATCGCCAAAACGCACCTCTTTCGGCTTGGCAATCGGGCCGATCTCGGTGCCCACCCAATCACGCAAGACCTTCGCAATGCGCTTGGCCTCATCGCCCTCGGGCCGGGCGCCCTTCAAGACCACAAACGCCACAATCGCCTCGCCCGTCACGTCATCGGGCCGGCCCACCACCGCGGCCTCGGCAACCAGATCAGTTTTAGCCACCAAGGCCGATTCGATTTCCATGGTGCCCATGCGGTGACCCGATACGTTCAGCACATCATCGATACGCCCCGTGATTCGGAAATAGCCCCGATCCTTGGAGCGCACCGCACCGTCACCCGCTAGGTACATCGTGCCGCCCAACTCGTCTGGGAAGTAGCTTTTCTTGAAGCGCTCTGGGTCACCCCAAATGGTGCGAATCATGCTGGGCCATGGCCGCTTGATGACCAAGATGCCGCCATCGCCGTTGGGCATGTCTTGGCCACTTTCATCCACGATCGATGCCATGATGCCAGGCAACGGCAGCGTGCAAGAACCTGGCACTAAGGGCGTAGCGCCGGGCAAGGGTGTAATCACGTGGCCACCCGTCTCGGTCTGCCAGAAGGTATCCACAATGGGGCAGCGCTCGCCACCCACATGGCGGTGGTACCACATCCATGCCTCGGGGTTAATGGGCTCACCGACCGAGCCCAGAATCCGCAGACTACTGAGATCGGACTGCTTGGGGTGCACGGCCGCATCGCTCTCAGCCGCTTTAATGAGTGAGCGAATGGCGGTGGGTGCGGTATAGAAAATGGTGCACTTATGACGGTCAATCATTTGCCAGAAACGGCCTGCATTCGGGAACGTCGGCACGCCCTCAAACACGATTTGCGTCGCACCAGCAGCCAACGGGCCGTAGGCCACATAGGTATGACCTGTAATCCAACCAATATCTGCGGTGCACCAAAATACATCGTTGTCCTTCAGGTCGAAGGTCCAGTTCATGGTCATACGCGCCCACAGCAGGTAGCCCCCAGTGGCGTGTTGCACCCCTTTGGGTTTGCCTGTTGAGCCAGAGGTATAGAGCACAAACAAGGGGTGCTCTGCGTCCACCATCTCAGGGGGGCACACGTCGCTTTCGCTCGCCAGTAACGCATCCATAAAGTGGTCTCGACCTGCCACCATGTTGACGTCTGTTGGCGTGCGCTGATAGACCACGATAGAGGTCACCGCTTCGCAGCCACCCATTGCCATGGCCTCGTCCACAATGCTTTTGAGTGGTAATTCCTTACCGCCACGCATTTGATAGTTGGCTGTCAGCACCGCGACGGCACCCACGTCGATGATGCGCTCTTGCAAGGCCTTGGCCGAGAAGCCACCAAACACCACCGAGTGGGTCGCACCAATGCGCGCGCAAGCCTGCATAGCGACCACACCCTCGATGGTCATGGGCATATAAATAATCACACGATCGCCGCACTTGACGCCCTGCGTCTTCAGCACGTTTGCAAAGCGGGCAACGCGAGACAACAGTTCTTTGTACGTCACCTTGGTCACTTGTCCGTCGTCGGATTCAAAGATGATTGCGGTTTTGTTCTCCGTGGGGGTGCCCATATGGCGGTCTAAACAGTTGGCTGACGCATTGAGCTCGCCGTCGTCAAACCACTTGTAAAACGGGGCGTTGGACTCGTCTAAGACCCGCGTGAACGGCTTTGACCAGACCAGATTTTCTTTCGCACGCTTGCGCCAGAAACCCTCTAGATCTGTTTCTGCCTCTTTGTACAGCGCCTCGTAGGCGGCCATCCCCGACACAGCGGCGCCGGCAGCCATCTCGGCGGCAGGCTCAAAGACACGGTTCTCAACCAGTGTGGACTCGATAGATGATTGACTACCCGACATGAACACTCTCCTAAAAGCGGTTTTTGTAGGCGCTACGCAAACGCCCGAACTAATGGTCTCACTGTGCATCCATGCTCTTACGAGCCACTTACATGCGGTGACGCTTGTTTGTAACCAGCCCCTGCCTCCCAGTCAAGGGGAGCGGTGATCCACTCGGGTGACAGCGCTGTCTAGCAGGCGATTTACAATAAGGACTTGACAGAGAGGCGCTAAACGCACCCAAGCACGCTGGGTCGTTGCGCCTCAATTTGTATTGCTTTGCTGCCCTCACGAGAAACCCATCATGTCCCAAACGACCGCCATCAAAGAAGCCGATCTGATTGAGTCCGTCGCCGCCTCGCTTCAGTACATCAGCTACTACCACCCCACCGACTACATCAGCCACTTGGCGAGCGCCTACGAGCGCGAGCAAGCGCCAGCGGCCAAAGATGCGATGGCGCAAATTTTGACAAACAGCTACATGAGCGCAACGGGACACCGTCCGATGTGCCAAGACACCGGTATCGTGAACGTGTTTTTAAAAGTGGGTATGGATATCCGCTTTGATGGCTTTAAAGGTGGTCTAGAAGACGCGATCAACGAAGGCGTGCGTCGCGGCTATGCCATGGGCGATAACCCACTGCGCGCCAGTGTCGTGGCCGACCCGCAGTTCACACGCCTGAACACCAAAGACAACACCCCGGCAGTTATCAGCGTACAAATTGTGCCGGGCAACACCCTCGATATCATCGTCTCCGCTAAAGGCGGCGGCAGTGAGAACAAGTCTAAGCTGGCCATGCTCAACCCCAGCGACTCACTGGTGGACTGGGTACTCAAAACCGTACCGACCATGGGTGCGGGCTGGTGCCCGCCTGGCATGCTGGGCATTGGCATCGGCGGCACATCGGAGAAGGCCATGCTGTGCGCAAAAGAAGCCCTCATGGAAGATCTGGATATGTACCAGTTGCTGGAGAAATCCAGCAAAGGTGGGACCCTGACGCCTATTGAGGAGTTGCGCATTGAGCTTTACGAAAAGGTTAACGCGCTGGGCATTGGCGCACAAGGCTTGGGTGGACTGACCACCGTACTGGACGTAAAGATTCGTCAATACCCCACGCATGCAGCCAGTAAGCCTGTCGCCATGATTCCCAACTGCGCGGCCACACGCCACGCGCACTTTGTGATGGATGGTTCAGGCCCGGTCTACCTCACCCCGCCTAGCCTCGATAGCTGGCCCAAGGTGAACTGGACCCCCAACACCGAGCAAAGCAAGCGCGTCGACTTAAATAGCCTAACCAAAGAAGAGGTCGCCAGCTGGCGGCCTGGTCAAACCCTTCTGCTGAACGGCAAGATGCTCACGGGGCGCGACGCCGCTCACAAGCGCATCAGCGACATGGTGGCCAAAGGGGAGCCGTTGCCCGTGGACTTTAAAAACCGCGTGATCTATTACGTCGGCCCGGTGGACCCCGTAGGTGACGAAGTGGTTGGCCCAGCGGGTCCCACCACATCGACGCGTATGGATAAGTTCACCGACATGATGCTCAGCCAAACGGGACTCATCGCCATGGTGGGCAAGGCGGAACGCGGCCCTGCCGCTATCGAGTCCATTAAGAAACACCAGAGCGCCTACCTGATGGCGGTTGGTGGCGCGGCTTACCTCGTCTCGAAAGCAATCAAGGGTTCACGCGTCGCCGCCTTTGCTGACCTGGGTATGGAGGCGATTTACGAGTTCGACATCGTGGACATGCCTGTCACGGTAGCCGTCGATGCTGGCGGCACCAGTGTGCACAACACCGGGCCAGCCGAGTGGCAAAAACGCATCGCCTCAGGTGAGTTTAAAAAGATACCCGTGGTCTCGGCTTAAACAACAGGTCTTGGCTTGACCGACAGAGTCGTGGGCTCAGTCGCCCTGAGCCGCTCGCTGGCCACGCGCCATGTCTAGGGGTATCAAAAACCCCAAGCCCACCACGAACAACAGTGCCGTGCTGAAAATCGCCGTGCGCTGATCGCCCCCTGTCCCCCACGTGATCAGTCCGTACATTAGGGGCCCCGCAATCGCAGCCAATCGGGTGGCAAACGACCACAGCCCATAAAACTCGGCCAGTTGCTTGGTAGGCGCCAACAGACCCGCCATCGCACGACCGCAGGACTGGCTAGACCCCATACAAACACCCGCCAGTGCCGCGGCGTACCAAAACGCCAATTTGGTCGTCGCCAAACCCGCCAGTATGCAGGTGATTGTCCAACCGACCAGTGTCAAACTCAGTGTCAAGCGGTGACCCATTTTGTCCTGCAGGTGTCCGAACACCAGCGCCCCGATCATGGCTGCCGCGTTGATGACAAAGACCAACACCATGATCTCTTGAGGCTGGAAGCCGATGACTTCCTGGGCATAAATCGCCGCCAACGTAATCGCAACCGCCACCCCGCCCTGATAAAACACCGCGCTGCCTAACAACAGCGAAAAGTCTCGATAACGCGCAGAGGCTTGCCACGTCTCATGCAAGCGACGCATCGACGCCTGAAAGCCCTGCAACGTGCGCTCCGGCACCGCCATCACAGCGCTAGCCACATCGTCTGTTGACTTAGTCGGTAAGGTTCGCTCTTTAAGCAACGCAAAGGTGAACAAGGACGCGGCCCCATACATCACCGCCGTGATCAACATGGTGATCGGTACAAAATCTGCCGCCGTTTCGCCCCGTGCCTGCGCGCTCATGACCCAGACCAAACAAATTCCTAGCGTCAACATGCCGCCCGCATAACCCAAACCCCAGCCCCAGCCACTCACTTTCCCCATGGCCTCTGGCTTCGCTAATTCGGGCAAAAAGGCGTAAGACACCGACTCACCCCAGCTGAAGGCGGTATTCGCCACCACCACCAAGATGCAGGCCAAAACGAGGTCACCCGGTTGTACCCAAGCCAACGCGGCAGTGGACACAAGGCACAACAACGTGACCCAGCCAAGCAGTCGCTTCTTCGCGCCGTGTAAGTCAGCCCAGGCCCCCAAGGCGGGCATGCTCAGCATCACCAGCGCGTACGACACGCCCAACGTGGTTGTCCACGCCAAGGCGCCCCAAGCCGCACCCTGTGCGACTGCGCCAACGAAATATGCAGAAAATACGGCAGTAATGACCACCGTGGTGAACCCGGAGTTGGCGAAGTCGTACATCGCCCAACCGAACACCTCACGCTTTCGGACGCCGGCGTTGAGTGTGGATGAACGCGCCGGAGAACTGCTGGCCTTTGCCACGTTCATGTCCTCATGCCCTCATGCCGCTAGTGCAGATGGCGCGGCTTGCGCCCGCCCGTGCCGTGCCCCGAGCCGCCGCCAGCCCCACGGGGCGGTCGTCCCATTTGCATGGAGGTTTCGAGCGCGCTGTAGCGCTGCTGAAACAACGCATCCACCGCACTCACGACCGTGCCCAACTCTGAGGCATCAAAGTGGCGCTCCATGATGTGCACCACATCTTGGACCAACATGTCGCGCTGTACCTCCATGATGGCCTGCGGTGTCGGCCCCACAAAGCACATTAGAAAGTCATCACGTGACGCGCCGTCTGGACCACGTGCGCCGTCTTCGTCGTCATCAAACTCAGTGTCATAAAACGAGACCTCAATCGCCGCCCCTTTGAGAGCCACGTCGTTAAGCCCCATGCAGGTATCTTCTATGGCTTGGCGAAAGTCATCATCACCACTCACGGTCCAACAAATTTGTAGCTTGTGCAGGCCGGAGTCATACACCAAGCCCGGTTCCTCTTCGTAACTACTGGCACAGCCTTGGGCGAAGGCCTCTGCCCCGCTGTACCTCCACAACGGCGCCAAGGCCTCATGCACCTGCTGCACAGGCGCATCAGGACGCAACCACACGTCGCCATGCACGTGGATTTCAAACGGCGCTTGATATCGAGACATACACATCACCTTTCGCATCGACACACTAACCAAAAATCCACACGTCACAGGTCTTTTAACCCGACGTGCGCACCGTTCTTTCACCCATCATACATCCGGCCGCACAAACAAAAAAAGCACTCCTTTTGAGAGTGCTTTTTGATGACAGACTGCAGAAACAATCGACTGGTGCCTCGGGCCGGAATCGAACCGGCACGCCCGCTATGAACGAAGCGACGGATTTTAAGTAAACCGTAGGCACTCAAGATGACCGTATTTATTAGTCTGTAGCGACTTGTATATTACTGTGTCACGTTTTGTGTAACGTCTTGTGGGTTCCTAATTTGTATAAATACCTTGTACACATGCAAATACAAGGAGATATATGACCACATTAGTTAACTTCAGACTGCCTACACACTTGAAGGCACCCTTCCAAGAAATCTGCCGCAAACGGCGCACAACCATGACAACCGAAATCGTTCGGTTCATCTTGGACTACGTGGGCAACACACCAGGAGCGACCAACGTAACAACCTGGACTAAGCAGGAGAGTAAACATCATGCTCGCTAAACCAAGACAAACAGTTATCGCAGACGTGATCTATGGTCTTAAACGGGTTTCACCTAGAGACATAATCGTTCATGAACCAGTAACCAGTGGGGATGCTTTATCCGTAATCCGTGAAGCGCACAACCTATTGCGTAGTTGCGAATATTTGAGCATCATCGTAGTGAAGCACAGGTGAAACCCATGCTTTCATTCGCCGAATACACCGCATTAAACGAAGGCACCCACCCTGCTTGGGTGAAAGTAACCGTAGGGGCAATGGTGCTGAAAGTGCGGAACTTGTCCACCCGTATTGAGCGGGAACCGGACCCTATGAAGCAAAACAGACTGATAGCGCAGCAGAACAAGTTACTGGCATATATGGGCGGTTCAGGAGTGGCAGTCAGTGCGGGGGATAAGCAGTTACTGGCGCGTGTGGGCAAGAGTGCATAAAACAATTCAAAAATATAAGTTTATATGCTTATCATGCTCACATGCATCCTCGACTACTTAAATCCGCCGCGGCATTTTTGATACTCGCTCCGTCCTTTGCTGCCAGCGAGACTGGAAGAGATCAAGCAGAGAAGGAGGGGTTGCTGCTTGATTCCATGCTCATAACTGGTCAAGTTAACAAGGATGCACTGAAGAAAAGATTCGCTAACTCCATTGATAACGAAGTAACAAGTTGGTTTTTAGATAATCTGGAGAGAGCAGAGGGTACAACTGAAATTGGAATCACAGGAATTACGCAATCAAAACCCAATGTCAACATCTTGATGGTTCGTCCGCTGGGATTTGAGACTAATGACATGGAAGCGAAATTTATCCAGTCCAGCATCTACCATCAAGACGACAAAACCACACTAAACGCAGGTATTGGATATCGAAAAATATTGAACGATATTCCCGCTATCTTGGGGGTCAACGCATTCTATGACCTTGAACTTCCCTACTCACACCAAAGAATCAGTGGTGGCGTTGAGGTAAAAAGCAAATCGCTCGACCTCACAGCGAATCGCTACCAGCGATTGTCGGGATGGCGGGAGACTACTGATGGGTATAGCGAAATTCCACTGAACGGTCATGACTTCGAGGTTGCATTGTTAGTACCTTACACAGTCTCCACTTATTTGAGATCCAAGAGTTTTCGTTGGCAAAATGTGGAGAATGGTGCTGACATCGTCGGAACTTCGTACAGCATAAGCGGACAAATCAATCAACGTTTGCAAATAGAGGTTGGGAGAATTTCTCGTAACAACTCTACTGATAGCAGTTTTATCAAAGTTACCTATCAATTGAACTTGGAATCATCGCTGCCGGCGACTAAATACACCGCACCAAAAGGCGAAAGTAGTGAGGGATTTAAGAAACGTCTTTACGAGAAAGTTCGGCGAGAGAACCGGATAGTAAAAGCACAAAAACGGACTGGATTTCGCATCGTCGCAGTCGGATATTGAGGTGTACATTGAGAAAATTACTTCTTTTACCGTTGTTGCTCGCAGGTACACCCGTCACTTCACATGCTCAATCGCCAGTGTGCCAGACCTCAAATGGAGCAATTAGTGACACTCGCGAGTGCACTTTTTTGCCTGAAGAATATTCATTCACAACTTTTGAAATTGGTCTATGTACCTCCCAACCTAGTGCTCCCTCTGCGGGCACCGCCTTTAGTGGCGGGAACTGCAGCGTTGTATTTACAAATATCAACGGTGCGGATACGACACTCACCGACGTAGATGCACTAGTAAATCTTCAGGGTGAAATTTCACGCCCCCCAAACGCAACATACACATACGCATATGCAGTTATATCTCCGACCCTTTCACTAAAAACATCCGTAGACTTCACAGCGAACCGAACTGCGACCTATAAATATGGGACCGATGGAACAGGGACAAGATGTTGGACAACCGCTAGTGATTTGTGGGGGTACTCCAACGATCCGTGGGGAAATTTAAACGAGTTCGTTTTTGTTGCGTGTGGCAACAGCAATACACCCAAGGGCAGATTGAACTTTCACTTCAATTCGTTCTGGAACCAGAGTCAATTTATCAATACGGCGATTTTTCCAATTGGAAGTGCATACCTAATCACTAGCGAGCGGAAACTGGCATCCGTCGCCCCTAGTGGGTATGGAGATTGGGGCGATGTAAACAAACTACTTTGGATTGCTCCGATCACGGCAACAGCGATAACGGATCAGGTTGCTGGTCTTCAACTACGCTTGAATTTACGAGAAGGAGCAAAGGTTAAAGGGTCAGGATTGAGTGCTTCACACAGCACGAACGACCCCATCCGATACTTAGCGCCATCCGCAGCAGTGATGGTGTTTTCGCCCCTATATTGATTCTCAGTCCCGCTCTAAGTGACTTTACCGACTTGATAAATGGCGACACGAGTCTACAGACCGTGTGCATCAAATTTGAGCGGGAACCGGACCCGGTGAAGCAAAACAGACTGATAGCGCAGCAGAACAAGTTGCTGGCGTATGTGGGTGGTTTAGGGGTTGCAGTGAGTACCAGTGATCGACAGTTGATGGGAAAATTACATTCAGTTCAATGACTGTGCTGGGTCATTAATTTCCGCTAATGGTGTACTTAACAGAATTACCTTTGGCATCCGTACCAGATCCTGCAGATCCCTTGTTCGCACCGAATGTCTGAAACGTACCTGCTGCGCTCATAGAGTTCGTGCAACTTATCGCCCAAGTACCCTCGCTTCTACTCTTGAAATCATACGTACCATTACACACTTCGCTTGTGGAAGGAATGGGAACACTCATAGTGCCGCTAGATGCACCCTCTTTCATTTTTACAATACCAACCAAAAGGTCTTTATATCCGCCCCACGAAATAGCGATTGACCTTTCAAGATAGTTGATCTTTTCCTGAGTTGGGAGTGTGCTATTCGGAAGTAGTTTCTGCGGCGCGCCGGAGATATCGACAAACGTGTACTTTTTACTGCCAGCATAGGCATCCCAAGACTTTTGCCCGCATATGAAACTTATACTTTTTTCGTTGTAGTAAACATTATCCCAGACACCATCAACAGAAAGCGTTGCCATGTACCATCCGTCAGTTGATTTTAAAATTTTCTTAACGGCAGGTTTGTAATAAAACTTGATGTCACCTGAAGTTTTTTTTCTAGAATCCTGATCATATGTATGTCGCTTACATCGATCAGAAGCAAGTTGAGATATCTTTTGTGCAATACCCTGCGTAGTAAAATCAGTGGTCGGATCCGTGGCAAGATCGGTTGCTGCCAAACACCCCGCCAACGTCGCGGCAATAAGTGGGGTCTGAAGATACACAAGTGACTTCTTAATCATGAAATACCTCACAATAAAAAAACTACAGATATATGCGGCCGGTCCAATGCGTAACGCATTGCGTTACGCTTCTCGAGTGTAAACTTTAGCTTTTATACCCAGTAGTGCTAAGTCATTGTTTTGGCTTGGCATTTTTTTCGCCTGCCAAATAGTGCGTGTGGCACTGGTGTTGTTTTGCCTAGCATGGCGCCAATTCATAACCAGTTGGAGCACAGCATCATGGCACTAGGCAAACAAGCAAAAACACTGTCCGCAAAGCAAATCGAGGTAGCACTGTCCTACCTTGCA
>Ga0209654_1002465_pt1 | contig 12721 bp, 7 predicted proteins | sample SaaInl1SG_22_DNA_FD_184646 | JGI IMG/M metagenome (GOLD analysis project Ga0209654, IMG submission 184646) | Marine microbial communities from expanding oxygen minimum zones in the Saanich Inlet - ESP_161SG_22_DNA (SPAdes) (version 2) | ecosystem: Environmental > Aquatic > Marine > Intertidal... | reverse complement strand
CAGGAGAATCAGAATTTAAATACCCTGAATTTAAAGGGTTCTTTTCAAATCTATATTGGGCAAAAGTCAAAGGGAAAAATAATAATGGCTTTACTGTATATTGTCACAGCCCCTTTGTGTTTTTACGGATGCTAACGCCTGAAAACCCCAAAAAGGACCCTAAAGAAAATGTCAATATCAATTTCCCACAAGGAGATATATCCTTTTTGAAAAATATACCGCCTATCGGTACAAAATTTCAAAAGCCCGAAACCATGGGGCCGCAAGGAAATCCCGAAAATTATTTCGGTAACGACGACGATCCCATAGTATTTGACTTGACTTTTCAATTTTAATCCATGCATTTATTGATAAAACATAACGTATTAGCAATTGGGGTTGTCATTGGTGTATTGATGATCCCTGAAAGCGCTTATGCGCAGTCCAAAACACAACTATCTTACTATACCCCAACTTGGGAATCTGTGTTAAATCATCAAGCTGCTCCTGAGTGGTTTGAAGATGCGAAATTTGGTATTTATTTTCACTGGGGGCCTTACAGCGTGCCCGCGTTTGGGAGTGCATGGTATCCGCGAAATATGTACCTAAAAAATCATCGCGTATCCAAATTTCATAAGGAAAATTACGGCCCAATAGAAGAATTTGGATATGAAAATTTCATCCCGCTATTTAAAGCGCAATATTTTGACCCCAAACAATGGGCAGATTTATTTGCTGCGAGCGGAGCCAAATTTGCAGGTCCTGTAGCCCAACACCACGACGGGTTTGCCATGTGGGATAGCGATGTTAATCCTTGGAATGTAAAAGACATGGGGCCAAAGCGCGACATACTTGGTGAACTATTTGTTGAATTACGTAAGCGAGACCTTAAAACTATTGCCACCTTCCATCATGCGCGTAATGGGCAACGAAATGCCAATAACCCGAAACTTTGGGGAAGAAAAGGATACAACAGTCACTACCCTTACGATCCCAATTTGCCCACTTCAACTACAGATCCCAAACTAAGAAAGCTTTTTGGGAATTTTGAACATATTGATGATTTTAATGCCTATTGGCTTGATCAAATCAACGAAGTTGTAGATAAATATAGCCCTGATATTATTTGGTTTGATTCGTGGTTAAATCTTATCCCTGAAGCATACCGCCTAAAAATGGTAGCGCATCACCTAAACAACGGTTTAAAACAAAATAAAGAGGTCGTCTTGTGTCACAAACAAAATGATTTGCCTCAAGAAATTAGTATTTATGATTTTGAACAAGGAGGCAGAAGAGATGTTTATCCAATTCCGTGGATGACAGATATTACGCTTGGTGAAAGTAGGTGGATGTTCGTGAAAGATCACCCGAACAAAAATGCAGCTTTAGTTATTCGAAATATGATTGATGTTTGGAGTAAAAATGGAACTGTGCTGCTCAATGTTTCACCAAAAGCGGATGGCACAATCCCCTTAGAGCAGCAGCACATTCTAAGGCAAATTGGAACATGGCTTGATATTCACGGAGAAGCCGTATTTAAAACAAGACCCCATCTTGTCTTTGGATATGGAACAGCAATAGCAGCGCAAGGTTCGCACGACGGGCAATCTTCAAAAGTAGCCTATACAGCTAATGACGTTCGGTTTACCATTTCTAAAGATCAAAAAGCAATGTATGTGTTTTTTCTTGGCAAACCAGAAGCGGGAAAACGGATTCAACTCAGAACCATTGGCGGATATCACAGAAATATCCCACCAGGTAAAATTTCCAATGTGCATCTATTGGGTTCAAAGACAGCAGTGAAATGGGAACATACTGCGGAGAGTTTTTTTATAACCATGCCTCAAACACCCATGAATGATGTGGCTACGGTATTTAAATTAGAGCTGGAGAAATTTTAAGCCTTTTCTATTTAAAATAAACTACTTTTTGTTGATGCGTTTTACCATTATGTTCAATGGAAACTTGATAAATTCCATTTGGAAAAGCAGTTGGTAAATCAAATCTAAGCTCTTTTTGCTCATTTAAACTTGCTATTTTTTCTTCGTGAAGGTCTTGCCCTGTAACGTCTTGAATAGACACGTCTATATCCCCCTCAAAAAAATGGTTTTGATTGACTATTACAAGTTGGTTTGATTTTGCATTTGGATAAATGGCAACCGTACTTTCTTTAGTCCATCCTTTTGGAGGTGACGATATATCGGCATTTAATTTTCCGTTGTACGCGCCAATATTGGGTGTTCCTGAAGACAAGTCAATTGGATTTCCATAAAAATCAACGGTTGGATAAGGCGTAATATGTTTAAAAACACCTTTTCCAGCGCCTGGAATAACTGGGCTTTGAAGCGGTAGTCCACTGTTAATTCCAGCACTTTTTTCTTTTAACTGAAAAGCATACTTCCCCTCGTTAGTCCCAATAAAAGAAGGTGAATTTATAGATGGATTTTTATCTTGTTTCATAAATTTTTGACCAATATTTCCGTGATACAGGTTATTTGTTATGTTAACAGGACCGCCAACTACACTTTCTGGCTTCACTGCAAAATGGCCTCCAATAGCTGGACCTCCTCCAGTAGATGAAAATATATTGTTATAAACATTCAAATTACTTGCATCCATAACAACTGAAGTAAAGGTTCTGTTTTTAAAAGGTTTATTAATAACAACGGTATTGTTGTGAACATAAATATGATCATTGGGTTTAAAGTCTTTTTTAATGTGTCTTACCGCATGAACCCAAATCGTGTGATTACTGGTATTCCAATTTTCGTTTACCCGCCATCCGTCATTTAGACTTACATTAAATCGATAAACCGCATTTGTATTGCCCCTTAATATTTCTACAAAACCACCCTCGCAATCTTCCATGTAATTATACTGAACAAAGGTGTTTTTATTATGATTGTCAATATGAATTCCATACGAATCTAACCAGCCGCGCGTACTTAAACACACGTTGTATTGCATAATGGTGTTCCTAGAATTAATATTCCAAATAGAACTACCCCTTGCTGGCATACGCGGGTCTGTGGAAGCCCCTGGATGATCAAAAAGATTATGCTCTATCAGGCAATTATATGTGCCATTTGGGAGTACACCCGTACCACCATTATATGAAAACACATTGTTTCTAACGACAACATTTTTTATCCTATTAATGGATTCATTTCCTACACCTTTGATTCCACCACTGTGTCTAAAGTGAATGCCTAGACGCTGCAAATGGGTGAATTTAGAATCTTCGATGAGAATATCCTGAATGTTCTTTTCCTTGCCTTGTACTCTATTCTTTGTGCATGTAAAACGTAATCCTGCTACTTGAATCGCATCAAAACTAGATTTTTCAAGTATCGGCTCAACAGCAAATACATTTTTAAAGGTCATGTTTCGGAATGTTATGTTATGCATAACTTCATCGCTACTATTATGAACTGTAATTCCAAAAGCATCGGTATCCTTAACGCCTCGTCTTGAAATCAAACGCTCGTTCTGAATTTCAAGGCCATCAAAAACAATAAAACTTACATTTTCAACAAGTATAGCTTCTCTAAAATCACCACCCCCAGCAACACCAACCATGCCGGTAATAATTGGTTTTGGGCCTGTGCCATATGACGAAATTAGTATGGGCTTTTTCTTGCTTCCTGAGCCACTTATTACATAGTGCCCATCAAATCGATCACCGCGTTTAAAAAATACTTTGTCGCCAGCAGACAAGATAACACTGCTGATTTTTTTTAAGCTTTTCCATGGTGCATTTTCTGTACCCTTATTGTTGTCATTACCCGAGGCACTTATGAAATAGCTGACATTTTTTTTGACTACATGAGCATCATTGAGGTCTGTATTGTTATGGGGTTTTGTAGCGGCATAACTAAATCCGTGTAGAATAATGACGAATAAACAGAGAAATCTTTTTAGTAGCATAATCTTAAATATAGAATTCAAAACTATGTGATTAGAATGTATAAGTGTGAAACAAATGTATTTTGGTTAAACACGAATGAACACTAAACCCCTTATTTTTTCAACAACCAAGAAGAAGACTGAATTTTATCCCCCAAACCATCTATCAAGGCAACTCCCAAGCGTTCGCATACTGGTTTCTCGGGAATCGTATCGTTGTTTTGATCGCCACCATTGGCAAATGCCAACTCGTATTCATGACCGTATTCTTTGTGAATGTGTGCAATGGTTTCGCAAACCGTTCGGTCTTTATCTATGGATAAAAACACCTTATCAACCACTTTAAAATTTGAGACGATAATCACACGTTCTTCCTCATCTTGAAATTCTTTTGAGCCTTTCAGCGCACGCTGATGATCTGAATTGACAATGACAAACAACGCATCAGCATGCGATTTTGCATTGTGAAAATATTCTAGATGTCCTTTGTGAATGGGGTTAAAATAACCGCTTACAATAACTGCTGTTTTCATGCTCCAAATGTATTGTTTTCATATAAATTTTAACGAGGTTTTGTTTTAACTATATGTTAGGTCTATTTGGAAATAAACTAAATCTGTTGTCCTTGATAAAAATAACCACGCTATTTCATATTTTTACAGCCACTTAAAACCAAAATCAAAATGGCATTTGATATAGCAATGATAAAAGCTTCTTACGCACGCTTAGCAGAGCGCGTAGAGGCAGCGCGCAATCTAGTAGGAAAACCGTTGACCGCAGCAGAGAAAATTTTGTACTCACATCTCTGGGATGGAACAGCAACCGGTACCTATACACGCGGTGAAGACTACGTTGACTTTGCTCCAGACCGTATTGCTTGTCAAGACGCTACTGCCCAAATGGCGCTATTGCAGTTTATGCAAGCAGGAAAAGCAAAAGTTGCAGTGCCTACAACGGTACATTGCGACCACCTTATCCAAGCCAAAGAAGGGGCTTCTGCTGACTTAAAATCTGCCAATAATTCATCTGCAGAGGTATTCGATTTTCTACAATCGGTATCCAATAAATACGGTATTGGCTTTTGGAAGCCTGGAGCTGGAATTATTCACCAAGTAGTGTTAGAAAACTACGCATTCCCTGGAGGCATGATGATTGGAACCGATTCACATACCGTAAATGCGGGTGGTTTGGGTATGCTTGCCATTGGTGTTGGCGGTGCTGATGCCGTTGATGTCATGGCAGATATGCCATGGGAATTGAAATTCCCAAAGCTTATCGGGGTAAAACTTACAGGTAAACTCAATGGTTGGACGGCCCCAAAAGATGTGATTTTAAAAGTTGCTGGAATACTTACCGTAAAAGGAGGAACAGGGGCTATCATTGAATATTTTGGCGAAGGCGCAGAATCCATGTCGTGTACAGGAAAAGGCACCATTTGTAATATGGGCGCAGAAGTAGGTGCTACTACCTCAACCTTTGGTTATGATGCCTCTATGGAGCGTTACTTACGTGCCACAGACAGAGACGATGTTGCCGATGCCGCTAACGAAGTAAAAGAACACCTTACAGCTGACCCAGAAGTCTATCAAAACCCTGAAGCTTATTTTGATCAAGTGATTGAAATCGATTTAAGCACACTTTCTCCTCATATAAACGGTCCTTTTACACCCGATTTGGCAACTCCTGTTGCTGAAATGAGTGAAAAAGCAGCAACAAACGAATGGCCTATTGATGTTGAATGGGGATTGATTGGTTCGTGTACCAATTCATCATACGAAGATTTATCTCGTGCGGCATCTATTGCCAAGCAAGCGGTGGATAAAAAATTAGTGACCAAAGCGGCATTTGGTATTAATCCAGGTTCTGAGCAAGTGCGTTACACTGCAGAACGTGACGGATTGCTTGATATTTTTGAAGATTTAGATGCTAAAATATTTACCAATGCTTGTGGCCCATGTATTGGGCAGTGGGCACGTGAAGGGGCAGATAAACAAGAAAAAAACTCGATTATACACTCGTTTAACAGAAACTTTTCAAAACGTGCTGATGGCAATCCAAATACCCACGCCTTTGTAGCATCGCCAGAAATGGTAGCTGCAGTAGCCATATCGGGACGTTTGGATTTTAATCCCATTACAGATACGCTTGTAAATCAAGACGGAGAAGAAGTACGCTTAGAAGCGCCAACTGGTTTGGAACTTCCGCCAAGTGGTTTTGATGTTGAAGACAATGGTTATTTGGCTCCTGAAGAGGATGGATCTGGTGTAAACGTGGTGGTGAACAGTGACTCTGAACGTTTGGAGTTACTAACGCCTTTTGCTCCTTGGGACGGCGAAAACCTAACCGGAGCTAAGCTGCTTATTAAAGCACACGGGAAATGTACAACAGACCATATTTCTATGGCAGGACCGTGGTTGCGTTACCGAGGTCATTTGGACAATATCTCCAACAACTGTTTGATTGGTGCCGTGAATGCATTTAATCAGCAAACAAACTTTGTTAAAAATCAACTTACGGGTGAATATGGCGGTGTACCAGACGTACAACGTGCATACAAAGCAGCAGGTATTGAAACCGTTGTTGTGGGAGATCACAACTACGGGGAAGGCTCATCACGCGAACACGCAGCCATGGAGCCTCGTCATTTGGGCGTAAAGGTGGTTTTGGTAAAATCGTTTGCAAGAATTCACGAAACAAACCTCAAAAAACAAGGGATGTTAGGCATCACATTTGCCAACGAAGCTGATTATGACCTTATCCAAGAGGATGATACGTTTAACTTTGTTGATCTTAAAGATTTTGCAGCAGGAAAACCACTTACTATTGAAGTGCTTCATGCTGACGGATCAGCTGATAAAATCACGGCAAATCACACCTATAATGAAGCGCAAATTGAATGGTTTAAAGCGGGATCGGCACTTAATCTAATCAAGCAGCAAAATAGTGCAGCTTAGGTAAGTTGATATAACTTTTCCTCAATAGCGTCTTTGAGTACCTTGTAACCGTCTGAATTTAGATGAAGCCCATCTTGAAGAAAAAGTTCTTTTCTGATGCTTTTGTCACGCATCATTTTTTGATAAAAATCTATTTGAAATAAATAAGGTAGCGTTTGTGATACTGCTTCTAAGCGAGTATTGATTTCTTTAATTTTTGTCAATTCATTTTCCCGTTCCAAAGAAGGTTTAATAGCAATATTATAAATTTTTGCATCCGGAAACTTCTGGTGTATTTTGTCTAAAAAGAGTACAATTTCATCTGTTATTTTTTTGGCACTATATCCAAGTGTTAAGTCATTCCCGCCAAGATAAAGCACAATAGCTTTTGGGTTTAGGTCGTGGAACAGTTCTTCAAAATAATCACTTAACGAATGGATAAACGCACCTCCAAATCCTAGGTTGAGTGTGTTTAAATTTGGGAAATCAAGATTGAGGTTTTTCCATAAACGTATTGTCGAGCTGCCATAAAAAACAAAAAGATCTTCTTTGTTTTTTTTCTGTATTATGCGGTTTTTAAGTGCTGCTATTTCACGAGCAAAATGTTTATCTTCTATGGACAATGCTTTTACCCACTTTTTAAACTGCTTGTTTATGCTTTGTACTGCGCCGCTAAGTGCATCACTATCAGGGCTATTGACTCCAAAATCAGACATGCGAAATGGCGGCATAATTTGGCACTTAAATGTCGCTTCTGAAGGCAGTTTATCAAAATTAGCCATAACCACAGGTACAAGTAGTGGCTGTTGCTTTTGGTTGCTTGCGAATTTAAATATTCCCTTTAGAAAATCTCCTGGAGATTCATCCGTGTAATAAGAAGCCCCCTCTGGGCTAAACACCAAGCTTACATTGTTTTCTAAGGCTGCTGCAGCTTGATGGTAAAATTGCTTATTTGCGTTTTTTATCTCCTTTTTTGTAAACTCTTTTGGGGTAAAATTTTTGGCATACACTCGTATGTACTGAAACTTGTTGTAGTAGTTTTTGTGATTTTCTTCTTCTGGTAATGCATGGCGGACAACTCTTGTTCCAGGGTTTTTATAATATTTTTCTAAAATTGCACTGCTTATAAAGTGACTGTCTAACGTGATCTGAAAATCTTTAGCTACAGTAAAAAAAGTATGATTGTGTAAGTGGTTATAGATAAAAATAACCCCTTGCGCAGGTGGTAAGTTTTCAGAGCCTTTAATTTCAACATTAACTTTAGAAAAGGCCTTTTGTATTTGTTTGGCACTACGCTTCCGCACTTGTTGATATGACATATCTCTTGTTGAAGACACAATATCATTATAACTCTTTTGCAATGCCTCTAACAGGGCTTTGTCTTTATTCATTGTCTTCTGCTAAAGTTGAAAGTAACTTTTTGACGTGTACGATATCTTCGATAAAATACTTCGCAGCGGTATTTTTTTTACCCACCTTAACGGTAATGGCGTGATTCGGCAAACTCGTAAACATATTTTCATCGGTTACGTCATCTCCCAAGCATAAAATAAAATCATATTTTTTATTGGAAACCAATTCTGAAACCGCTGTGCCTTTACTTATTTGGTGGTTTACCACTTCTAAGGCTTTGTCCATATCCATAATGCTAAGCTTGTCTGAAATAAGGCTACTTAATACTGTTTTTAATTCTACTGCTCTTTCTGCGGCAAGTTCTGGGTCTGTTTTTCTGTAATGCCAAACCAAGCTTTTGGTTTTTTCTTCAATAAATGTTCCTGGAGTTCGATCTGTGAAGGCTTCCATGATAGGCATTACATCTTTTTTCCATTGGTTATTGGCTTCTCCTTTTATTGCCCAGTCTAGCTTGTGCTCTTTTACAAAGTATCCGTGTTCTGCAACTAGGGTAAGGTCAAGGTGACCAAACCATTTTTCTAAAAACATATTGTCACGACCACTTACTATAGCAACATCCGTATTGGGAAGCTGTGTTAATTGCTTTATCGTCTTTAAAAGTGCTTCATCGGGAACAGCCATTTCAGGATTTTCATGAAATCCAACTAACGTTCCGTCATAGTCTAGCAATAGCATTTTCTTAGCTGCCTGATGAAACGATTCTACTGTTATTAAAACGATTTCATCACTCAATTTTACAACACCTGTATCTTCGTTTGGCGTAGCTTTTGACGCTAAGGCTTCCATAAATTCTTTTGCCCAATAATTGACTGTATATCGGCTCAGTCTTTTTTGCATGCTGCTATTGCGCTTTTTTTGCTCTTCAACGGGCATTACTATGGCTTTTTGTATGGCATCGGCCATAGCATTTCGATCAAAAGGATTTACCAAAACGGCTTCGTGTAATTCTTTAGACGCGCCCGCCATTTCACTTAAAATAAGAACACCATCTCCCTCTACGCGCGTTGCTATAAACTCCTTGGCAACTAAGTTCATTCCATCGCGGACAGGCGTAATCATGGCAATATCAGAAGTCATATAAAGATCAATAAGGTCGTCAAAATCCATCGCCCGGTAATAGTACCAAATAGGGGTCCAGTTTACAGTAGCATACTTCCCATTGATGCGTCCCACAACCTCGTCCGTTTCTTTCTTTAATCGTTTGTATTCAGGAACATCGGCGCGGGAAGGAACCGTAAGCATTATAAGGCGTACTTTTTCAAGATACTCGGGATACTTGGTCAGAAACAAGTCAAATGCCTTGATGCGATTCACTACGCCTTTGGTATAGTCTAATCGGTCAATAGACAAAATAAGTTTACTGTCATCGGTGCCTTTTATGTGTGCGTCTAACTGAATTTTTAGTTCAGACTTTTCGGTTTGTTTTTGTGCCAAATGCGTTTGGGCTGCGTCATTAAATTTGTCGTAATCAATTCCCATGGGAAACGTATTCACGACTACCTCTCTGCTGCCAACCGTTACTCTATTGAACTGCACATTTTTACGCAAAATACGTTTGACGGAACTCAAAAAATGACGTTCGTAATCGTAGGTGTGAAAGCCTATTAAATCTGCACCTAACATGCCTTCCAATAGCGCTTCGCGCCAAGGGAATATTCTAAAAATCTCAAAAGAAGGAAATGGTATATGTAGGAAAAATCCAATGTTTACGTCGGGGCGTACATCTTTTATCATTTTTGGACACAACAACAACTGATAATCATGAATCCAAACCGTATCACCTGACTCAATGTTTTCAAGTACGCGTTCACTAAATTTTTTATTTACCTCAACATAGGTTTCCCAATGTTTTTCGTTGAAAATGGAAAATTCTATAAAGTAGTGAAACAGCGGCCAAAGGCATTTATTGGCTAAGCCGTAATAAAAATCATCCACCTCAGCTTTGGTTAACGATACAGGTGCAAAATTTTTATCAATTAGTCCATTTTTGAGGGGCATCCACGCGTCGTCTGCTATTTCATCTCTTCCAATTCCAGGCCATCCTATCCACAATGCGTTGTCGTGTTCGTGAACCGTTTTCATTCCTGTAGCTAATCCACCGCTAGTAGGGGAAAATTTATAAGAATTCCCTACCTTAGATATTCGGATGGGTAAGCGATTTGAAACAATAATATTCTTAGCCATAGAAAAAATTTTAACAACCTTTTGAACCACAATGTATGTCAAAAATTGATGATACTACCCGTTCTGGAAGCTTAAATTACGGCATAATTGGAAATTGCAAATCTGCTGCACTCATAAATGAAGATTCCTCAATTGATTGGTGTTGTTTACCGCAATTTGATTCTCCCTCAGTTTTTGGTAAAATCATCGACGAGAACATCGGCGGACACTTTAAAATTGACTGCGACGACGATTACAGCATCAAACAACACTACATAAAGAACACTGCAATTCTATGTACGCGCTTTGAAAGCGACGAAAACGCTTTTGAAATACTAGATTTTATGCCGCGTTTCCAAAAAGATAATGGGACATATCATGCACCACCCGAACTTACCCGTGTTTTTAGACATATTAAAGGAGCGCCTACTTGTCGTATCAAGTACCATCCAAAACTTGAATACGCCTTGGGCGAAACCAAAAGCTATGTAAAGAAAAATTTTATTGTAAGTATTGTGGATGACGTCAATTACGATACGCTGTTTTTATATAGCAACCTAAACCTCGATAACGTATTGGCAGGTGCTGAAATAAAAATCACCGGCGAGCATTTTGTCACCATTTCTTACAACGAAAAACTTAACACTCCCTCACTTGAAAACTCACTTTTGGCGTATGAAAAAACGAAAGTATATTGGCTAAACTGGTGCCATAAAACCCCTTCTTTTGATGCGTATAACGACCATATTTTAAGAAGTGCTATGACGCTAAAGCTACTGACTTTCGAAAAGACAGGAGCTGTTTTGGCGGCAGCTACTACATCGCTGCCCGAAACCATTGGCGAGGTACGAAATTGGGATTATCGCTTTTGTTGGATCAGAGACGCCTCTATGGTGATAAAAGTCATTGCAAAACTGGGGCATGTACAAATCGTCAAAAACTTTATCCGCTACATTATTGACCTTATTCCAGACAAAAATGAAAAGCTTCAAATTATGTACGGTATCAGTGGCGAAAAAACACTCACAGAAGAAACCCTAGACCACCTAGCAGGATATAAAGGATCAAAACCCGTTCGTGTTGGCAATGCTGCCTATGTGCAAAAGCAAAATGATATTTATGGTATTTTGATGGATGTGATTCATTACCAAATGGAGCAATTCACAGACAAAAATGATGAATACGAAGAGCTTTGGTCTATTGTTAAGTCTATTGTTTGGTTGGTTAAGCACAACTGGAAACTTGCCGACAAGGGGATTTGGGAATTTAGAAATGAGGACAGGCACTTTACTTTTTCCAAATTACTTTGCTGGGTAGCTGTAGATCGGGCTATAAAAATTGCTGCGCTTATTAACGAAGAAAAATCAGTAGAAAAATGGGAAGCACTCCGCGATGAAATCTATGACGATATCATGGAGAACGCTTGGAGCGAAACAAAACAAGCGTTTACGCAATCCTATCAATCTGAACACTTAGACGCGTCTGTGCTGCTAATGGAATACTACGGATTTATTGATGCGAAAAACCCAAAATTCGTCAAAACGGTAAAAGCGATTGAGGGCGAGCTGATGCACGAAGGACTTTTATATCGCTACAAAAACGAAGACGATTTTGGATTGCCAAGTTCCTCGTTTACGGTGTGTACGTTCTGGTTTATCAATAGCTTGTATAAAATTGGCGAAGAAGAAAAATCCAAAAAACTCTTCGATGAATTGTTGTCTTACAGCAACCACTTGGGACTATTTAGCGAAGACATCGACTTTTCATCTAAGCAATTATTAGGAAACTTCCCGCAGGCTTATTCACACTTAGCGCTTATTGACAATGCCTTGAATTTTAATAGTTAAAGTCCAGCCAATAAATTACCTAGACCGTCCTTAAATTGAAAGCCTTCAAGAGTACGGTATTTGTTTAGACGCTTATTGGCTTCTAATCCCCAAAGTAAAAATTCCATCAAAAAGTATTTATCCTCGGGTGTACTTTCAGGCTGGTGCGTTGCTACAAGCGTATTTAAATTGGGTACGGCATCTAAGGTATCTTTATATACATCTTCAGGAAGGCCGTCTTCCAAAAAGAGTTCATTATCGCCGTAAAACCAACCCAAAAGGCGGTCATAAGGGCCATCTTCATCTTGTTTTTCCAGCTTTCTAATTTCTGGAAAATAGGATGGAAATAATGTTTTCACAGCTTGATTTATCAGGTGAAACGCGATTTGCTCTGCGCCTTCTTGCTCACCCTCATATACAAGTTCCACTTTGCCATTAATGGCTGCAATCACTCCTAAAAAATCCGCCATGCGAATGCTGGTTTTTTCTTCTCCGGTAATA
>Ga0209654_1002464_pt1 | contig 12722 bp, 7 predicted proteins | sample SaaInl1SG_22_DNA_FD_184646 | JGI IMG/M metagenome (GOLD analysis project Ga0209654, IMG submission 184646) | Marine microbial communities from expanding oxygen minimum zones in the Saanich Inlet - ESP_161SG_22_DNA (SPAdes) (version 2) | ecosystem: Environmental > Aquatic > Marine > Intertidal... | reverse complement strand
CAGGAGAATCAGAATTTAAATACCCTGAATTTAAAGGGTTCTTTTCAAATCTATATTGGGCAAAAGTCAAAGGGAAAAATAATAATGGCTTTACTGTATATTGTCACAGCCCCTTTGTGTTTTTACGAATGCTAACTCCTGAAAATCCCAAAAAGGACCCTAAGGAAAATGTCAATATCAATTTCCCGCAAGGAGATATATCCTTTTTGAAAAACATACCGCCTATCGGCACAAAATTTCAAAAGCCAGAAACCATGGGGCCGCAAGGAAATCTCGAAAATTATTTCGGTAACGACGACGATCCCATAGTATTTGACTTGACTTTTCAGTTTTAACTTATGGCTTCATTTATAAAACATATCGTGCTAGCAATTGGGGTTGTCATTGGTATATTGATGATCCCTGAAAGCGCTTATGCGCAGTCCAAAACACAACCATCTTACTATACCCCAACTTGGGAATCTGTGCTAAATCATCAAGCTGCTCCTGAGTGGTTTGAAGATGCGAAATTTGGTATTTATTTTCACTGGGGGCCTTATAGTGTTCCCGCATTTGGGAGTGCATGGTATCCAAGAAATATGTACTTGAAAAATCATCGCGTATCCAAATTTCATAAAGAAAATTACGGCCCAATAGAAGAATTTGGATATGAAGATTTCATCCCGCTATTTAAAGCGCAATATTTTGACCCCAAACAATGGGCTGGTTTATTTGCTGCGAGCGGAGCCAAATTTGCAGGTCCTGTAGCCCAACACCACGACGGGTTTGCCATGTGGGATAGCGATGTTAATCCTTGGAATGTAAAAGACATGGGACCAAAGCGCGACATACTTGGTGAACTATTTGTTGAATTACGTAAGCGAAACCTTAAAACTATTGCCACCTTCCATCATGCGCGTAATGGGCAACGAAATGCCAATAACCCGAAACTTTGGGGAAGAAAAGGATACAACAGTCATTACCCTTACGATCCCAATTTGCCCACTTCAACCACAGATCCCAAACTAAGAAAGCTTTTTGGGAATTTTGAACATATTGATGATTTTAATGCCTATTGGCTTAATCAAATCAACGAAGTTGTAGATAAATATAGCCCTGATATTATTTGGTTTGATTCGTGGTTAAATCTTATCCCTGAAGCCTATCGCCTAAAAATGGTAGCGCATCACCTAAACAACGGTTTAAAACAAAATAAAGATGTCGTTTTGTGTCACAAACAAAATGATTTGCCCCAAGAAATTAGTATTTATGATTTTGAACAAGGAGGCAGAAGAGATGTTTATCCAATTCCGTGGATGACAGATATTACGCTTGGTGAAAGTAGGTGGATGTTCGTAAAAGATCACCCGAACAAAAATGCAGCTTTAGTTATTCGAAATATGATTGATGTTTGGAGTAAAAATGGAACTGTGCTGCTCAATGTTTCACCAAAAGCGGATGGCACAATCCCCTTAGAGCAGCAGCACATTCTGAGGCAAATTGGAACATGGCTTGATATTCACGGAGAGGCCGTATTTAAAACAAGACCCCATCTTGTCTTTGGATATGGAACGGCAGTAGCAGCGCAAGGTTCGCATGACGGGCAATCTTCTAAAGTAGCCTATACGGCTAATGACATTCGGTTTACCATTTCTAAAGATCAAAAAGCAATGTATGTGTTTTTTCTTGGCAAACCAGAAGCGGGAAAACGGATTCAGCTCAGAACCATTGGCGGATATCACAGAAATATACCACCAGGTAAAATTTCCAATGTGCATCTATTGGGTTCAAAAACAGCAGTGAAATGGGAACATACTGCGGAGAGTTTTTTTATCACCATGCCTCAAACACCCATGAATGATATGGCTACGGTATTTAAGTTAGAGCTGGAGAAATTTTAAGCCTTTTCTATTTAAAATAAACTACTTTTTGTTGATGCGTTTTACCATTATTTTCAATGGAAACTTGATAAATTCCATTTGGAAAAGCGGTTGGTAAATCAAATCTAAGCTCTTTTTGCTCATTTAAACTTGCTATTTTTTCTTCGTGAAGGTCTTGCCCTGTAACGTCTTTAATAGACACGTCTATATCCCCCTCAAAAAAATGATTTTGATTGACTATAAGTAGTTGGTTTGATTTTGCGTTTGGATAAATGGCAACCGTACTTTCTTTAGTCCATCCTTTTGGAGGTGACGATATATCGGCATTTAATTTTCCGTTGTACGCGCCAATATTGGGTGTTCCTGATGACAAGTCAATTGGATTTCCATAAAAATCAACGGTTGGATAAGGCGTAATATGTTTAAAAACACCTTTTCCAGCGCCTGGAATAACTGGGCTTTGAAGCGGTAGTCCACTGTTAATTCCAGCACTTTTTTCTTTTAACTGAAAAGCATACTTACCCTCGTCAGTCCCAATAAAAGAAGGTGAATTTATAGATGGATTTTTATCTTGTTTTATAAATTTTTGACCAATATTTCCATGATACAGGTTATTCGTTATGTTAACAGGTCCGCCAACCACACTTTCTGGCTTTACTGCAAAATGACCTCCAATAGCTGGGCCTCCTCCAGTAGATGAAAATATATTGTTATAGACATTCAAATTACTTGCATCCATAACAACTGATGTAAAGGTTCTGTTTTTAAAAGGTTTATTTATAACAACGGTATTGTTATGAACATAAATATGATCATTGGGTTTAAAGTCTTTTTTTATGTGTCTTACCGCATGAACCCAAATTGTGTGATTGCTGGTATTCCAATTTTCGTTTACCCGCCATCCGTCATTTAGACTTACATTAAATCGATAAACCGCATTTGTATTACCTCTTAATATTTCTACAAAACCACCCTCGCAATCCTCCATATAATTATACTGAACAAAGGTGTTTTTATTGTGATTATCAATATGAATTCCATACGAATCCAACCAGCCGCGCGTGCTTAAACACACATTGTATTGCATAATGGTATTCCTAGAATTAATATTCCAAATAGAACTACCCCTTGCTGGCATACGCGGGTCTGTGGAAGCCCCTGGATGATCAAAAAGATTATGCTCTATCAAGCAATTATATGTGCCATTTGGCAGAACACCCGTACCACCATTATATGAAAACACATTGTTTCTAACGACAACATTCTTTATTCTATTAATGGATTCATTTCCTACTCCTTTGATTCCACCACTGTGTCTAAAGTGAATCCCTAGACGCTGTAGATGGGTGAATTTAGAATCTTCGATAAGAATATCCTGAATGTTCTTTTCCTTACCTTGTACTCTATTCTTTGTGCATGTAAAACGCAATCCTGCTACTTGAATCGCATCAAAACTAGATTTTTCGAGTATCGGCTCAACAGCAAATACATTTTTAAAAGTCATGTTTCGGAATGTTATGTTACGCATAACTTCATCACTGCTATTGTGAACTGTAATTCCAAAAGCATCGGTATCCTTAACGCCACGCCTTGAAATCAAACGCTCGTTCTGAATTTCAAGACCATCAAAAACAATAAAACTTACATTTTCAACAAGTATAGCCTCTCTGAAGTCACCACCTCCAGCAACACCAACCGTCCCGGTAATAATAGGTTTTGGACCTGTGCCATATGACGAAATAAGTATGGGCTTTTTCTTGCTTCCTGAGCCACTTATTACATAGTGCCCATCAAATCGATCACCGCGTTTAAAAAATACTTTGTCGCCAGCAGACAAGGTAACACTGCTGATTTTTTTTAAGCTTTTCCATGGTGCATTTTCTGTACCCTTATTGTTGTCATTACCAAAGGCACTTATGAAATAGCTGACATTTTTTTTGACTACATCAGCAGCATTGAGGTCTGTATTGTTATGGGGTTTTGTAGCGGCGTAGCTAAATCCGTGTAGAATAATGACGCATAAACAGAGAAATCTTTTTGGTAGCATAATCTTAAATATAGAATTCAAAACTATGTGATTAGAATGTATAAGTGTGAAACAAATGTTTTTTGGTTAAACACGAATGAACACTAAAACCCCTTATTTTTTCAACAGCCAAGAAGAAGACTGAATTTTATCCCCCAAACCATCAATCAAGGCAACTCCCAAGCGTTCGCATACTGGTTTTTCGGGGATGGTATCGTTGTTTTGATCGCCGCCATTGGCAAATGCCAACTCGAATTCATGACCAAATTCTTTGTGAATATGTGCAATGGTTTCGCAAACCGTTCGGTCTTTATCTATGGATAAAAACACCTTATCAACCACTTTAAAATTTGAAACGATAATCACACGTTCTTCCTCATCTTGAAATTCTTTTGAACCTTTTAGCGCACGCTGATGATCTGAATTGACGATGACAAACAACGCATCGGCATGGGATTTTGCATTGTGAAAATATTCTAGATGTCCTTTGTGAATGGGGTTAAAATAACCGCTTACAATAACTGCTGTTTTCATGCTTCAAATGTATTGTTTTCATATAAATTTTAACGAGGTTTTGTTTTAACTATATGTTAGGTCTATTTGGAAATAAACTAAATCTGTTGCCCTTGATAAAAAAAACCACGCTATTTCATATTTTTACAGCCACTTAAAACCAAAATCAAGATGGCATTTGATATAGCAATGATAAAAGCTTCTTACGCACGCTTAGCTGAGCGCGTAGAAGCAGCACGCAAACTGGTAGGAAAACCTTTAACCGCAGCAGAGAAAATTTTGTACTCACACCTTTGGGACGGAAAAGCAACCGGCACCTACACACGCGGTGAAGACTACGTTGACTTTGCTCCAGACCGTATTGCTTGTCAAGACGCTACTGCGCAAATGGCGCTATTGCAGTTTATGCAAGCAGGAAAAGCAAAAGTTGCAGTGCCTACAACAGTACATTGCGACCACCTTATCCAAGCTAAAGAAGGGGCTTCTGCTGACTTAAAATCTGCCAATAATTCATCTGCAGAGGTATTCGATTTTCTACAATCGGTATCCAATAAATACGGTATTGGCTTTTGGAAGCCTGGAGCTGGAATTATTCACCAAGTAGTGTTAGAAAACTACGCATTCCCTGGAGGCATGATGATTGGAACAGATTCACACACCGTAAATGCGGGTGGTTTGGGTATGCTTGCCATTGGTGTTGGAGGTGCTGATGCCGTTGATGTTATGGCAGATATGCCATGGGAATTGAAATTTCCAAAACTAATTGGCGTAAAGCTTACGGGCAAACTCAATGGCTGGACAGCTCCTAAAGATGTCATCTTAAAAGTTGCTGGAATACTTACAGTAAAAGGAGGAACAGGTGCTATCATTGAATATTTTGGCGAAGGCGCTGAATCCATGTCGTGTACAGGAAAAGGAACGATTTGTAATATGGGCGCAGAAGTAGGCGCTACTACCTCAACCTTTGGTTACGATGCTTCTATGGAGCGTTACTTACGTGCCACAGACAGAGACGATGTTGCCGATGCTGCTAACGAAGTAAAAGAACACCTTACAGCTGACCCTGAAGTCTATCAAAACCCTGAAGCTTATTTTGATCAAGTGATTGAAATCGATTTAAGTACACTTTCTCCTCACATAAACGGTCCTTTTACACCCGATTTGGCAACTCCTGTTGCTGAAATGAGCGAAAAAGCTGCAACAAACGAATGGCCTATTGATGTTGAGTGGGGATTGATTGGTTCGTGTACCAATTCATCATATGAAGATTTATCTCGTGCGGCATCTATTGCCAAGCAAGCGGTGGATAAAAAATTAGTGACCAAGGCGGCATTTGGTATTAATCCAGGTTCTGAGCAAGTGCGTTACACTGCAGAACGTGACGGATTACTTGATATTTTTGAAGATTTAGATGCAAAAATATTTACCAATGCTTGTGGCCCGTGTATTGGGCAGTGGGCACGCGAAGGTGCAGACAAACAAGAAAAAAACTCGATTATACACTCGTTTAACAGAAACTTTTCAAAACGTGCTGATGGCAATCCAAATACCCACGCCTTTGTAGCATCACCAGAAATGGTAGCTGCAGTAGCTATTTCGGGGCGTCTGGATTTTAATCCCATTACAGACACGCTTGTAAACCAAGACGGAGAAGAAGTACGCTTAGAAGCGCCTACTGGTCTGGAGCTTCCGCCAAGTGGTTTTGATGTTGAAGACAATGGTTATTTGGCTCCTGAAGAGGATGGATCTGGCGTAAACGTTGTGGTAAACAGTGACTCTGAACGTTTGGAGTTACTAACGCCTTTTGCTCCTTGGGACGGCGAAAACCTAACCGGAGCAAAATTGCTTATTAAAGCCCACGGGAAATGTACTACGGATCATATTTCTATGGCAGGGCCATGGTTGCGTTACCGAGGTCATTTGGACAATATCTCCAACAACTGTTTGATTGGTGCCGTAAATGCATTTAATCAGCAAACAAATTTTGTTAAAAATCAACTTACGGGTGAATATGGCGGTGTGCCAGACGTACAACGTGCATACAAAGCAGCAGGCATTGAAACCGTTGTTGTAGGAGATCACAACTACGGGGAAGGCTCATCGCGCGAACACGCAGCCATGGAGCCTCGACACTTAGGCGTAAAGGTAGTTTTAGTGAAATCGTTTGCGCGTATTCACGAAACAAACCTGAAAAAACAAGGAATGTTAGGCATCACATTTGCCAACGAAGCTGACTACGATTTAATCCAAGAAGACGATACATTTAACTTTGTAGACCTTGGAAGTTTTGCAGCAGGAAAGCCGCTTACTATTGAGGTGCTTCATGCGGAAGGATCAGCTGATAAAATCACGGCAAATCACACCTATAATGAGGCGCAAATTGAATGGTTTAAAGCGGGATCGGCACTTAATCTAATCAAGCGACAAAATAGCGCGGCTTAGGCAAGTTGATATAACTTTTCTTCAATAGCTCCTTTGAGTACCTTGTACCCATCTGCATTTAGATGAAGCCCATCTTGAAGAAAAAGTTCTTTTCTGATGCTTTTGTCACATATCATTTTTTGATAAAAATCTATTTGAAATAAATAAGGTAGTGTTTGTGATACTGCTTCTAAGCGAGTATTGATTTCTTTAATTTTTGTCAATTCATTTTCCCGTTCCAAAGAAGGTTTAATAGCAATATTATAAATTTTTGCATCCGGGAACTTCTGGTGTATTTTGTCTAAAAAGAGTACAATTTCATCTGTTATTTTTTTGGCGCTATATCCAAGAGTTAAGTCATTCCCGCCAAGATAAAGCACAATAGCTTTTGGGTTTAGGTCGTGGAACAATTCTTCAAAATAATCACTTAACGAATGGATAAACGCACCTCCAAATCCTAGGTTGAGTGTGTTTAAATTTGGGAAATCAAGATTGAGATTTTTCCATAAGCGTATTGTCGAACTGCCATAAAAAACAAAAAGGTCTTCTTTGTTTTTTTTCTGTGCTATACAGTTTTTAAGTACTGCTATTTCGCTAGCAAAATGTTTATCTTCTATGGACAACTCTTTTACCCACTTTTTAAACTGCTGATTTATGCTTTGTACTGCACCGCTAAGTGCATCACTATCGGAGCTATTTACCCCATAATCAGACATGCGAAATGGCGGCATAATTTGGCACTTAAATGTCGCTTCTGAAGGCAGTTTATCAAAATTAGCCATCACGATTGGAACAACTAGTGGCTGTTGCTTTTGGTTGCTTGCGAATTTAAATATACCCTTTAGAAAATCTCCTGGCGATTCATCTGTATTATAAGAAGAACCTTCTGGGCTAAACACCAAGCTAATGTTGTTTTCTAAGGCTTCTTCAGCTTGATGATAAAATTGCTTATTTGTATTTTTTATTTCCTTTTTTGTAAGCGCTTTCGGGGTAAAATTTTTGGTGTATACACGGATGTACTGAAACTTATCGTAATAGCTTTTATGATTTTCTTCTTCTGGTAACGCATGGCGGACAACTCTTGTTCCAGGGTTATTATAATACTTTTCCAAAATTACGCTACTAATAAAATGGCTGTCTAACGTAATCTGAAAACCTTTAGCTACAGTAAAAAAAGGATGGTTGAGAAGGTGGTTATAAATAAAAATAACCCCTTGCTCGGTTGGTAAGTTTTCAGAACCTTTAATTTCAACATCAATTGTTGAAAATGCCTTTTGCATCTGTTTGGCACTACGCGTCCGTATTTGTTGATATGACGTTTCTTTTGGGGTGGATATAATGTCGTTATAGCTGTTTTGCAATGCCTCCAGCAAAGCCTTGTCTTTATTCATTTTCTTCTGCTAAAGTTGAAAGTAGCGATTTTACCTGTGCAATGTCTTCTATGAAGTACTTCGCAGCGGTATTTTTTTTGCCCACCTTAATGGTAGTAGCATGATTTGGCAAGCTCGTAAACATGTTTTCGTCGGTTACATCATCTCCCAAACATAAAATAAAATCAAAGTTTTTATTGGAAACCAATTCCGAAACCGCTGTACCTTTACTTATTTGATGGTTTACCACTTCTAAGGCTTTGTCCATGTCCATAATGCTAAGCTTATCTGATATTAGGCTGCTTAATACCGTTTTTAATTCGACAGCTCTTTCTGCGGCAAGTTCTGGGTCTGTTTTTCTGTAGTGCCAAACCAAGCTTTTGGTTTTTTCTTCAATAAATGTTCCTGGAGTTCGATCTGTGAAGGCTTCCATAATGGGCATTACATCTTTTTTCCATTGGTTATTGGCGTCTCCTTTTATTGCCCAGTCTTGCTTGTGCTCTTTTACAAAGTATCCGTGTTCTGCAACTAGGGTAAGGTCAAGGTGACCAAACCATTTTTCTAAAAACACATTGTCACGACCACTTACTATAGCAACATCCGTATTGGGAAGCTGTGTTAATTGCTTTATCGTCTTTAAAAGTGCTTCATCTGGGACTGCTAATTCGGGGTTTTCATGAAAGCCAACTAACGTCCCGTCATAGTCTAGCAATAACATTTTCTTAGCTGCCTGCTGAAATGATTCTACTGTTGTTAAAACGATTTCATCACTCAATTTTAAAACACCTGTTTCTTCGTTTGGCGTAGCTTTTGACGCTAAGGCTTCCATAAATTCTTTTGCCCAATAGTTGACTGTATATCGGCTCAGTCTTTTTTGCATGCTGATATTGCGCTTTTTTTGCTCTTCAACGGGCATCACTATGGCTTTTTGTATGGCATCGGCCATAGCATTTCGATCAAAAGGATTTACCAAAACGGCTTCGTGTAATTCTTTAGACGCGCCCGCCATTTCACTTAAAATAAGAACACCATCTCCCTCTATGCGCGTTGCTATAAACTCCTTGGCAACTAAGTTCATTCCATCGCGGACAGGCGTAATCATGGCAATATCAGAAGTCATATAAAGATCAATAAGGTCGTCAAAATCCATGGCGCGGTAATAGTACCAAATGGGGGTCCAGTTTACTGTGGCATACTTCCCATTAATGCGTCCCACAACCTCGTCGGTTTCTTTCTTTAATCGTTTGTATTCAGGAACATCGGCGCGGGAAGGAACCGTAAGCATTATAAGGCGTACTTTTTCAAGATACTCGGGATACTTGGTCAGAAACAAGTCAAATGCCTTGATGCGATTCACTACGCCTTTGGTGTAGTCTAATCGGTCAATAGACAAAATAAGTTTACTGTCATCGGTGCCTTTTATGTGTGCGTCTAACTGAATTTTTAGCTCAGACTTTTCGGTTTGTTTTTGTGCCAAATGCGTTTGGGCTGCATCATTAAATTTGTCGTAATCGATTCCCATTGGAAACGTATTCACGACTACCTCTCTGCTGCCAACCGTCACTCTATTGAACTGCACATTTTTACGCAATATACGTTTGACGGAACTCAAAAAATGGCGTTCGTAGTCGTAGGTGTGAAAGCCAATCAAATCTGCACCTAACATGCCTTCCAATAGCGCTTCGCGCCAAGGGAATATTCTAAAAATCTCAAAAGAAGGAAATGGTATATGTAAGAAAAATCCAATGTTTACGTCGGGGCGTACATCTTTTATCATTTTTGGAGACAACAACAACTGATAATCATGAATCCAAACCGTATCACCTGACTCAATATTTTCAAGTACGCGTTCACTAAATTTTTTATTTACCTCAACATAGGTTTCCCAATGTTTTTCGTTGAAAATGGAAAATTCTATAAAGTAATGAAACAACGGCCAAAGACACTTATTGGCTAAGCCATAATAAAAATCATCCACCTCAGCTTTGGTTAACGATACGGGCGCAAAATTTTTATTAATTAGTCCATTTTTGAGGGGCGTCCACGCGTCGTCTGCTATTTCATCTCTTCCAATTCCGGGCCATCCTATCCACAATGCGTTGTCGTGTTCATGAACCGTTTTCATTCCTGTAGCTAATCCACCGCTAGTAGGGGAAAATTTATAAGAATTTCCTACCTTCGATATTCGGATGGGTAAGCGATTTGAAACAATAATATTCTTAGCCATAGAAAAAATTTTAACAACCTTTTGATTCACAATGTATGTCAAAAATTGATGATACTACCCATTCTGGAAGCTTAAATTACGGCATAATTGGAAATTGCAAATCTGCTGCACTTATAAATGAAGATTCCTCAATTGACTGGTGTTGTTTGCCGCAATTTGATTCTCCTTCTGTTTTTGGTAAAATCATCGACGAGAACATCGGTGGACACTTTAAAATTGACTGCGACGACGATTACCGCATCAAACAACACTACATAAAGAACACTGCAATTCTATGTACGCGCTTTGAAAGCGACGAAAACGCCTTTGAAATATTAGATTTTATGCCGCGTTTCCAAAAAGATAATGGGACATATCATGCACCACCCGAACTTACTCGTGTTTTTAGACATATTAAAGGAGTGCCTACTTGTCGTATCAAGTACCATCCAAAACTTGAATACGCCATGGGCGAAACCAAAAGCTATGTAAAGAAAAATTTTATTGTAAGTATTGTGGATGACGTCAATTACGATACGCTGTTTTTGTATAGCAACCTAAACCTCGATAACGTATTGGCAGGTGCTGAAATAAAAATCACTGGCGAGCATTTTGTTACCATTTCTTACAACGAAAAACTTAACATTCCCTCACTTGAAAACTCACTTTTGGCGTATGAAAAAACGAAAGTATATTGGCTAAACTGGTGCCATAAAACCCCTTCTTTTGATGCGTATAACGACCATATTTTAAGAAGTGCCATGACGCTAAAGCTATTGACTTTTGAAAAGACAGGAGCCGTATTGGCGGCAGCCACCACCTCACTTCCCGAAACCATTGGCGAGGTGCGAAATTGGGATTACCGCTTTTGTTGGATCAGAGATGCCTCTATGGTCATAAAAGTCATCGCCAAACTGGGGCATGTACAAATCGTCAAAAACTTTATCCGCTACATTATTGACCTTATTCCAGACAAAAATGAAAAGCTTCAAATTATGTACGGTATCAGTGGCGAAAAAACACTTACAGAAGAAACCCTAGTCCACTTAGCTGGATATAAAGGATCAAAACCCGTACGTGTTGGTAATGCCGCCTATGTGCAAAAACAAAATGATATTTATGGTATTTTGATGGATGTGATTCATTATCAAATGGAGCAATTCACAGACAAAAATGATGAATACGAAGAGCTTTGGTCTATTGTTAAGTCTATAGTTTGGTTGGTTAAGCACAATTGGAAACTTGCCGACAAGGGGATTTGGGAATTTAGACATGAGGACAGGCACTTTACCTTTTCCAAATTGCTTTGCTGGGTAGCTGTAGATCGGGCTATAAAAATTGCTGCGCTTATAAATGAAGAAAAATCGGTAGAAAAATGGGAAGCACTGCGCGATGAAATCTATGACGATATAATGGAAAACGCTTGGAGCGAATCAAAACAAGCGTTTACGCAATCCTATAAATCTGAACACTTGGACGCGTCTGTGCTGCTAATGGAATACTACGGATTTATTGATGCGAAAAACCCAAAATTCGTTAAAACAGTAAAGGCTATCGAAGCAGAATTAATGCACGAAGGACTTTTATATCGCTATAAAAACGAGGACGATTTTGGATTGCCAAGTTCCTCGTTTACGGTGTGTACATTTTGGTTTATCAACAGCTTGTATAAAATTGGCGAAGAAGAAAAATCCAAAAAACTCTTTGATGAATTGTTGTCTTACAGCAACCACTTGGGGCTGTTTAGCGAAGACATCGACTTTTCATCTAAGCAATTACTAGGAAACTTTCCGCAGGCCTATTCACACTTAGCGCTTATTGACAATGCCTTGAATTTTAACAGTTAAAGTCCAGCCAATAAATTACCCAAGCCGTCCTTAAATTGAAAGCCTTCAAGAGTACGGTATTTGTTAAGACGCTTATTGGCTTCTAATCCCCAAAGCAAAAATTCCATCAAAAAATATTTATCCTCGGGGGTACTTTTAGGCTGATGCGTTGCAACAAGCGTATTTAAATTGGGCACGGCGTCTAAGGTGTCTTTATATACACCTTCCGCAAGACCATCTTCCAAAAAGAGCTCATTATCGCCGTAAAACCAACCCAAAAGGCGGTCATAAGGACCATCTTCATCTTGTTTTTCCAGTTTTTTAATTTCTGGAAAATAGGATGGAAATAGTGTTTTCACAGCTTGATTTATCAAGTGAAACGCGATTTGCTCTGCGCCTTCTTGCTCACCCTCATATACAAGTTCCACTTTGCCATTAATGGCTGCAATCACTCCTAAAAAATCCGCCATGCGAATGCTGGTTTTTTCTTCTCCGGTAATA
>Ga0209654_1002457_pt1 | contig 12739 bp, 14 predicted proteins | sample SaaInl1SG_22_DNA_FD_184646 | JGI IMG/M metagenome (GOLD analysis project Ga0209654, IMG submission 184646) | Marine microbial communities from expanding oxygen minimum zones in the Saanich Inlet - ESP_161SG_22_DNA (SPAdes) (version 2) | ecosystem: Environmental > Aquatic > Marine > Intertidal... | reverse complement strand
GATACACCAAAACCCTTAGAGTTTTCAAACTCTCTATAACTTTGAATCTTACACTTCCTCTGACCAGTTCATTGTTCCCCATATCAGATTTATAATAAAATCATTTTTGTAACTACCGGTGAAACCTTTTCCGTTATGTTCAGATATTATTTCAATCCCACAGAATACTAACCAACTTCTAACCCTAATCCTTTCCCCATCTTCGTTTCCTCATCTATGGTTGTTGGATAAAGGGTGGTCTACTCTGAACCCCTATGATGGAGAGTAGGTTACTTATATAAATATTAGAAACTTTAGAAAACGTAAAGAAAATGAGTAAAAAAAGAAGAAATAACTTCTGCCAAATCTAACAGAGGTTGGAACAAGATTTGTTCCAAATGGAACATTTTTTGTTCCAAATTAAGTATATTTGAATTTATATATATCTGTATATCAATTAATTATGATATTGGTTTTAGTACTGGAGGTACCACAAAAACCCTTGTCAATCTTATGATTTTCAAGGGTTTTTTGTTGTAAATTTCTTGACTAATCTACCTTCTTAATTGTAACCTTATAAAGATTACGAAACAATTGAAAAAGTTCGTCAGCATCTTTTTTGCGAATGGAAATACAGTATAAACAACTGACGCCTAGTTCTTGACTCAAAATTGTTGCGTTTCTCTCTTTCACAATACGCATCACCTTGTTCATCAAGTCATACCCAAAGTTTAATTGAAAGAGAACATCAATGGTTCGTTCAACAACGGTTGCTTTTTCTAAGGCTAGTTGAGCTGAATGTTTATAGGCTTGAATCAATCCGCCGACCCCGAGTTTAGTTCCGCCAAAATAACGCACCGAAACGACCAATACATTTGTCACTTCAAAGGCCTGAAGCTGACCATAGATGGGCATCCCTGCAGAATTACTGGGTTCTCCATCGTCACTCACACGATAATGAAAGGGCTCTGTCCCCAATTGCCAAGCATAACAAAAATGTCCTGCTGTGGGATGCTGCTTTCTTAGATTTGCCAAGTGATGTTTTACTTCTTCTTCCTTCGAAACAGGAAAAGCATACCCAAAGAACTTACTCCCTTTCTCTTTGAAGAGTGCTTCTTGCGATGGGTTTTCAATTGTCTTATAGGTGTCTTTCAAGCAGGATTAATTTGGTTCCTCAACATAAACAATTGATATTATTCCATTCTTGATAGAGACATAAGGAGAGGATCGCCTAATTTCACATATCTAACTTAAAACAACTGGCCCTTCTAGGCCTCTTTATGCGCTCCATCGCAAAAGGGCATCTTTTCAGATTTACCACAACCACAAAGAGAAAATCGCGGATTGTGTTCAATGGGATTCCCGGCTTCATCGGTTAAATCTACTTCCCCTACAACCAGAATTGGGCCGTGTGATTTGCGTGTTATTTTTGGTAAACTCATTTCATTAAATATTATAATTTCAAATATAAGGAAGTAATGAGAGGGATAACACACTAAAAAGTAAAATCTTATTTAACGCGAAATTGTGTAACAAAAAACGGATCAAAGACTCTTATAAATATAAATGACACTAGATATGAAGAAAATAATTTTTACGCTTTTGGCCGCCTCTTTACTCACAAGCTGTGTTGCCATAAAATTCCCATCAGAAATCACCATACACCTTGAGGTAGATGAAACACTTACAGAAGATCAGGTAGATCGATTGATTGCTAAAATTCCTGCCACTATTGGGAAAAAGAAAATCAGAACTCGCGTTGAGTTAGGGACAAAACACGAAAACACAGACAAAGACAATTAACCCTTTAGCGACCGCTAGTCTTTTGTAACATATTTTAACTTTTTCTCGATCGCCATAATAATGGCATTGGCGATGTCTTTTCCTGTTGCATTCTCAATTCCCTCAAGTCCAGGAGATGAATTCACTTCAAGCAATAGCGGACCTTTATTGGATCGGATAATATCTACCCCAGCTACGTCTAGATTTAGAATCTTTGAAGCCTTGATGGCTAAACGACGTTCTTCTGCAGTTATCTTGACTGTGTGCGCTGTTCCTCCCTGGTGAATATTGGATCTAAATTCTCCTTTAGGTGCTACGCGCATAATAGAGGCAACTACTTTTCCATCAACGACAAAGCAACGGATGTCTTTCCCTTCAGCCTCTTTGATGAACTCTTGTACCAAAATATTCGCTTGCAAACTTTTAAATGCATTGATTACACTTTCTGCTGCCTTATTGGTCTCAGCAGAGACCACTCCTTTTCCTTGGGTGCTTTCCAATAATTTAATGATGAGCGGAGATCCACCAACCATATCTATCAAATCTTTGGTTTCTAGTGGTGATTTAGCAAATCCTGTGATAGGAATTTGTATCCCATTCTTCGAAAAAAGTTGAGAGGAAAACAATTTATCCCTCGACTCCGCAATAGCAGAAGAAGAATTTAAACAATAGGTACCTATGGAATCAAACTGACGCAACAATGCACAGCCATAGAAAGTCATGCTTGGTCGAATACGAGGAATAACAGCATCTACATCTTGAAGGATTTTTCCGCCACGATACCTCACCTCTGGGGTCTGAGCATCAAGACGCATATAACAGTATTGTATGTTCAAAAACTGTATCTCATGACCTCTTGCTTCGGCAGCTTCAATCAAACGTTTATTACTATACAACTTGGGATTGGTCGCCAAAAGCGCAATCCTTAATCCAGACTTTTCTTGGTACAAATGCTTATAAAAAGCATAAAAAGTAGATTCATCATAATCCCCAAACAAAAAGCTTTTGGAAGGATCGACCAAAAAACGATTGTCCATTGCCTCTCTTCCAAGCAACATCCGGTATTCCATGGAATCGCGATTGGCCAAAGTCAACTCTATGTCAAAGGTATGACCACCAATGTTCATTGGCGTTTTGATAACATAGCGCTTTTGCTTGTTTCCAGAAGAACTTTTAATATTCCGTGAGTCGACAATTTTTGCAGAACAAAAAACAGTAACACTCCGATTATCTTGCACTGGGTTTACCTCAAAATCTACCCAAGCCACTCCTTGACGAATTACTCGTTTAATATTTGAAGCCTGTATCGAAGATGTCTTTGCCCCAGAATCTATTCGTGCTTTAATCGCGGGTATTTGTAGGTCGTCAAAGGCACACCATTCTTCGCTTCCAATTATATTTTGTTTTTCCATTATTTATGTTTAAATAAAAAAAAGCCCTCCAATGTAATGGAAAGCTCTTCACTGGTTTTCTACAAACCTCTTGTACATTTCCGTACAAGCAACACAACATTGTGTTCCCGAGGGATAATATTTTGCTGTAAAGATAGTTTTTTTTATCGAATGCTACTATTGGTTTTGAATTATCTCTTCGGTCAACTTATTGTGGTGCTGCACATGATAGACACAAAAAAACAGCATTTCTCTCAGGGTAAGTTTCCCAATCAAAGGATGGGGAATCACGTACTTATCCAGCTCTTCTTCTGTACATTTTTGCGCTACTGAAACCAACCTTTTAACTGATTTCTGATACGCCTTAAATTCTTTTTCACGAGAAGAAAAAGGCAGAGGCTTTGGCGCGAAACGTTTGGGAGCTATGGCCTTGTTATTGCCCAAAGCCTTGAGGTAACGAGCAACCAATTCTTCATAGGTTCTTGAAGGCCGATTGGTTAACCCAAATTGATATTTTAACACAAAACGGGGGAGCCAAAAGGCGAGCACAACAGGCTCAATCGATTTCCTGATATGAACCAATTGTTGACCAGGCGTCCATTTGTTTTTCCATGAAAACTCAAATGCAGTTTTCCCTAGGCTTTCAACAGTAGATACAAAAGCGGCATGATGGGTAGCTATTGCTTCAACAATAGTCTCTTTTTCCCATAGAAAGGTTTTATTCATAGACAATGGTAGTCATTTTTGCTACACAGGCTGGTTTCTTCACATCTTTGATTTCCACCACAACATCCCAGATGATTTTAAGCCCACCAAACTTCTGTTCTTCAATGGTTTCTACAGTCACAACGCCTCTAAGTGCTGCTCCCTCAACAACAGGATGTGGGAAACGAACAGAATCAATCCCATAATTAAATCCCATTTTAAGAGAGGTCACTTGCACAGATTCGGACAAGAATGTAGTAATTAAACCTAAAGATAAAAATCCGTGAGCGATTGTTTTTTTGAAGGGAGATTCTGCTGCAGCTCTTTTTTGATCAACATGAATCCACTGAAAATCGTTGGTGGCACTAGCAAAATGATCAATCATTTTTTGTGTAACTGTGAGCCATTTGGTAGGGGCAAATGTAATTCCCTTTGCTGATTTAAAATCAGTAAAGTCTTTGTATATCATAGGTTCGATTTAGTTTTACAATATACTCAAAAAGCAGAAATGTTTTAGGACGCGGTAATTTTCTTGTATCCCTTGTAGTAAACCAAAGGATTCTCATCTGTTTTGGCGGCCAAATCTTCAACACGACATAACACTAAAACATGATCTCCAGCCGGAATAAGTTGTTCAACTTTGGTTGCATACCACCCTTGTGCTTCCTCTAGCACAGGTGCTTCAGTTTTTATGGAAAAAACAGGTGACTGTTCCATCAGCTTGATTTTCGCAAAATGGTTACTGATCTCTTCCATATTTTCAGACAAAATACTGATTCCCAGCGGCATTCCTTCTTGCAAAAAGCTTGCTAATTGATTCTCATTCATAACCGAAAATAAAACCAAGGCAGGCGACAATGAAACAGACAAGAAAGAACTTGCTGTCATTCCATGAATATCACCCGCAGGATTTATACAACTAACTATTGTTACTCCAGTAGGAAAACATCCGGCAACTTGGCGTAATTTTTTTGTGTCCATAGCAAACTTATTTTTTTGTAAAATTACATATTAGAACATTTAAGCAAGCATATTATAACGCAATCTTTTTCCGCTATTTTACGCTATCTTTGAACCCTTAAAACATCTCCATGGAATATCAAATAGGCGACCAAGTAGCGTTAATTGTTGTACGAAGTACACAACTAGGTTATGTAGTGCAAATTGACGACGAAAACGAAGGCTTGGTTTTTAAAAATGATATTTACCAACCTCTTGAAAATGGTGACGAAGTAAAGGGGTACATTAAATTCATTCGGGAAGATGGAAAAATAGATGTTAGCCTTCGTCCGCAAGGTTTTAAAAATGCCATTGATCCAGATTGTGACACTCTGCTCAACTACCTGAAAAAGAAAAACAGCTTGTACCTTACCGATAAAAGTAGTCCAGATGAAATTCGAACTACCTTGAACATGAGTAAGAAAGCATTCAAAAAAGCGGTTGGTTTTTTATACAAACGCAAGGTCATTGTGCTTCATGATGACAGGATTGAATTACTGAAGAAGAAGAACATTTCTTAAGCACACCCCATCCCTAAGCAAAACAGCAGTCAGTCCCCTTGCTTCAATCTAAATTCACGATAATGGTTCACGACTTCATTTGGCGACTCAATTAAGGGAAAGTGTCCAATATTTTTTAATTCAATCACATCTGGGTTGGGAACAAGCGCTCGATAACGATCGACCATGTTTTGACCAGAAATTGGATCATAGACTCCATCAATGAGGCGCAAGGGAATGTTGGCTTTTTGAAGTGCACCCACCCAGCGTTCTCGATTGTCTTTGCGCTCCTGCATGTATCGGATCAATAAATGAAAAACATATTTCCCGCCATTGGCTGAAATCAATGTCCAAAAAGAGGTCAGTTCCTCCTCTGTTGGTAAAGTGGTGGGGCCAAAGATTTGATTAAAATTCTTCTTCAATTTTTCACGATTAAACAAACGACCGACCATAAACCCAAGAGGAGACATCAATATTTTTTGAATCAGCAAGGGCTGATGGGTTTCTGGAAATAATCCGCCATTCAAAAAGCAAATCGATTTTAGGGTCAAAGAAGGGTTTGGTATAAAAGAATTTGTTTGGAAGCGAGCAAGCAATTCTTGGGCAACGGTATCGCCATAGTCATGGCTTAAAATATGAATATTGGCAATTCCTTTTTCTGCTAAAAAATGTTCGATACAATCGGCTTGTTCGGCAATACTGTACGAGTGCTTTCTTGGCTTATCCGAGAAACCGAAGCCAAGCATATCTAAAGTGAGAAGGCGGTAATTTTTGACTAGCTTAGGCCACATTTTCGCCCAATCCCATGAGGCCGTAGGGAAACCGTGAATCAACAACAAAGGTTCACCTTGGCCTTGGTCAACAGAAAATAATTGATGCTCGTTAAAAGTAAAAAAATTGCCTTTGTCTTTCCAGTCGGATAATTTCATCTGCAGTTCCATCATTTAGGATTCCTAAATGTATAAAAAATAGAATTGCTTCAACTGACAACTTCTCTCTCTGACTGTTTTTAGTTATATTTAACTCAAATTTTATGATTGTTAAAGCCAAAAAACAGTTGAATTACTTCAAATGATTTTCAGACAAAACTATTTTATTTTAATTGTATTTTTTCTTTTTTCCTCCGCTATACAAGCGCAATATGAGGCCATTACGGGTAGTTCAATTTCTGATGACAATCTTAAAATTAACATCGTATTCGATGAAGAAATCTATTCCAATTCAACTTGTAGCACCCTAACCTGTATCGAGGTAACTGATTTTATCTTAAGTCTAAGTGGCGGAGAGGCGACACTAGGCTCCTATATACCCACAACAATTACCAAACTTGGAAACTATAATTTTGTTGAAAAATGGAACAATGATGAGCCAAACGATGCAGGAAATGAAAATTATGCTCAGCATACCCGAGATGGAACATTAAACGACTTCAATAACAACCAAAGTCTCTCTGGTGTATTGGAGTTGATTAACCCTCTTCAACAAACAATTCCAGGCTACACCTACATAACTTCTTGGCCAGTCGGTTCTGGCTGTGCTCATACCTATTACCGATCTAACACAACAGGCTCTTGGACAAGTCAAAAAGCGCAAGCCCAAGCAGCAGGAGGTGATTTACTGGTGTACAATTCTGTGGAAGAATATGAATACTTTGTTCCGCCTGCTGGAGTTCCGGGTGGCTTTGCCGACATCAATGGAGTGGCCAATACTTGGATTGGATTATCGCAAGATGCAACTGCAGCAGATTGGGAAGAACCCGACGGAGGTTGGTACTGGGATGATGGAACACCCATGGACAATAGCGCCGCAAAATTGACCTATCAAATCACCTTTAGCCTCGTTGGGACGCCCACTGGCGATGAAATAGTTACTGTAACTCCTGTCATTTCTCCTCAATCTGTTTTCAATTGTGCAGGTACACTTGCCGGGATTCAAACCAACAGTTTAAACAAAGTGAATTTGATTGACAAAACTGACCCCTATTCGATTAGTACAAGCGTTGTAGAAGACAACACCAGTGTTACGATCCGTTTTCAAGAAGATGTTTTTGCCGACACCAATGGAACGCCTTTGACGGCAGCAAACTTTGCCCTTTCCATTGCTCAAAATGACAGCACAGCTGACCTTACTTCTCCCACTCCATTGAGTGTACTTATTGTCAACAACAGTACCTTTATTTTAGAGCTTCCCATGAATGGAAATCACATTACCGGAAATGAAGTCATTACCGTACTTCCCGCATCTGGGACTTCTATCTTTGATGCCGCTGGGAATCCAGCGCCTATGATTCAAGTCAATAATTTCATTCAATTAAACCCAACCAAAACTGGGCCCGTTTACCTGGGTATGAACTACGATTCTTCAACGGTTTCTGGGACTTTATTGGAAGCATCTTATACCTACTTTTGCAACGAAAACGCCTATAATAATTACAATATGGCCTACCATAGTGGCCCCACACTTGAGCCGAGTGTTGGTGACATGCTAATTTTTAATTATATCTACGACTTTGAGCATCAATTTATTTCAGGCGATAATTTTGCCTTTATGCATCTTAGGGATTACGATAAAATTATTGAAGTGAGAAAATCTGATGGTCTCGTTGTCGCTAAATACGATTGTAATTAAATAACGGGCCTCTTATTTGAAGGGGTTGTTCTTTTTCAAATCAACAAAAAGGGAATAGCAAATAACAAAGAGCCACTGACTGATGAAGTCACGAAAAAGACCGATACCAGTAAAACAAACTAAATTTCGGAATTGCTCATGAACCGTCAATGCGAACTTGTCAAAATTTACCAAACGCTAACCACAAAGAATAGCCGATAAAAATTCACCACAAGGATAAAAAGCCATGCTGTCTTCTGGGTTATGGCTTGCAAAGCTTCTGCAAAAAAAAACAGAAAAAGCACTCCTTCTAAAAGAACTAAAAATCAATCAATTAGTTCACCCCATCAATATTTGTAAGCGCTATATTTAGGAAGGCTAGCTTGTGAGTCCTCGCGATTTTTGCTCCGCTGGTAGTTGTCATCCAGTTTTCCCAACTGGCAGTGAGACCTCCTATTGGAATAATGTCTACCCAAAGCTGAAAAGAAGTTGGAATTCCTTGCGCGTCCGTATGCCATAAGTAACTATCTCCTGGAGTGGTACCACCAGAAGTATAGGTAACCAACAAAGCTTCTTTTCCTTCTTTTGTCTGGATGTATCTACGCTCAATACCTTTGTCAAAAAGCTTGTAGGGCGCAACCAACCAAAAAGAATCATTGTTAAAAGAAGCTAGCGCTCGATCAATTAACACATTCTTTTCAGGGCTAATCAAAAGGACATCATCTACATAAACGGAGGAAGCTGCTTTTTTACGCAAATTCAAATGAACCCGCTTATTTTCCCAACGCACAATACACTTCCCTTCTTTTCGGTTCCATTCATAGGTGTTTTTACCTCTGAACGTCCATCGAAGCTTTGTTGTTTGCTTGTATTGCTCAAAGGACAATGCATCAAGCATTTTATGGGCTAAATAATCGGCTTTTTCTCCTTGTTTTCCTGTGGGTAGCGGCTTATCATAGTGCATAAGAAGCATTACAACCAATAAACTCACTAGACCAACTATCCCAAGGATTACTTTCCCGATTACTTTAATTTGGTTCATTCATTTGAATTTGAATGCACAAGATAGGTTAGATCATCAATTAGCACAAGAAATCACCCTTGTTCATTCAACAAAACGATCAATAGACTTTCTGAACAAATTCAACACTACGCTTTTTGCTTAGTTTAAAGAAGCTCCGCCTTTATCACCCGTTCTGATTCTGTAAGCTTCTTCCACGGGGAGGACAAAGATTTTACCATCGCCCACCTGATCAGTTGAAGCCGATTTTAGGATGGCATCAATGGTTGGCTGCACAAAATCATCGTTGACAACGATGGACAAATACCTACGCTGGATCTCAGCTGTGCTATAACTAATCCCTCTGTAGACATGCCCCTGTTTTTCATTACCAACTCCTGTAACATCCCAGTAGCTGAAGAAGTTTACCTCAACTGCGTGAAGGGCTTCTTTAACTTCTTTGAATTTTGACTTACGAATGATTGCTTCAATTTTTTTCATGCTAAAAAAGTTTATATGTTATTCATCAAGATTATAGGCCTTTACACCAAAGGTACTTAAGTCGATTCCTTTTGCTTCATCTTCTGCAGAAATTCTTATGCCAATCGTCTTTTTCAACAAGAGCATTAGCACATAGGTTAAACTGAATGCAAACAACGCAATCACGCATACACCGAGCAACTGAGTAAACAACAAAGAAGTTCCTCCGCCGAAAAACAGTCCACCTTCGATCGCGAATAAACCAACAGCGATGGTTCCAAATAAACCATTTACACCATGAACAGCTATTGCACCCACAGGATCATCCACTTTTAGCTTGTCAACAAACATAACAGCCACGTCAACCAACACACCGGCAATGAGTCCTATGATAATTGCAGATATAGGGCTCACAACATTACAACCAGCCGTGATGGAAACCAACCCTGCTAAAACACCATTAATCACCATGGTAATATCGATTTTCCCGTAAGAAAAATAAGTATATGCCATGGTAGAAATCCCACCTGCAGCAGAGGCTAAAAAAGTATTGACGATTACCGTTCCAATTAATTCCCAGTTGCCTACTGCACCTAGGGTAGAACCAGGATTGAATCCAAACCAGCCAAACCACAAAATAAATGCTCCAACCGCAGCAAGAGGAAGGTTGTGACCTTCAATTGTACTGGCTGTTCCGTCACTATTATATTTTCCAATTCGAGGGCCCAACACGATTGCAGCGGCCAAGGCAGCAAAACCTCCCATGGCATGAACAGCAGCAGAACCTGCAAAGTCATTAAAACCACGAACAGCTAGCCAGCCGTTTGGATTCCATACCCAATTGGCTACCAGAGGATAGAGAACTGCACAAAAGACAAAGACAAAGAAAGCATAGGCCCACATTTTCATTCGCTCGGCAATTGCACCAGAAACGATTGAGATCGCAGCTATAGCGAAACCAAGTTGTATGAACCAAAATAATGCATTAGATATGTTTAAGCCTAAGCCTAGATCTTCGGACGATATTCCAAAATCAATTGCGTACCAGCCATTTGAAGCGCCATAAGCTATCCCAAAACCAACAGCGAAGAAAGCTATTCCACCAAAAGCAATATCAATCATTACTTTCGCGATGATACTCATTGCATTTTTGGTTCGTACAAAGCCTGCTTCAAGCAAGGCAAAGCCTCCTTCCATAAAAAAAATTAATGCCGCACAAAGGGCCACCCACACTGAGTCTATTGCATATATATAGTCAGTAATTACACTTGGATCATTTTCCATAATTGTCGTTTAAAAATTTAGTTGTTAAAACAAACATAATAAAAATTCTTCTCATCAGAGTGATCGCAACATCGATCAAAAACGCAGTAAAAAAAATAAATCGATCATCCGTTTGCCAGATCAGCAACCATAAACGAAATGAAAAACACAATTTGTGACATCCTTGAAACATCATTCACACGGCGGTCACAAACACAGCCCTTAGCCATCAATTAGTGAGCGGAAGAAAAAAGTAGACATGAATGGTAAAACAAAAAAACCCCCGTAAACGGAGGCTTTTCTTATTCTAGCGGTCTGGACGGGACTCGAACATTTATCGGAAATATTGTCATATATAGGGAAATCCTTTGTTGATGGGAACAATATACCACTATTTTCCTATATTTACTCAATACAAACAACCCAGCACACAACCCAGATGAGATTTCTATTGGCAACACCAAAATCAGAATTGACCACAATAAGAATTGAGCTATACTTCCCAGGAATAAAATCACCTTTTAAATATAGCACTGGAAGATCAATCAAACCAGAGAACTGGGATCAAAAAAAATACAGGGCCAAAACAATGAGGGGAGCTCAGGGTGATCGCAATCGAAAGCTAAATTTAGTTCTCAATGAATATGAGTTTGCAGTGGAAAGGATTCGGGATTTGTATGGATCAGCACTGACCAAAGACAAGCTCAAAGAAAAACTGGATGAATACTTTCATGTAAATGACAATGATTTTGAAGTCTTGACATGCAAAACGATGATCAAAAATTTCATTGAAGAAATGAAAGAACTGGGATCAGTGACAAAAACCACGCTGATAAAGTATGAAATGATCAGAAACAAATTTTTGACATTTATAGGGAAACAAGATTTGCAGATCGAACAGATCAATCATGCATTTTTAGTAAAATTTATCACCTTTTTAAGAAGTGAATATCAATTGAGCGACAATACACTCCAAAGAAATTACGCTCATTTTAAAGCCTTTTTAAACTGGTGTGATCGTAATGGACACAAAGTTCCTAGAGATTACAAGGAAATAAAAATCAAGGGACGTGATGTGGATGACATCGCACTGACTTATGAAGAAATCAAAATCCTGGAGACAATGAAACTGGATCACGGGCTTGATTTGCACAGGGACATGTTTTTGATTGGTGTCTACTCTGGACAAAGGTTTTCAGACTATTCAGTTTTTGAAAAAGCAGATGTCAGAGATGGGATGATCATCAAGCGTGCTGAAAAGACTGAAACAAATTCTTATATACCATTGCATTCAAAACTGGAAAAGCTTCTGGACAAATATGACTGGCAATTTAAAACAATATCATCACAGAAATTCAACAAGGCAATTCAAAAGATATGCAAGAAGGCTGGTTTTAATGATGAGGTAAAAAAGACAAGATATCTAGGGTCAAAAAAAATGATCGAGCGATTCCAACGTTGGGAGATTGTCACATCACACACAGCCAGACGAACTTTCATCACGCTATCCTCAACGAAAGGAATGCCCGATCATATTATCATGTCAATCACAGGGATTCGAGACCCAAAGACATTGCAGAAGTACAAGAAAATCAATCTTGAGACTGTGATGAGCCAGGCCCAGAAAGTTTTTGATTGATTTCTTTCATTAATTTATAAGCTGATTCAGCAAAAGCCACTGATTCCCAATAAGATTTGGCAATTTTATCTTCATTAATTCTATTTTTTTTCAGTTGATCAGTCATTTCTTTCATTGTATCCATCACATTTCTCTCAGATTTCAACAAGTATTGATTTGATTGTGTCAATTCATCAATCTTTTTGAAGAAAACATTTGTCATTTCAGCCTGGTGGGCCATTGATCGATCTATACGGTTTGCCAGCTCGTTTGTTGAGTGTTCAATTTTCTCAATGCTTTCCATTGTTTGCTCAAAGCGTGCTTGCACTGACAATTCATGACTGTGGACTGATCTCATCATGTCACCGCCTTCTGTCAACATTTCTCCAGCTCCAACAAACACCCAATCATAAGA
>Ga0209654_1002456_pt1 | contig 12743 bp, 11 predicted proteins | sample SaaInl1SG_22_DNA_FD_184646 | JGI IMG/M metagenome (GOLD analysis project Ga0209654, IMG submission 184646) | Marine microbial communities from expanding oxygen minimum zones in the Saanich Inlet - ESP_161SG_22_DNA (SPAdes) (version 2) | ecosystem: Environmental > Aquatic > Marine > Intertidal... | reverse complement strand
TTTGAAGTTGCCGTAGTGCTAGCCTCAAGTGCTTGGTCGCCAATAGCCGTGTTGTTTGACCCAGTAGTATTTTCCTCAAGAGCATATGCACCAAGAGTGGCGTTATAACTGCCAGTAGTATTATTGAGAAGTGTTTCTCTACCGACTGCCGTATTAGAAGTGCCTGATGTATTTACTAGCAAAGCCTGTTTGCCAACTGCTGTATTTGAACCAGTATTAGCACCGCTAAGAGCCTCAAAACCAATAGCAGTGCTATAATTGGCTGTTGTGCTTCCATCTAAAGCATAAATACCAAAAGCAGTGTTTCCCACGCCAGTAGTGTTTGCAGCTAAAGCCAAGTAGCCTACAGCCGTATTGTTAGATGCGGTGGTGTTTGCGAAAAGAGCAGACTTACCTATTGCGGTATTGTTTGAGCCAGAAGTATTAGCGTTAAGAGCCGCATCACCAAATGCGGAATTGTATGCGCCGTTAATATTACTACTTGCTGACGCATGACCCATAGAAGTGTTGTAACTTCCAGTTGTGTTTGCGTCTAATGCAAGACTTCCTGTTGCCACATTTCTTGTGCCAGTAGTGTTTGCTGTAAGCGCGGTATAGCCCACAGCGGTGTTGTTGTCTGCTGTGGTGTTTGCAGCTAGTGCATTACGACCAATGGCAATGTTTTGCGCACCTATGGTATTATTATATAAAGCATTACGGCCTACAGCCACATTGTAATTTGCGGTGGTGTTTGAGAAAAGTGCGCTTGTCCCTAAAGCAACATTTTCTGTACCTGTGGTATTAGAATACCCAGCCCGATAACCTACGACAGTGTTGTTTAATGCGGTGGTGTTGGAGAGAAGTGCTTGATAACCAATCGCCACATTGTTAGAAGCTGTAGTAGCTATCTTTAATGCGTCACGCCCAACAGCCGTGTTATTGTTGCCATCAATATTATCAGCAAGTGCTGTACGACCTACGGCAGTGTTGTTTGCACCTGTGGTATTGTCTTCCAGTGCAGCAAGACCAACAGCAGTGTTGTCAGATGCGGTTGTGTTTGATTGAAGTGCATCATTACCAACAGCAACATTGCTTGCACCAGTAGTGTTTGACAGCATTGCTGTGTGACCAACAGCAGTGTTGTTGCTGGCTGTTGTTGTTGCTATGCCAGTTCCAGAACCGATAAAAGTGTTATCAGTACCTGTTGTTACAGCAGTTCCTGCCCTATCACCAAATGCGGTGTTATTGTTGCCTGTAGTTAAAGCGTTTAACGCGGCATTACCTACAGCAGTAATGTTTGCAACGGCAGCGTCTACATTTGCAAGTGCTGTATCACCAACACCAACAACCCTTGTGCCTGTTGGATAATTGCCGTCCAGTTTAATCGTGCCGCCGTCTATTGATACGTTGCCATCAACCGTCAGCCCATCAGACGTCACACTGCCCTGCACGTCAATTCCGCTAGTGGTGGTTTCGAGTTTTAGTGAGCCGTTATAAAAGACTCTTGATGCGCCACCGTCATTACCAACAAAGTAAGACTTATCTTGGGTTGGGTTTAGCAATCGTGTTGATGCACCTTTAATATATAAATCACCGCCACCAGTTTCGCTAATAACTGCTGTTGTGCCGTTGCTAAATATTTCCAACTCGCCATCTGCACCGAAGATGGCCTTGTCGTTGTCGCCGAAGGTGATGTTGTTGCCATTCGTGTCTAGGTTGCCGCCAAGCTGGGGTGTTACATCATCAACCACATTGTCAATTGCGTTAGGATTTGCCGTTGCCGAAGCCGCAATGCCATCCAATTTTGTTCCATCTGTTGCAACGTCTCGCCCATCAACTGTGCCGCCAACAGTAATATTTCCTGTTGCGCCAAGCGTTGTGAAATCACCCGCTGCTGGCGTTGTGCCGCCGATTACAGTGCTGTCGATTGTGCCGCCGTTTATGTCAACCGTTGAAAGCACATCCTGCTCAATAGCGTTGTTCAGTTCTTCTCGGCTGATCTTTTTAGTCACCGATCCACTGCTATCCACAATCAAAAAAAGATCATCCGATGCCGTGGCTGATCCTGCAATTGCGTCTAATTCTGATATCTTTTTGTCAGCCATATCACCACACCGTAATTTCTATATAACCGGCTTGACCGGCAGTTGAATTGCTATCACCAGCAGAACCAGCCGCGCCGTAGCTAACGGTTAGTGTCTGACCACCAACAGAGTCACCGGTCACATATTTCTGCACGACATTGCCTGACGTTGCGGCGGTGGGAGGGCCGTCATAAGTGAAGTTGCCACCTTGACCCGCCCTGCTTCTACCACCTGCCGCGCCGTTACCAACCAAGACATCACCACCTGTAGAGCCGGATATAACATCATCGACACTTCCACTGGTTAGATAATCGCCTCGCCGTCCGCCAGTTGCCGTCACTGAGATCCCAAGCGTTGAATTGGTTACAGTTGTACTGCCGCCATCGCTTCCAAGGTTCTCCCCTAACCCTCCGCCAGATTGGAAAAGCGTTGTTCCACCACCACCACCGCCAGACGCACGAATTAAAACAGCAACCGCGTTGCTTGGGATCGTGTAGTTGCCGCTAGTCTTTACTGTGATGACTTGTGGATAGCTTACCGCGTTTGCGGCAATTGATTGAGCAACCCGCAATGGTGTCATCAGCTCTGTGTTGTTTGTTCCCGCCTCTGCCGTTGCCTGAGACGCTACATCCAAGTCGATGATCTTTGTGCCACTACTATTAAGCACATCAATTCCACCCGCTGATGCTGCTTTTAGGCTATCAGATATTAGTTTGACACGGCTGTTTGTAACATCCATCTCTGCAACAATGATCCAGTTGGCATCGTTTTTGTCGCGGATTTTAAGATAGTTGTTTGCTGTATCCATCCACCACATATTTGCATATGTCGTTGTTGGCGCAGAGGCACTGCTATTGTTCGATGCAATAGCTGCTAGTGCGTTGTTAAGATCAGACCGAAACGATGGTGTGGTCTGATTGTCGATGACGTAATCATGCGTAGACATTAGTTATATCTCACCTTGGCTGATAATTCTTCAATGGCTGGTGTGATGTCATTAGCGGTTGATTGCAATTCTACCCGAAATCTGAAAGCTCGTCCAGAAAAGTCACCAGACTTAAAACGCTTGTAGTCAGACCAAGTCGGAGATCCAGCTGGGTCATCATCGGTTGTACTAACAAACTGGATCACATCAACGTCAGCAAAAGACGATCCACCAGTTAGGTCGTCAAATGTTCCCGGCAATGCATCAAACAAGCCGGTCAATGTGTCAAACGTATCAGTCGCCGCATCGTTAATCCTCAAAACCTTCACATCCATATTAACTCGCGCCACGCGCACAGATGAAATGTCAATGTAGTTGCTGAAATCATACGTTGCAGATGATGGAGCTGTTTCTGGGTCTGTGATCCTCAAACGATTGCTCACAACACTACAGCCGGTCTTGGTCCCACTGAAAGCGGTGTGTTCTGTCTGGGTTGCAGTTGTTGCGAAAACATCTAAATCTTCGGCGCGAATAACCACACTTGAAGCCGTTTCCGATTGGTTACCCGACTTATCATAAGCCTTGATCATGTAAGTCCCAGACCGAGGAGGAACCGTGACACTGTTTCCGGGCCGAGCAACTTTGTTGACTGCCGTGGTCGCATTGGCAAAAGTTGCGCCGGTTTCTGATGGAGTGTATCTAACTCGATAAAACGACAAATCAAGATCAGGGACCGCATCCCATTCCAAGTGGATGCCAGCCGATGACACGTTGAAACTAAAGTTATCCACATCAGCAGGTGGATCGGACAATCCTTCGACAGTTATGTTGTTGCGCGAAACAAAATCGCCCTTGATCCCAAAAGTATTAATCGCTCTGGCTCTGACATCATAATCAGCGTCCTGCACATCGATGACTTCAAAGTCACCCAAGTCACCAGTTCCAGCCGAAATAAACGCGGTGTCGCTTGATTTCTTAAACTGCACCTCAACGTTATCCACTCGCTCCGGTGCGTCTGACGTAACCGATGCCGTTATAACATTTGTTAGATGCTCGTTAATGATCCGCGCCTCGCTACTGACGCTCAATCCTATTGGCGGCACATCGAAAGGATCAGCCAAAATAGTGTTGTTAGCTTCAAAGGCGCTTTCTTCGGCTGACCAATCGTAGACCGCTGATGAGGTTTCACGCAAAGTCATATTGACTATCATCTCACCGCCAGCATCGGGCGAGAACGTCCAATTGACCACCTCAAACGGTTTGGCACTGAAACCGGCGCGAGTGTTTGTGAAGCTAACCACATCACCGACTTGCAGTTGGAAAGCACGCATCCCGAATGATCCAGAGATGGTCAGCTGCTCTCTGTTTTGGAAAAGAGCGATTTTGGCGATCCGCTGGGCTGTTGCCGATGATGAAACTAGGCCCATTTCAAGGTCCATTGCGCTCTCATCACCACCGTCAACCTCAATAAATGTTGACGATTTAATCTCAGGGAAATCGCTGAATTGCCAGTTGCTCTCCGATCCTCTGAATGTACCGCGCACGATATTGAAATTGTCACGCCGCGAGTGCCGTGTTTGAATAGTCACGTTTGAGCGCAGATCATCCTCGTCCAGAGCTACAGTCGGGCTAACATATGCCGCCGCTTTGACACGCCACCTGCCTTGAGCATACCATAACATCCCACCCATACAGCGTAACAGAGCATCAAGTGTTTCAGCTGGCTTAGAGCCTGTCGTTATCGCGCCGTTAGTGGTGTAACGGTTCTCAGTGCCACCGCCAGATAGCGCAACGTCTTCATCACATATATTAGCAGCCGCAACCAAGAGCGTGTCGTCAATCTCTGCGCTGTCTGATCGTAACCCATATTCGGCGGTCAAATAATCGCGCAAACATAGAGCCGCATTGCTGGACCAAGCCGTGGTGTCGGTGTTCGGGTTGTAAACCTTTTTACCCTTAACGACTGCCGTGATGTTTGGTTCACCATTAGGGAACGCATCAGCATTGAATTCCAAGCGCGTGTAGACGTAACAAATCCCTTGGAGCCGATGATCGGATGTCCATTTACCCGCGCTCTCAGCAATCAAATCAGGATCAGCGGCCTGAGTTGTGCTTCCCAAGTGTTTATTGATACGCACATAACCAGCATATTTCGATGGCGCGGTGACTTCGCCATCACCATCCAGAGTTAGCGCCTCATCATTCAAATAAACCGTTTCGATTTCCTGACATTCATGTCCAGCCAGTGCCGTCACAACGTGTAGATATTTATTGTTGTCGGTTGCCTCCTTATAAACGATTACACCGCCAACCTTGGTCCGACCGTAGATGATCTGGTGATCTGCAATCGCTGATGTGCCACTAACTAATATGGCTGATTGCCCCGGTTGCACATTGCCAGCGGAGCGCGGCTTGGGGGCCAAGGCATTCATCGTTAACTGCAAGGCAGCAGAGATCATGAACGATGTCGCAAAATAACTGAGCGCCGCAGACGCCACAATAGTCCCTGCATAATAAGCGGCAGCAGTTGACGCAGCTGCACCAACTGCCGCACCCACAACAACCGGCGCGGCGTGGGCTTGGTCAGGCATCAGAGCAATGATAGCCGCCGATGTTAAAAACGTGGTGGATGTAAGCAAAAGCCTTTTCATTATATGCCCCAAAAAATATCGCTATGCTTTACTGGCTCAAATACCAAGCCATCATATGCTAAAAATGCAACCTTGTCAGAAATCGCAACGCCAAAAGCAATAGACATCACCGAGGATCCGAGGCCATCTGACCTGCCAACCAACGCGCCTCTTGACGGCAACCATACATCAGCTCGCTGTAATCTCTGATCAACCGCCTCAATAATGTCGGTGCAGCCAATGCGTTTTAGTTGACGCTTGTAGTTCAAGAGGCAACCCCATTCAGTTTTATAGCTACCAACCCAATCCCTAAATAAATCAACGCCGGTCTGTGCTTTAATTGCGCCTCTGGCGAGCGCTAAACAGTCATTACCACCCCAAGAGAATGGCTTGTGACGCATCTCCTCGATGTAAGTATCTAATCGACTGTCCCAATCATCCAGTTTCAACCGCGCCCCCAATTAAACTGTTTGTCCTGCAAATCCTCAACGAATTCTAAACCTCTATCATTAGGATATCGTGATTTTTGGCTTTGATCGGTGAACCTAAAGATCCGCGCACGCTCCAAATCAATCAGTCGGCTTTCTACGCTAATAGCGATGGTTGATGTTTCTGGACCTTCATCGATATCCATTCTGTCAATGTATCCAGTGAACAACTCAACAGCAGGCGTCACATCGCCGGTTGTGATGTCAATCCTGCCGCCATCCTCTTGCAAAACAAAGCTGCCGTCTTCTTGCAGTAGATATTCACGATTAGCGTCAATCGCACCAAACATGATTTTACATATGCGCCCCTGATAAGGCTCAGAGATGGCGAGTGAGATCAAATTGCTTGGGATGCCAGACAGCGTGATTGTCGCGCCCTTTGCCGCAATCTCGGCAGTCTCTTCCATTTCGCTAACGCTAAGGAATTGACCTGTTCCAGTGTAAGTAATCCCACCAGTTACCAAGTCACCCAAGCCTGTCCAGAAATATAAAGGCTGGGCGTCAAGATGTAATTGCACACCGAAAAACGGCTGCATCTCTGTTGCGCTGAGAGCTGATAAGATGCCTGCACCGATATCTCTCGACATTAGGACACCGCCTCAACAGCGGCAAATGTTATGCCATAGAAACTTGCGTTGTTTATTGACCAATCGGTCTGGTTACCAGCCAGCCGAAAAGCGCCCACAGCGTTACCAACGATGACCGTGGCATCATCTGATGGCGCAATTCTGATATAAGGCCATAATTCAAGCGTTGCCCGACCCGACCCATCGCTGTCGACGTCCTGCAAAACTTTATGCAAAGTAGCCGATGAGCCGCCGCCAAGCTGGATATAATCGCCTGCCTTTAGATAGCCTGTAGATGACGCAGGGACGCCATCAATGTCCAGTGACTGACCTGTCTGGCTTGCTCCATTTACAACCGGCGTGCCGGGCGTTGAGGAGGCGCTACCACGCGCTGTTGATGCGTTAGGGTCACCCATCGTAAACGTGCCTCTGCTCCCTTGAAGGCTCACCAAGAACGACACCCAAGTCTCAGCATCAGCCCTTTGCATTGGCGGCAAAGTAACCTCGGCCTCCCATCTCTGGCCTTGATGCGCGATGACTTGCTGCTTGAATGTGAAGGGGCTTTGGCTAATCGATACAGCGTTGACAGCCCTTAGATTGATCGATGATATACCAGCAACGGTTGGCAATGCTAGTGGATATGATATAGCCATTTTTCACCCCTTAAAATGCAGCCGCAAAAGATCCACCGCGCCGTCTCGCATCCAAGACAGCACCCTTAGCCGCGTTGCTAATTTGCGGCAACATCTGAATTACCTCGGCTCTAACAGTTTGTTGGACCCCAGTGGACAAGTTGATTGTTTGATTAACAACAACACCGCCCCCAGAAATGCCTTGGTTTGGGACGACACGCGAGTTGTTGTTAGGGATCACAATTTCTGGACCGCGCTCACCCACTAGATAAGGTCTGTTTGCAGTCATCGGACCACCAACTGCCTTTGCCCCTGCAACATTAAAGCCCAATGATTGAGCGATAGGCCCAGTTATCTGTTGCTGTATTGCCATCCGCATCAAATCGCTGACGATTGATCTTGCCATAGACTTGAAGGCATCTTTTACAGTTGAGGTGCGATCAGCAACAGAAACCAGCGCATCCTCCAGAGCGTTAACTCCGTTGAGCCTCACATCCTTCATCGACATTAAAGTCTTGTCGAATGTTTCATTGACCTTTTCAAGTGATGGGGGAATGGTCAACAAAATATCAGTTAACGTGGATATTGATAATCCCGCACTCTTGACGCTTTCCGTCACAGTGTCAGTTTTTTCCGAAGTGTTATTTAGACTAATTATTAAATTGGAGAAAAAGCTGTCTACATCAATGTTTAACTTGGTTATCTCGACAAATTCTTCGCCCATATTTCTAGTGCGGCGCGACAATTCATCAGTTAAATTCGCCAGATTTTCAAGAGGTAATGTAGCGACTGAGCCTGCATTAGCTGCGCCTCTTAAAGCGTCAGCCATCCCCTTAATTTCATCAGCAGTTAGATCAACGCCATCACTTAATGGCTTCAATATTTTCGCCGCTTCTTTTAGGCTGTTCGTAAACTCTGGGCCTGCGTTACTGGCTGTAACGGTCCATCTTTCTAGTTGTTTGGTTATCTTTGATAATTGATCATTAAAATCTTCTTGCTCTTGCTCAAAACTAAATGATCGCTTTAAGTCATATATCGATTGGCGCAGAGTGTTAATGCCCCCAACCAACTCATTATAGAAATTTTTGAACCCTGCAACGATTGATTGGAATGCTTGAATAATTCCGACAGCCATTTCTCTGCCGAAATCCTCTGTGCTTTTGAAATCTTTTCCGATCTTATCAAGCAAGGCAGATCTAGCGGTGTCTGCCAGATGCTGAAATGCAGGCGCAAGGGATGAAACAACAGTGTCTCTGATCCCCTTGAACAAGCTAAACAGCCGAGTAAAGGCATCATTTGCGTCTTCAACGCCGCGTGCTGATTTTGTAGATAAGACCAATCCAAGTGTCTCAGCCTCCTCACCCATCTTGCGGAGACCTTCACCGCCTTCCTCAAGAACAATCAACAAGTCAGATGCCCGACCACCGAATAGCTCTTGAGCGATTGAAGACCTCTCAGCCGAGTTCTTAACGCCATCAAATCTATCGGCTATCAATTCCAAAACGGCGAACTGATCACCCAGAACACCGTTTAAATCATCAGCAGAAATTCCAAGCGCCTCAAATGCGTCCTTGGCCTCTCCACTGCCGCGCTTCACAAAATCTAAAGCGCCCTTGTTCAAGGTGCGAACACCTCTAGCAAGTGTGTCTAGTTGAACACCAGACAACTCAGCCGCGTGTTCTAACTTTCGCAAATCTGGGACAGCTATGCCCAATGTGCGGGACATCTTGCTGATTTTGTCCACGCTATCGAGTGATGATTTTATTAACAGGCCTAAGCCTGTAGCGCCAACAGCGGCAACAATACCAGCGCGAAAACTAAATAAAGACCGCTGTACAGACTTCAACCCAGCCGCAACAGAGCTAAATGCCTTTTTTGTTTTATCAACGGCACTGATTTTTACTTTAAGATTTGTGTCTGCCATCTTCAATCACCTTAAAATAAGCGAACCACTCGTTGATTTCAGACAAGGTCAACTCTTCAATCTCTGTCTGCGTTTTGTGCAACCGATCCGCAAGGGCCATCACATTAAGCCTTAGCGGATCGCTTCTTAGTTTTTTTCAGCTTCCTCGATGCTGTCGTTATCACCAAACATTTTTCCAGCGATATCGGCAATGATGGAAACCTCCTCAGCCATTAAATAGACCTTGTCCTCAAGCGTGAACAACCGCGTGCCATCTACATCCTCAGCTTTCATGATTATCAAATCGACCATACCGTCAATTGTCATATCATTGAGAAAATTTTTGTGTTTACGTTGTAGCTTGTTTATGTCGCCAGCGGTGATCGGTCCCGCGTAAATAACCAGCGGCGCATCATCTTCACCCCATCCAGAGGCTTCAATGGTGCGGCGCTGCTTATTACGGCGTGCAGCAATCTGCTTGCCAAGTGACATCAGGTGACAGTCCCTTCAGTTAATCCACCAGAGATCTGGATTGTGTAAGAGGCGGTAACCATACCGTCTGCACCAGCTCCGATTGACCGGCCTGTAATGATGCCAGATCCACTAAGCAGGTGATCGCCTGATGTGTCACCTTCCATCTGGAAGTTGCAGGTCACAGTAGACCCAACAGTGAACGTGCCTTGACCAGTTGTATCTGTGTCATCAAAGTATGTTTCCACAGTTGCTGTGGCATCTTTGAATGATGCAACGTAAGTCTTGGCAGCATCGCCCATAGTTGTGTCTTCAATAGTGTCTGAGGTCTCATCCACTGAGAATGAGATAATTTCTGCGATGGCGTTTGCGCCGGATTTTACCGTGCCATCGTTGCCCTTAAATGTTGCCATAGATTTTGCTCCTTAAACGGCAGTTTCAACATCAGTCTCTGAGGTGCGATATTGCACCGTCACGGTAAAACGGCCAATGGCAACCGGCTGTTCACCGTCACCACTAAAATCCGCTTCAAACGCTGTAACTTGGGTGTCCTTAGCCAAGCTACCTAGCGTTGGGTCTGCTGCTAAGGCTTCCTCAACCTCAACAGCAATTTGATCAAGCGTATTGTCATAATTGGTGGTCGCTGACACATACGCCTCAATTGTTACATCTAAAACTCGGTTCACCGACCTAGACATTGTCAATGTATCAAATTCCACTGCCTCTGACTTCGTAAAAATACAAAGGCCGGGCAGTTTTGTTTGCTCTATCGGATAAATACGGCTCCGAAATACGTTTGATCCGGTGATTGACAGACCAGTTGTCGCAGTCACAATCGCGTCTCTGATTTGCTTTCGGACGTGCGCCATTTAGTCTTTTTCCAATACCATCATTGTCATGCCAGTGCCGTCATCTTGAACGATCCTGACTGTATAATTAACACCACCAACAACTAAGGCATCACCCTCAGCGGCGCTCGAAACATCAGACGTGCGGCAATGAAACCTCGGCTGTTGCAGGGCAACGGCAACACCGCCACCAGCATCAACCTCCACAAAGTCATTGTCAAATATGCCATTTATAGCTGAGCCTGCGCCACCTGTTGGGGTGTAGGTCGCAGCAGTACCAAAGTCGTCAACATTGACGAAAATGGCCCGATCTGCTGCGCTCTCAACTGCCATCAGTCTGACTCTGGTGTTGCCACATCTGCCTCATCGACTGCGCGATTTGACAGGTTGAATTTCTTTTTGGATTTTTTCGGCTCTTTTACAGCTTCAGCAAGCCCCCGAACAATCAGCTTCTCTGCGATCCTATCGTCAAGTTCATGTTCTTCACCCGCGAACATATTGCCTTTAGTTCCGGTGTAACACTTCTCTGTGATCTTAACTTTCATGATAAACCTCTACTATTGAGAAAGTGGGGCGACCCTAAAGCCGCCCCATTTAATTAGGCTGTTGAGACTTCGTCAGTCTTAGCGAATGACTCTGTATTGCGAACCGCAACATCAACATCTTGATGCAAAATGATGCGTGTTGTGCCAGCCAATCCACCTGTTGTCTCATCGATCATGATGTCTGGCGCACCAAACAGACCAACAATCAACTGTGAGAAATCACCGAAGATCAACGCGGAAGCGTCTGTGCCGCCATCGCCCGGATTTAGGTTCGATGGAACGTTGCTTGTGAATTCTGCACGATGACCATACAGGTTGTTCCAAGGGTCATTGAGAAGCATCACGCTGTCGCTTGATGCAACGCGAACTGTGTTCGCCATCTTCGCCTTGACCTTCGGGTTTGACAACCAGCCAAGTGTTTGAGCATTGATGATACCGTTAGCATCCTCAACAGTCTTAACAAGGTCAGTGATATCTGCCCAAGTCAAAGCGGCAACGTCTGTGCCAGCTGAAATGTCAACATTTCCAATTGATGCGTTCAATAGACCTGTTGGCTGACCTGATGCACCTGAACCGTTGATCGCATGATATTCAATGCGGTCAGCGACTGAGCGAAGGAGATCATCCTGAACGATTTGATCAATCGCTGGGATGCTTTCCTTCATCAGAAGGCGCGAAATGTCAACATAAGCACCAAGCGTGCGTGGCTGGAGATCAACAGAACCATCGGTTTGTGACTGATCAGACACATTGCCAAGCTCTTCAACAAAACCAGCAGTTGCGCCTGTTGAAATCTTTGGCATCTTAATACGGTTGGTCAAACCACCCATATATGTGACACCAAGTGCTGACATGACTTGCTTTGCGCGAAGCGCTTCGATGAACATATCGCCACGATGAACGGTTGGGACAAAGTTGTCGGTCACGTTTTCATCTCCGACAGCACCTGTTGCACCTGTTGCCAAAGCTCCAGCGCGGAATGCGAAATCAGGAACATAGAAACCGCGTGATGCCTTACCTGTGGCGTTGCGGATTTCTTCATGCATTTCACGTTCCAGACCGGCATCTGACCAATCGCCAGTTGCCTGAGCGCGGATCATTTTGCCAAGTGAATATTGACGCTGTTCCTTAACAGGTGCGTCAACAACGTGTGCCGGTGTCTCAAGAGGCTGATTTTCAATAGCGTCCAGCAGGCTGCCACGAAACTCATCGATTGAGAGACCTTTGCCAATGGCGTCTTCACCCATATCGGCCTTGTTGTGCTTACGAGCCAAGGTCATAATTTCCTTGGCATTTTTTTGTGCGGCTTTGGCGGCTTCCTGCCTTACCGCATCGAGATCGATGTCAGACATAGATTTATCTCCTTTTGTCTTGACGGTTGCGTTTAAGGTTTCGGAACTAGACCGACCAACGCCGACCAGACTTGACTGATCTGCCGGTATTGAAACGATGCTGATTTCCATTGGAGTAGTCTTAACCCGATAATATTCTTCGGGGTCGTTCTCTCGCTCAACCCGGCCATCGATGCGATAACCGACTGAGATGTTCTGACGAATACCATCCGTCACATCGTTGAAAACCTCCGAGGCCAGCGCACCTTTTCCAAAGCGCACTTTGGCACGCAGACGGCGTGCATCCTCATCTAGCTCAACGAATTCAACCACGCCTATCT
>Ga0209654_1002455_pt1 | contig 12749 bp, 9 predicted proteins | sample SaaInl1SG_22_DNA_FD_184646 | JGI IMG/M metagenome (GOLD analysis project Ga0209654, IMG submission 184646) | Marine microbial communities from expanding oxygen minimum zones in the Saanich Inlet - ESP_161SG_22_DNA (SPAdes) (version 2) | ecosystem: Environmental > Aquatic > Marine > Intertidal... | reverse complement strand
TAGCTCAGTTGGTTAGAGTAGCTGACTCATAATCAGTTGGTCCCTGGTTCGAGCCCAGGTGGGACCACCAACAAAAAACCTCAACTTGTTGACTTACAACTTGTTGAGGTTTTGTTTTTATACAAAACACTCTTTGGGGTACTATATAGGGTACTAAAATTCAGGAATTTTTCGTATATTAGATAGAGTTAATTGACTGATTAATGGGACTTTATTACAGGTTGGACTATAAAAATAATAAGAATCGCCTTAATCAAAAGGATTCTGTTCCCGTCATTATTGATTATTACTACAAGGGAAAGAGAACAAAGGTTAGCACAGGGGTTGTTTGTCAAATTAAAGATTGGGACGATAATTGGAGAAAGAAAACTTCTAAAGACCCGATAAAATCTTCTGATAAGGATCATAGAGATAAAAATCTACTCATCAAAAACAAACTTGATGAAATCAATGGAATAGTTCTTACCATTAAAAAACAAGACAAAGAACCCTTAGTAGAACTTGTAAGAAGTTATCTAAGAAAGGATAAAAGAACGAAAGAGGTTGTTAGTAGAAAGGAGATTCACTTTTTACCCATGCTTACAGAATATGAAAAGTGGATTAATTCAACTTCCTACAATAACAGAACCTCAACAAAAAGAAGTACAAATACAAGTATCAAACAAATACGAGAATATACTTCAGAGTATCAAACCAAAAACAATGCATTATTATTTCCTGAGGATTTGGATAGTGATTGGGTATATGGATTTTGTAGGTGGAGTTATGATAGAAAAGGGTTAAGACCCTCCACGATTAGAAAGAGAATGAAAGCTCTTACAAGATTTTCAAACTGGAGTAATGAAAAGTATGGAACCAATTTTAGTATAAAGAAACCAGATGGTATTGTTCTTAGCGATGGAGGAGGAGAAGTAATCTTTTTCAAAAGGGATGAGGTACTCAAACTATACAATTATGATAAGTACTCTATTCAAAACCCGAATCACACAGAAGTACTTCAAAAGGAAAGGAGACTAACCTATATTGATGATTCTTGGGTTGATACTGATAACAAAAGATGGTCTTCTACTTATACCTCTTTTGAGGTATACAAAGACATGTTGATTTTTCTCTGTAACGTGGGGTGTAGATTTGGAGATATGGTTAAAATGAAGATTGGAGATTTTGATTACGATACAGAAGAAATCAATGGGAGAAGATTAGGGTATTTTTCATTTTTTATGGAAAAGATTAAAATTCAAAAGGAACCTGTTCGAGTTAGGATTAACAGAATGACTTTTGAGATTTGGAAGAAGTACTCAAAGAATAAAAATGCACATAACCATCTTTTTCCAAGGACAAAGTTTGGTAATGCAATATCCAATCAGAAATACAACAGTTACATAAAAGAAATCTGTAAACATATTGGTCTTGATAGGGGGGTAAGAGTTAGGGATTGGGATTTAAACGGAAAAGAGGAGAGAACAAGTTTTATTCCACTTTATTCAAGTGTATCATCACATATTGGGAGAAGAACTTTTATTAGAGAGCATATAGAATTAGGAACACCGATTAGGAGTATAATGAAAATGACAGGACATACTACTCAAAAGGTCTTTGATGGATATTACAATGTTTTGGATAAAGATATTATGAAAGTTAATGATGGACTATTCAATCAAGAACTTGACCAGAAAAAGGAAAAGAAATCAAAATCAATTACTTCAGAAACAGAGGAACAATTAAAAACGTTGTTGAGGTTAAAAGAAATGGGAACACTCCCTGAAGACATTTGGAAGGAGAAAGTAAAACAGTTGATCTCCTGATTACTTGCATACCACAAAATTCTTCGCTACCTTTACTCTATGAAGGTCAAATTATCCTCCCTTAAACATCACCCTAAGAACAAAGAAATCTACACCCTATCATCTATTGAGGAACTGATGGAAAGTATTTCAGAAGTTGGATTATTACAACCTCTAATTATTGATTCTCGTAATCAAGTAATTAGTGGGAATAGAAGATTTGAATCTGTAAAACGATTGGGTTGGGAAGAAGTTGAGGTTAATTTAATAGAAGTTAATAAGGAAGATGAAGAATTACTACTTATTCACTTCAATAAACAGAGAATAAAGAGTTTTAAGGAACTTATTAATGAATATCTAACACTTGATAAGATTTACCGAAAAGGACAAGGAAAACGAACGGATTTAACTTCTGTTAAATCTAACAGAAGTTCCTCAAGAGATATAATATCGAGTGAAATGGGAATATCTTCCTCTCAACTTCAAAAGTTGGTATATATAAACAAACACCATCCTGACCATTTAGAACTCTTAGATAAAGGAATTCTTACGGTAAATCAATCTTATCTTCAAATACAACGAGAACTTAAAGAGAAAGAAAGTAGAGAAAGTAAACCCACCAATAAATCAAAAATAACTAAGAAATCATCATGGAGGTTCTATCAGAAATCTTCACATGATATGTTTGAACTAAATGATGGTGAAGTTCAAACCATATTTACTTCTCCTCCCTATTGGAACAAAAGAAAGTATTCTGAGGAAGAAGGATTAGGTAATGAGAAAATTTCAGAAGAGTTTGTAATAAACCTATCAGAACATCTTAGAGATTGTAAAAGAGTATTAAATCATAGGGGAAGTTTCTTTTTAAACCTCGGAGATACCTTTTATAATGGAAACCTTCAAAATGTACCTCATAGAGTAATACTCAAACTACAAGAACAAGGATGGATTCTTAGAAACACTATCATTTGGTCTAAGACCAACCCCAAACCTTCCTCCTCAAAATCTAATCTTACCCCCTCTTATGAATTCATCTTTCATCTAACCAAATCAATGGAGTATGATTATTACCCAACACTCACCAAACTCTCAGATAAAACTAAACCATCTCTTCCTCCTCGACATAGAAGTGTAAGAGGGGAATACTCAAACTCCATATCACCCTACCTACCAAACATCAAAGGAAAGAATATGGGTGATTATTGGAATGAGGATATCGTAAGAACTTCAGTAGCGAATCAAAAGTTAGATATTGAAGGAGAACACCCTGCTCCATTCCCCGAAGAAATTATAACTCTACCAATACTTCAAACTTCAAAAGAGTTTGAATTAGTGTTAGACCCCTTTATGGGTAGTGGAACCACAGGAAGAGTTTGTGATAAGTTGGGGAGGAGTTTTGTGGGGTATGATTTGAATAGATACTAGTTCACTCATGGACTAACTTTAATAAACCTAGAGCCATTCCACTTCCATATATGATTATATCCATCCGCACTAAAAAACATTCTTTTTAAAGAAAAAATTTCTATAATTCCATCACTATCATAGTCATCAACTCTTAAATTTCCCTGGAATCTATCGTCGGGTTCACATTCATTCATCCAATTTGACATATTAGATTTTGAACTATTGTTTTCAATCAGTTGAGAAGTATAATCCTGAATAGATCTTCCATTAAATTTAAAAATTTGAATAAAATGACCTTCCTCACCTGGTTGATCGTCAATTTTATTTAATCTATGTATGATCAATTCTCCATTCCCATCCCCATCAATATCTTTATATTTAGCTCTGTCAACTCTATTATATCCGTTCACCTGGGGTATAGAAATAAAATTGTCTTTTGTAAATCTTAAGTAGAACCTATTACTTTTTTCATATCTATCGCCAAAATATATTTTAGCTCCACTTGATACATTTGGTATAAAACTTATTTCACCATCTTCAAATTGTTTTTCTAATGTATTATCGTCTCCTCCAAAAAACATATCAAGAATTCCATCCCCATCAAAATCATAAAACAAAGGTGTATCTATACTGAAATATAATTCCTTTGTATTGAAACTATCATCTACACTTAATATGTCCTCACCCTCATAATTGAAATGGTCATATCTACCTGTAAGATTTGATTCTTCAAACCTAAAGTTTCCAAGATTGTAAAGAACACGAATATTATTAGGTTCATTAACTATTATGTCATGTAATCCATCAAAATTCATGTCAACAGGATAATTTGTATCAAATTCAACATCTAAGGGATGAATAATGAAATCATTAATTTCATTAATTCTATTTTCAAGAATATGATTCTCAGATGGAGGTAGTGTGGTTCCTCCGTCTTCTCTCCCTCCTAATAGTAAATCAATATCACCATCATTATCAAAATCAACTAGTTTTGGTGTTCCCATTCTTTTAGGCACTTCATTTAAAGAGTTAAAATTTTGATAAACATACTCTCCATCATCATAAAGGTAAATTTGATGAGGATATTCCTCACAACCGAAACACCCTGTTTGATTATTAACTCCAACATAAGTTTGATAGAGATCTTCGTATCCATCGTTATTAAAATCTGCATAAGTAGTAGAAGAGTAACCTAACCCAAAGGTCTGATTTCCCCATGTATTTCCCCAAAGCTCATTGTTTTCAGTATCTAGATAAGGAGCATCAATATATATTTGTCCTTCATCCATTTGACTTACACCCTCATCAGGACCTACAGGGTAGGGTACTACACCAGGTATAGGTTCTCCTAAACACGTCGAATCCCAAACTAAGTTCTTTCGTCTATTTAGATGTTCAACAAGTTCGATGTTAACTCTTGCTCGATACCCATTACCATCATAGAATTGAGAAGAATTCCTTGTTGTATTTAGATACAAAGGTTCCGGTTGTGTTCTTATATTATAAACTAATAAGGTTTCGACTTGGTTATTATCAGTTAATACTATTTCAATAGGATCATGACCAGCAATTGTTCTATCCCATAGAACATTTTCAACACTTTGGTTAGTATACTCTAATACTATTTCTCCATCTATATTTCCATTTTCAGGGGAAGAATAAACAGAAATGTTCCCAAGTTCTGATGAAACATCCACAGAGTTAAACCCACCAGGAATAACTAGACTAATAGATAAAGTGTCTTGAACTCCCTTAGTAAACATCTTTGATTTTAAACTTGACGTAATTGAAGGAGGAATAATTTCAGAAAAAATCACATTTACATTCTTAGATTGATCTACAGTTAATTGTATTGGATTTTCCGTGCTTGAAACTGAACCACTCCAACCCGAGAAACCCCATCCCTCTAATGGATTAGCTGTTAGTTGTATGATAGATCCTGAAGTATATTCAGTAGTTGATTTACCTGCGGATATAATTTTCTCAGAAACTGTTCCAGAACCTGTTATTGAAATAGTAAGAGGATATTTTCTTTTTTCAAAATTAGCTGTAATCGTTTGATTAGAATTAACGGTTACTGATAGTGGGTTATCGGTTGAACCATTTGACCAATTGACAAATACATATTCTGAATTTGGAGTCGCAGTAATCGAAGTGGAGCTCCCTTCATTGTATGATCCACCAGGTGAACTAACACTCCCACCAACTCCTGATGTTACAGTTAAAGTGAAACTAATAACCGGATCTGTAAGAACTGGACTTTCTTTCCCACAAGAAATTACAAATAATAGAATAAATGAATTTAAAATAAATCTCATAAAAAAGTTTTAATATCTAAAACTAGTAGTAAAATTCGGATTATTTAAATGGTGCAATACGATGTTACTATAAAGTTAAGGGAGATTATAAAAGTATTTATGAAAATCACTTCTGTTAGATTTAACACAAGTTATCCTATCAGTTTTCTTAGAAAGAAATAATTAATGACGATAAAGAAACTTCTTCGATTGGGGTTTGGTGTAAAGGTATTTTCTAAGTTACTAGAAACCTCAACTTTGAAATAACTTCTGTTAAATCTAACATAAGTTACATATCTAAGGAGAACACCCTGATCCTTTCCCTGAAGAAATAATAACTCTACCTATTCTTCAAACTTCTAAAGAGTTTGAATTGGTATTAGACCCCTTTATGGGAAGTGGAACTACAGGTAAAGTTTGTGATAAGTTAGAGAGGAGTTTTGTGGGTTATGATTTGATTTTTTTTAAATTAGATAAATGAAAAGATCAGATTTCCTCAATCGTTTTCTTGTTTTGATTGGAGTTTCCTCCTCTAACATATTGTTAGATTCTTGTTCAGTAGAAGGAGAAGAAGATCGTAATGAAGAAGTTGAATTTCTGAGTGAAGAAGATATTTTATATCAAGAACTCAAAGATAAAACATCTGAAACAGGAAACTTTTTGGAAGGAAAACTATTTTATGTGGATATTACCAATGATAATTATTCCTCTCTTTCAGAAGTAGGTAATTTTGTTAATGACACTGATAATTACATACTTATTTTAAGAAAGACTGAGGAAGATTTTAAAGTATTTAGTAACTGTTGTCCTCATTTGGGAACATCAAACAGATGGTCTTACAGTAATGGAAATTTTAGATGTGCAAATCATGGGAATTCATATGGTACTGGAAGTGGTTTTGTCGCCAACTGTAGTTCAAATAGCACCTCAGGTAATTTAAAACAATACGACACCTCCCTTAATAAAGATATTCTGACTGTTGATTTTGATAGCTAGTTTATAATAAAACTATAAACCAAAGTAAACGAACTACTCTGACCATCGGATGTTTTCACTCTCCAGTAATAGGTAGTTCCACTTTCCACACTTACTTCTAATGAAGGTTCTAATACATCTTCTTCAATAGGATCTTGTAATCCATCTACCTCATCAAAATAAATAGTGTAAGTAAGACTATCTCCTTCATCTGGATCATTACCTTCCCATGATAATGTAATATTTCCATTATTGGCATCTACTGCAGATCCGGATGTTGGACTGAGTATAGTTGCTGGAAATGGTGCATAGTTCTCTTGTCCATCACCTGCTAGATAAAACTGCCATGTATCTGAGCTTGTTGTATCACTGGTATCATTTGCTTTAGAGACTACCTTCCAGTTATAAGAAATGTCTGTTGCCAGTGTTACTGCTTTTGAAGTAGTGGTAATCCCTGACTCTGTTTGAGATTGACTGGTTTCTTGATTTGTAATTACAAGATCATAAGTATCTGTATCCGAAGAGGAATCCCATGAAAAAGTAACTTGGCTATTTGATTCATCCACTTCCTCTCCCTCGTAACATACCTCGTTGTTCTCTGGAGCAGATAAACCAGACTTACCAGGTGTAGGGACTTGAGGTGTTGGTGTTGGAGTAGGTTGTTGTGTAGTTGGGGGTGGTGTTGAAGTTCCACTATTATCATCCTCTGCACTACAACCAACTATAATTACAAACGATAAAATATATAAAAAGTAGTATCCTAATTTCATCTCTTGATCATTTTAAAGGTTTGGTCTACTGTTTGTCCATTGACTTTTACCACATAAATATCACTAGGTAATTGACTTGTGTTAATCGATATCATTCTTGAGAAAGAGATAGACTCTTGATAACGATTAATAAGATTTCCAGATCGGTCATAAACTTTCACAGTGGTTGAATTATCTTCTCCTGGGATTACAATATTTAAAGTATTCAGAACAGGATTTGGATAATGTTTCACTTGTTCGGAAATAAACACTTTTTCTGTATGTACACCCTGACAGTCTTGAGGAGTAGAGATCTTAATAATATTCATACCTGATCTTAGTTGTAATTTGAAATTATCTATTTGATAACTTCTTTTTTCTCCATTAACTTCAGTGTAATATAGGTCAGATCCTTTTACATTAATCTGTATGGTTTTACTCTTTTGATTGACTGATGATTTCGCTGATAATGCTGGGGGTTCGGTTATTCCTATTTCAAAAGTTTGAAGATATCCTTCTTGTCCTTCTACAGTAAAGTTCAAAGTGTAAGTTTCTATTCCCAATTCATCAATTATAAGTTGATGTTGGTTACTTGTATCTAGAACATAAGTACTATCAATCTCTGGTATCGATAGATTATAAATATGGTCTGTATTTTGAATACTAATTGTAATCTGACCGTTACTCTTACCTGAACAAGAAACTCCATTTGTCTGAATAGAGTAATTATCAGCTGGTAGAGAGAATATCTCACATCCGTCCGTGTTTACCATAGCCCCCAGGGGAGTAGTGTCACATAAATCACGATCATCACTTACTCCATCACCATCAGTATCTATATACTTTGATTGGATTATGGGAAGCTGATCAAAATTCTTGAATAAAACATTTTCAGCTGTATCCTCATTACCTCCCAACCATTGTTTGATTAATGAGTAATATACTTGTCTAAAATCAAACTCAGTTTCTAAATTATTTTCCCATATCGCGTTTCGAGGAATTTCAGGGTTTTCTCCTAAGACATTAAAGTCCACTTTATTACCAAAAACAAACAATGGGGCAGCTGTACCGTGGTCTGTTCCGTTAGAACCGTTAGAGACAATTGTCCTTCCAAATTCAGAGAATGTCATTACTAAAATATCTTCAGATTTAGAATTCAGATCAAGATCATCAAATAATGCACCTATTGAATTATTTAAATTTTTCATTAAATTAGCGTGTTCACCCTTTGTTGTATCACCAGTAACGACTTGATTATCGTGGGTGTCAAAACCACCAAGATTTGCAATATAGATTTTAGACTCTAATCCCCCTTTTATTAAACTAGAAGCAACTTGAAGTTGTCTACCAAGATCAGAATTAGGGTAATTATCGAAGTTATTACCCTTTTCATAAGAAGTTTTTAAAGCTTCTCCATAAATATTTGATTGTCTTGTGATTATTTGTATAAACTTTAGTTTTTTTCCAATACTATCTTCTGGATAAGTATTGTCAAAATCTCCCATGATTTCCCTAAAATCCCAAGGTTGATTAGAGGTAAAGCTAGTTACACTATTTATCCCAGTTGTGAGTATCGATGACTGTCCTAGTTCAACCGCAAGAGGATGAGGGGAATCACTAGTTGGATATTGTTCAGGGTATAATGGATGGATATCTTCTAAGTATCTTCCCATCCATCCACTTGTGAGATATTGATTAGAATCAGAGGCAGATTGCCAAATATCCATTGATCTAAAATGTGAAAAATCAGGGGTGTTATAACCCACATTTTGGATTATTTTTAATCGTTTTTCATCAAAAAGAGACTTAAATCTTCCAAGTTCAGGATGAAATCCTAAATCCTTTTCACCTAAATCTATTATTTTGTTTTCTGGTAAAATTACATGTGGTCTAACATTGGATAATTCACTGTACTTATTTAAGGGGATAAGAGTATTCAAACCATCATTCCCTCCGTCCAATCTTATTAATATCAATTTTTTTGTAGAGTCAGAATTATTTAATAAATCTTGAAAACCAATATTATTAAATCCCAATGAATTATAAACCATTGGTACCGCCGCCGCGTGAGCAAGATTATGTAAAAAATCTCTTCTTTTCATATTAAAACATATTGTATTCCCCAAGTGAAAAAACTTGGAATATTATTTTTTCAAAAATGTGCTCAATCTCCCATGAGTCATCATTTCCATTTTTTAACTCATCAACTAACTGAGTCCAATGAATTTTATCAGCTCCGTTAAAAGAGTGAGTTATAATCCTTTGTTTATCCATTTCTGAAATAGATCTAGAAAGTAGTCTTTCTGACATCTCTTCTAAAAGAAGATCAATATCCTCAATATTTTCATAGGAAAATAAATAATCAATTTTATCACATGTCATATTATATCCATCCTCTAACCAAAGTCCCCATTTACAGCACTGTTCAACGGTTTGTATTTTATTTTTTAGGGTTACACTATTTATCCAAAAGAGATCATAAACGGGTTGTTGATAGAATGGTGGCCAACCTGACACACTCGGAGGCCTTCCTAGTTCCATCCCTTGTTCTGATAAACTCCATCTTATAGGATTAGATATATATAAATTTCTTGTTTCTAGGTTAGACAACCTTTCCGGAATCGAAAAATTTCCATCATTTTCCTGATCATAATTTCTTATAACTCCATCGAAAAGATTTAATTCTTTGACAACACCAAAAACATAATCATATGGAGATTTTATGATACTATAAAAGTTTGATTCATCAAAAAAATGTTTGCTTTTAAGAAGAACTTTCAAAGTCTCGGTTAAACTATAATTAGAACTTTTAAAAACTTCTGATAAAGGATTAATAACTTTTTGTTCAATTTCATCACTAATCTCAGGATTCACAAAAAATTGATAAAGTCTTCTAGTAATATAAAGTTTGGATTGATCAGGGTAGAACAACATGTCTACAAATTCATTTAATTCCTCAATCATTCCTTCTTCTGTATCTCTACCTTCAATTTTTTTATTCCCATAAAAAGAAGAAAACTGTTTGTCCCCTGTGTCGTGATCCCATGGATTATGTTGATATGAAACTTCACCGTCTTTAAATAGGGTTTCATAATCTACTCTATGTCCTACAAGTAATCTCGCAGCTTCACGTACATCATCCTCTGTGAACATTGAAAAAGGCCTTTTGCCTACAGTAAAAAGTTCTTGAACTTCTCTAGCATAATTCTCGTCTGGAGTCTCCTTTTGACTCTGTCCAAGATTAAGATATACCAACATTGCGGGATTCAATGTGATATTGAAGATAAAGTCTTTATAACTTCCAAAACAAGAATCAAAAATCAACTTATAATAATTCCAAATTCCTTTATTATCGATTCCTTGTCCTCCATCAGTTGGAACCAAATTATGAAGAAACAAAAACAACTTCCAATGTATAGAAGTTTTTTGATAGTAAATATTAGTAAGCATGTGAGATTCAATTGACTCTTTTCTTACCCAATCACCATTTTCATACTCATCATTTTCATTTCTCTCTGTAGAAGCGTTATTTACAAAGGTTTCTCCCGGAAGAACATCATCTCTTCCATAAAGTTCATTCCATTCTTGATTACTTCTTCTATAATAATAATTATTTACAGGTTCTTCAAGTGATTCATCAGTGAAAATTAAATCATAAATTTCATCAAATGATAATTCATCCAAATCCTCATAATGTCTTTTACATGTTCCTACTAATGATCTTCTTAATAAATGAGATTTTTGGTTATAAGTCAATTCTTGGTCAAGAGGTTCCAAACTAAATTCTTGTACTTTTTTTGAGGAGTTACTCCTGTTTTTTAATAATTCCTTAAAATCTATTTTTTCCTTATAAAATAAATCCACTAAATCAATTGGATTACTTTTATTTGAGGTTTGTTTGGTTGGGTTTACCATAAATTATATATTGATTTTTTAAAAATAAAATCTTTAATATTTTAAAACCTCAATTTAGTATTAAATCTAAAAAGATTAATAACTTGCAATGTAATGCATCTATATATTCAAATATTGTTACTGTTTATTAATCCTTTTGTTCAAAAAGAAATTGATACCATAAATCACTCTTCTTTCAATATAAAAGGAGAAAATTATTCGTTTGGAGGATATAATGAAGTTTTCAAATTAGATGATGATTCTTTAATTAGGGTTGATAAATCTATAGATTCAAGAATTACTATCTCGAGTTATATTTTCAAAGTTCAAGATACTGTTATTAAATACGGAGGTTATGGTTTTTGGTCACAACGAAATTTCATGTATTATTTTGATACGGATAGTTTCGAATGGGAGTATTATAGGTTAAATTCTAAAGATGATCTAGAAGGAAGTTTCTATGGAACTGTAAACTCTTTGAAAAATGATGTTATTTTTTATGGAGGAAAAAAAGTAAATCCACAAAATCCAGTTGAACAAATTCCCTCAGAGGAAGTAGTTAAGTTTGATTATAATCAAAGAAAATTATTAAAATTAGGACTACTCAAATTTGATATATTAGACAAAAAACTGTTGACTATATCTAATGATGTATCCTTTTTCTATGATGATATTTATTTATATAAAATTGAACCATTTAAAAACCTAATCTCTAGGTATAATAAACCCACAGTAATTAAAAGTATTATAAAATCATCTTACATTAAAGATGAAAATCTTTTTAAAATTAAAAAGCCATTAGATAAATCCTTTGAAATAGAAAACATTGTTTTAGATGGAAGTTTTCTTCAAAATCCAATCGATCAATTTAAACTTTACAATGCCCCCTTTAATTATCTTAATATTCTAATACCAATACTAATTTTATTACCAATTCTTTTTTTGATTATAATTCATAAAAAAGAAAACACAGTGATTTATGATGGATTTTTATTCCATAATAAAAGAAAACACGAATTTGATACTACTGATGTAGAATTACTGAGACAAGTTTTAAAAAACAAATCAATTAATTTAAACGAGGTGTATGACATTTACAAAAACGCAGAATTATCCTATGGACATAATACTCGAATTTGTAATGAAAAAATAGATCGATTATCAATTCGGCTTATATCAATATTTAATTTAATCGATTCTCCATTAATCAAGAAAAAATCATCTATTGATAGGAGACAGAAAATATTAAGTATGTCTGAGGAATTTTCAAAAGTAAAAATCAAATTTTAAGATTACCCTATCATTTTCAATAGGGAGAAAAACTGACTCCCATATAAAAACCACTCCGATTAGGGTTTAAGGGAAAAGTATTTTCTCAGTTACAAGAAACCTCTTCTTGGAAATACTGATAGAGTAGTTGAATAATCCTTTTTAGGAGAGTCTATCAAATCTTCTTATTCCTTCATTCTGATAAACTTTGTTTAATTAACCTCTTAACTTTATTATCCCCCTTCATACTATTTTCCCACTCTAATAAATCCTTTTCTGTAATGTATTTAGAATGAGTAGATACTTCTATCATCTTTAATCCTCTATTTCTTCTCCAATCTTCTATGGTTACTCTATCTACTCCATAGAGTTCC
>Ga0209654_1002453_pt1 | contig 12753 bp, 10 predicted proteins | sample SaaInl1SG_22_DNA_FD_184646 | JGI IMG/M metagenome (GOLD analysis project Ga0209654, IMG submission 184646) | Marine microbial communities from expanding oxygen minimum zones in the Saanich Inlet - ESP_161SG_22_DNA (SPAdes) (version 2) | ecosystem: Environmental > Aquatic > Marine > Intertidal... | reverse complement strand
ATTTTGTGGTTGGCGATACACTCGGAACTGGCGTTGTGATTTTCCTGTTCTACAAGTTGCTGCAGCTAAATATCCGTACTCAAAATAAGTGACGGTTATTCTACGGTCACTGACTGGATTGAACTGATGAAATAAGTTGTCACCATTATCATCTAACTGACCCTTTGCTTTTTTTTTACCCTTTTTCTTTTTGAAACAAACTTCATCACTTCACTAGTCGTGTCAGTTTTCTTACCCTCAATTACCCTATAGTCCTTTGGTTTTGTTCCCTCTTCCACCTCTAATGAATCATCAACAATTTTCATCTTGAAGTGAAAGTCGATGGTATGTCCATTTTGGATTTTCTTCTTTCCATCTCTATCCAAACCATACGAACTCTTCACAATAATTTTTTCGAGAACACCATGCAAAAAGTCCTTTTGTTTTTTCTCGTTGGATGTGTTGAGTTCTAAGGTCTCTCCATACTTTTGAACCCAATCCAACCACTTCTTATCTTGCCCTAAGTCATCAATCTGTTTTTCAGTCTCAACCAAAAGGGTTCTTCTGTTCTCTAACTCTTCTCCATATCTGGACAGAATCTTATCAACTACATTTGAGTCCTTCACACCCATCCCTTTGTCGATTTCTAATTCGACAATATTGTCCTCAATGCTCTCAATTTCTTTCTGAAGTTTTTGGATTTTTCTCTCCAGATTTCGTTCTGTTTCTTGAATATTGGTTCGTCTCTCAAACTGCTCTTGCATAACTTCTTTCTTGAAGTTCTCTTTGAGGAGATGAGACTTACTGACCTTTTTCTTCACAAATTCCAAAACATATTCATTGAAGGAGTCCATCTGTAATGATTTCCTATTGATACAAACCGACCCATCACCACTCTTCCAATCGTAGTATTTTGAGAGACAATGATAAGTTCTGGTATCCACTTTATACCCTAGAGATGATTTTGTTTTGAGGTGACGAGAACCATAGTTCCTTCCACACTCACAGACCAAGAAATCCTCAAGAAGGGAAAAGTGCTGCTTGTTGTTAGATGGGTTTTTTAAGTTCCCAGAAATCTTGTTCTGGATGCGATTGAACTGACCAACATTAATAATCTTGGGGATTTTGTAGGAAAAACTCTCTTCAACTCTCTTGATGAATTGAGTGTGAATGCCCGTATAAGATTTGTTTTTTAACATCACATTGAGGGTTCCCAAGTTCCACAAACCATTCTTGGTTCTTCTTGGTTCAACACCCTCTCTGTCGAGGATATCTTTTATTTCTTTTGTTGATTTACCCTTCTCGTATGAATCGAATATGAACCTAACCCACTTTGCTTCCTCTGGATTTATCTTCCATTCCTTATTTACCGTTTTGTAACCAAACAATGGTGTGCCACCGAGATACACTGGTTTCTTTGGTGCATCCTTTCTCAGACGATAAAGTTTTCCTTGAATCGATTTATTTTGTCGTTCTTCGTTTTCTAGTTGTTTCGATGCAGTCAGAACATTGTAGGTAAACCTCTCTGCCGGACTGTCTAAATCCAAAAGACTTGGTGTCTCACCCTCATAAAGATTTATCTTATGTTTTTCTAAGTAATCTCTCCGAAAGAGAAGAGAGTCAGTCATATCTCTGAATAGTCTACTTCTATCACTTACCCAAAGGTTCTTAACTAAACCTTCTCTGATATCGTATTTGAGATTTTCTAAAACTTGTCGAAACTGGATGGTAGAACTTCTCGCACCCTCATTGTGAAATCTTGGTTCCAAACCAAGTTTCTTTGCGACCTTTATGCCCAAATCCTTCTGCACCTCAAGAGAATTACCTTCTTTCTTTTGCTCTTGGGTGCTGACCCGATAATAAATATCTAAATACTTGCTCGACACTAGGAAATCTTTTCCAAAATAATTGCGTTTATTTCATCGGTTGCTCTAATTTCTTTCTATCATAAAATTCTGCATCAATCAAAGTGATTGCTGTGACTGATGAAATATCATACCCGATTAATTAACATAAGTCATTGATTTTGCCGAAAATATCTTGACTTTTTGCTGTTTTTCTGCTATATTTCAATAGGATATACAGTAAGGAGAAAACAGGTGAAAGTTGCCATCTATGCTCGTATTTCAACAGACAATCTAGGACAGGATGTTGACCGTCAGTTACACGAAGTTCGTGCCTACTGCGAACGGATGGAATACGAGATTGTTGACGAATATGTTGATGAGGGATTTGCCCGAACAACTCGCAATCGTCCTGCCCTAGACAAACTCATCAAAGATGCCCGTCAACGGAAGTTCAAATTGGTGGTGAGTGATGAACTCTCTCGTTTTGCCGGAACTCCTGCTCTGCTTCTCAATCTTCTTGAAGAACTGAAACTCTGGAATGTGCATCTGGTTTCAGTCAAAGAAGGTATTGATACCTCAACACCGATGGGAGAGATGGTTGCAACGATGTTGTCTGCCATTTCCAAGATGGAACTCTTCAACATCAGTCACCGTGTGAAATCTGGTATCGCAAATGCAAGACGCAAAGGTGACGGAAGTTGGGGTAAGAAATCCAACCTAACGGATGATGTGAAAGAACAAATTTTGCTGAAACGCAAAGAAGGGTGGGGTTTCCGCAAACTCACTAAAGAGTTCAAGGTATCCAATCAAACACTGCGCAAGTTCTTACCAGAGTTTGCGTAGGTCATATGAAAGTCAGAGATATTATAAATATATGAAACAGATGATTAGAAAAAATGGGATGCCTTGTTCTTCTTTATCTGTTTTCTAACGAATTGAAGATTTCAGTTTGTATAAATAACTATATGAAATCCATCTGATGGATGGTGGTGGTGACAAACCAAATTGTGAGTGTGCAAACCCATTGAGGAACAGAAACTCTGGTTCGGAACTTGGTTAGGTAACGAATTTTTATAATGATGCACCAAAGTTGGATATGGGTGCCTAAAGATTTCCAACAGGACGAGGGAGTATTTAACCCTCAAGTAATGCAGGTAATCATCTAGTCGGTTCTGCATTGCTACCGTAGTTCAGTGGAGTGTAAAGGGATATCGGATTACCCACCCTGCCTATTCAATTAGGTTGCTCTGACTAGATGTGTTGACGGACGCAGACGCAGATTCGTTTCTAGACACCCTTTCCCTGTGGTGGGGTTAGTGTGTCTAGAACACACCGCAGATTAGAAATTCTAAAGATTACTGAATTACATTAGGACAATGCACCAAAGGTGCATTCATCCACCTATGGTGGATGAGTTGATTGAAACATTATTCTGTGTAAGGGTTGAACTAGTAGATTTAAGAATAAGAATTACACTTATGACAGAAGACCAAATGTTAAGACTTTGGATGATGGTAGGAGGTGGAAGTTTAATCCTACTCTTCATAGGTGCTCTTACCAACAAAGTTACCGTATATCGAGACTATGGTGATGTTGGTTGGTCTCTATCCTTAGTCGCATCCCCAATCATAGGGTTTTTTATTCTTGCGTTTATTGCAGGAGATGATGCTGATGCTTGGTTATTTGCAACCGACACAACCATTGGAAATGTCATTCTAGGTGTAACTTCCTTAGTTATGGTCTGGTCAACCATCAGAACCTACCTCCTATCAATACAAGATAACGGATTAATACTGGGTCTACTCATCGGGACTGCCAAGGTGCTCATTGCGGTGGTTATTGCACTGTGCGCAATCGGTCTCGTGAATTACCTATTTAGAGACCAACGAAAGTTGGGGCACATCGCAATCTTCTTCATGCTGTTCGCAGTTTTTGGGTGGTTTGTGAATGTCCTAGTAAACGGTGAACGCACTGGTGTTGCATAGATTGGGGAAACATTAATGTTTAATTTTTTGACAAAAAACAAACCATCGCAGAACCAAATAACAATATATTCTCAATTTCAGAAAATTGGTGTTTCACTTTCTGATGACTACCAACTTTCAATACATTTTCCAGAATCAAATATCTGGAAATATGGCACCAACAGTTCTCGGTCTTACGGGCATTCGCAAAAATATTCTGAGATGTCGAAAGAACTCGACGAAATCAAGGATGGGAGATCACTTAGAGAGGTTTTTGACCTAGAAATCCCAACTCCAGATTTTTTGAAAGAAGACCTACAAGCAAACGAAAAGATTCAAAAAAATATAAGAAAAATGCGACCAGAGGAACTGCTTCTGAGAGGGAACCGCGTATATTCTCCCTTTAACCCTCAGTCTCCAATATTTCTTGGATGGTCATATGTTGAAGAAATCACTACTGACGATAGGGATGTTTTGCTAAAAATTTGCGTCGAAGAAATTCCAAAAGTTGTGCACAAAAATGCGGAAGAAATTTATCGATTTTACCTGTTGGAATACTTGACTGAGATAAAGGGAGTCACACTTGGTATGGCACTGGATCTGCGTGACAAATATAAGACTTTCGAAAAAATTGCAGAAGCAGATCCAAAAGAACTTTCGAAAATACCGGGCATCGGTTCAGTCTTAGCAAACCGTTTGACAAATCTAGACGTAACGGGGATGGATAAACAGGGTTATATTGAGAATTACACTGAGGTTTTGTGGGAGAATGTCTTTAAAGATTTAGTCTAAATCAATGGATATTTAATATGCAATGGAAACGGTATTACTATCATTTCGAAAATAGAAAAATCTTTGGATTGGTGTTGCATAGTGGAGTTTTGATATGAAAACATTGTTATGGTTAATCCTATTTCCCCCAGTAGGAATTTATTTACTATTAAAAGGAAAGAAAAAGAACTCGAGTGAAGAAACTGAAACTCCACCTGCAGAAAAAACAAATACCAAAAGAACGGAGAATAAATCAGAACAACAAATTGCAGAAACGAAGGTTCGTTTTGATGCAGAGGGGTGTCAGAAAAAACTCAATGCTTGGAAATATTTTGGGGTTTATGCAGAACGAGTCGATGGAGAACTTAATTTATACCCATACTGTGACTCAAAATTGTGTGATTTCACCTCACTAGGTGCAGTTGCAGAGGCATATAAAACCAGTCCAGACGATAGACCTGTAAGAGCATATAAGATAGTTGGAGTAACAATACCCCAATCCATCGTAAGTCTTATTCAAAATGACAAGAAGGTGATGAAGTCACTGAAAGGAAAAGATGACCTAGTTCAATTCTTGGGGAGTCCCCTCAATAAGGACAATACCATACCTCCAAAAGTTAAATTTTGTGTTGGGGATGATTTCCCTAATACACTCTCAGACGAAGAATTTACTGAGTTTGAAAATATTCAGAAAAAATTAGACGAATTCAGAGAGTGGAATGCGAATGAAGAATATCGGGTTGGTTTTTTAGAGGTGGTTCTTTCGGTAGATGGAGTTTCATTGCCTCGTGCACTAGATTTATGGGAGAAATTTGGTTGCTTAGAAAAACTAACCACTGCCTCTGTAGATGAAATTTCTGAAGTGCATGGCATTGGTGCTGGAATTGCTGGTCAAATCAAAAAAATAAATGGTGCAAATAGAGAACGGATTGTTGCTGAGTGGGTCAACACAGATGAAAATCTTGATGTTGTAGGAAGGGTTTGGATGCATTATCCAGCAAATTATCGAATTAATAGTCCTTTGAATCCGAAACCGAATCTTCCTGTGTTCTGATTCTCCGACATAAGTTTGCATGAGATATCAGAACCATGCTGATATCTCATCCCATTTGAACAATAAAAGAATGATAACTGCGATAACCCAGTAAACGGGATTGAGAATCGCAGGTTGTTCTTTTGATGTTTTGTCTTCAAATTCTGACACTGCATACCCCGAGAATTGTGCTCGTGTGTTATGTGAACACTTTCAGAATACACCTATTTGTTCATGTGTCACTTTAATCATAGGTAACCCAAACAAGATGGAATACGACTTTTGATTCAAGAACCATTACCTGCCACATAGGAAACAAAATCTTCTCGGAAAGAACTAGATGAAGAACCTTCTCTGGAGACTAAAATTCACTGCATCTGTTATCTGGATATTTAGAGACCATAAGGGAAACCATCTAAAACTTGGTTGGAACACATCTGAAAAAACCAAATACAGACACCTTAGTGCCTGGAATGCTGCCCTTGCTGAAATTGAGGATTGGTATTCCCTCTAAATTGTCCATACAGACGCATTAGATGCCATTCAAGTAGTTGCCTTAGTCAAACCGTCCAGAACCCACTCAGTGACTCTTCTATAGACGACCAGAGTAATTGCTATCATACGTCTCGGACGATGCATTGAGTGGGGTTTTATTCAACTGAACGACATTCCAAATCTATAAATGCAATAGAGACACCTTGAGGTTTATCGAACATCACTCACCCCAAACTTTGCTAATCCTGTCTTGGATTTTTTGGGTGTAGATTTCCATGAGTTTTTTGTTTCCTTCAACGACCATCTTAATCTGCAAGTTTTCTTTGACGATACATCTGATTACTTCGTCATTTGGTGTCGCAATCTTATATTTTTTCAGGTCATTGATAGACAAATTTGGTTGCATTAAAGAACGAGATTTTTCTTCAACATAACCAGAGAATTGTGGAGAAGTAAGAGAAAGAAATACGAAATCGACCAATTCCTTTCTTGGTTTTACGACTGCAACTCTTTGATTAACCAATGAGTGGTCATAACTCTGTGGAACTTTGCAGACCTTTATGCCTCCATCAATGATTGGACGAGTTAGTGCTACTGCAATGTCATCAGTGTTTGCAATGAATTTAGATTTTTGTTGGAGAAATTCCGATGGAAGGAAATCATCTGTCTCAACGAAAGAACCTAGTCCGACATTTGTAATCTTGATAACTTTCGTTCCACTTTCTGTATTAAAATCCTTGCTGTCAAAACTATATCCACTAATAACTTCGCATATCTCACTTAACTCAACCATGTCCCAAGAAGGGTCAATGTCGATGGTGGGTTTGTAGTTCTCAACCACCTGTCTGCATCCATCAATAATCTTCTGATAACCCTCTAACTCATCAACAATCTGTTGCTGAACTTCGATGGGTGGGAGAGGAAACGAGAAATCACTTAGGGTAGAAAAGGATAGGTTTGAAATATTTGTTGTGGTCTTTGAATTGTTAATAAAAAACTGCTTTGCTGCTTCACTTTTTAGGACTGCATTTAGATACTTCGGATGAATTAATTCTTCTTTTGCCCTTATGACACCCATAAACGCACCAAAACATGTTTCAGAAGGTGCTGACTCAACAAAGGTAGTTCGTCCTACCAGTGACAAACTATTTGCTAATGAAATAAGAATGTCATTGTCGATGAGAAATTTATCGGAGTTCGATACAAGGTTCTTTTCTATCAGATAACAGTGTTTTTGAACAATTCCATTCGATTGTGCTGCTTTTGTTGTAACAACTTTACAAGATGTATCCGTTTGCTCTTGAAGTTGGTCTCTTTTTGAAAAAGTGACACCCCTCACAAATTCAGAGACTGCTGATAAATTGACTGTTTCAAAATCGGATTGACTTTCAATCTGCTCAAGATAAAGGGATGATGAAAACGAAACCTCTCTATGATTAACCAAAATTTCCTTTGATACGGTTTGAACGTCGGTTTCGACTCCATTTAGAAACCCAGTTATTTCATCCTTTATTTTAGGGAGGTCATTTTTTGCGATAGGTGTTCTTTGTGCCCCAAGACTGAACCCATCATTCTCAACTTTTGCGAAGAAAATGCTATCTGACTTCTGATTGAGTTCTTTATCTAAAATAAGGATTGAAGTTTTTACACCAGAGTATGGTTGGAAAACACCTGCTGGTAGAGAAATCACCCCAACCAAACAATCCTCAACAAGTTTTTTCCTCAAGGTTTTGTATGCAGTGCCTGTTTGGAAAATTATGCCCTCTGGAACAACGATGCCTGCACGACCAGTGGGTTTGAGGTGTTCCATGATGTAATCAACGAAAAGAACTTCTGCCCTTGTTGATTGAACCCCAAATCTTGAGTGAGGTTGAATACCACCAGTTGGTGAAAAGAACGGTGGGTTCGCAAGAATTACATCGTAATATTCGTTCCATCTGTCCTCAGATGACAAGGTGTCATACTCATGAATCTGAGGACTCGCAAACTGATGCAAATACATATTCACCAACGATATGCGTGTCATGTCTGGTGAAATGTCATACCCAACAAGATTGTCACCAACCTGTTTACGGTCGGATGCATTGAGTTGGTCACCCAACTTTTTGTCAGTGTTCTGAGACAGAATGTGTTTATAGGAAGAAATTAAGAAACCTGCTGTGCCACATGCTGGGTCTAGGATGGTTTCGTTCTTCTGTGGGTTAACTATCTCAACAATGAAGTCGATGATGTGACGAGGAGTTCTGAACTGCCCCGCATCACCTTGTGACCCCATGAAGGAAAGAAGATATTCAAACGCATCTCCTAATTTCTCTGAGTGAGAGTAGTGGAACTCATTTATCTCCTTCAAAAACATATTAAGTGTCGAAGGGTCTTTGAATGGAAGGAATGAGTTTTTGAAAATCTCTCTGAACAACTGTGGTGCAGATGGATTGGTATACATATTCTCAATCGCATCACTATAGAGTTGCACCTTATCTGCACCCCCTAACTTGGGGTCAAACAGGTGCTTCCAAGAGTATTTTTCATAGTCATCAACGAAGAATGATGGCACACCACCCATCTCGACTGCTTCCACATCCATGTCATACATGAACTTGTAAATCAGTCCTGTGGTGATTTGCTCAACTTGACTCTGTGGACTTGGGATTTTGCCAACAAGGATATTTCGCAAGTCGTCTATGCGTTTCTTGGTGACACTATCTAACATTCTCTAACCGTTCTAAATTCACATTTTGTTTGATGTATGAAGGGATGCCCTGCTTCAGTTCTACAGGGAGTTTTCTGAACGCATCACCAGATGGATGCACACCTAACTCTGCATATCGTCTGCTGTCGATGATATCTCTGAAATCATCATCTACCGCATATGCTTCAAAGACTTCTCTCGCACTTCCGTAGATTGCGTCATCTGGTTTGAGTGCTTTGTCTAGTTTGTCGAATTCTTCATCCAGACACTCTCGTTGAGAAGGGATATGTTCAATATGACCAAAGACATGAAGTAAGAGTTCTGGAACAGTTAACCGTCTGTCTAACCCCAACGACTTTCTGAGTTTGTCGATTGTGAAAAACTCCTGTGGTTTATCTAGAACCTTATCTTTGAGGTATGTCTCTGCCTCATCAAAGTTCTGCTGTGACACTAAGTCTTTGATGATTGCATCTTCTGTGACCTTCTTTTTGAAAGACCGATAGAGATTTCTGTCAATCTTCATGCCTTGGTCAGAGATGAGTATTTCCTTCAACTCTGCCAGAGGGTCTGGTGCAGTGCTAACCACCTCGTCAATATTTGGTGGGTCTACTGGTGGTTCTGTAGGTTCAGAGGGTTTTGAGGGAAGTTTGAGGACTTCATCGTAGTCAAAGTCCTTCTCAAAATAATCATAGTTTCCAAAGAAATCGAACAGAAGGAACTGTTCCTTTTGAGGTTCAATATGGTCTGGAATCTCCGACTTGGTAATCCAAGATTGTGAAAAGTCACATCTACGAGTGCCACGACCCTTCATTTGAATAAATTCACTTGGTGAATAGACAGGACGCATCATGCAGATATTCAAAATGTCAGTGCAGTCATATCCTGTTGTCATCATCCCAACTGTGACACAAATGCGTGTCTTTGATGTTCGGTAGTGAGGGTTAGTTTTTGACTGACCGTTGAGAGAGTTGTTTCTGAAATCAATCGTCATTCTTTGCGAGTCTTGAACACTTGAGGTCACTTGGACTGCAAAATCAGAACTGTATTGTTTTGGGAAAACCCTATCTGCGAGAACATTCAAAATCTGCGTGACTTTTGCTGCATGATTTTGAGAGACACAGAAGACCAGTGTTTTCCCAATTTCCCCTGTATAGGGGTCTCTCATTGCGTGCTTCAGAAAGGTTTCGCAAAAAATGGTGTTGGTGTTATCGGAGAAGAACTTCTTCTCAAAATCCTTCTGAGTGAATGTTTCCTCAAAGTCGTTACCATCATCATCAACCCCTTGAAAAACATACCCTTGCTCAGACAGAAGTTCAGTTGTGATTTCTGTTCTTGCATCAATCACTTTAGGGTTGATGAGGTATCCGTCCTTAACACCATCTTCTAACGAGTATCTGAATGTTGGTTCACCACTGTCGCACCCAAAAGTAGTGTAGGTATCCAACATCAATCGTTTTTCTAACTGTCTAGGGTCAGTCTGTGAAACATCTTCAACATCGACAGACTTTAGGTAGTCTTTTGGAGTTGCGGTGAGTCCTAGTTTGAACCCAATAAAGTATTCAAAGACTCTGCGACTTCTCGCACCCAAAGAACGGTGTGCTTCGTCTGAAATGACTAAGTCAAAATGGTCTGGACGAAAGACCTTTCGGTATTTGTTTCGACTTACAAATGACTGAACAGTTGAAACAACAATCTCTGCCTTCGTCCAATCGGATTGATTTTCTTTCCAAACGACAGTTCTGAAATCATTCTTGAGAACTTCATCAAACTCTTTTTGTGCCTGACTTTCCAACTCAATACGGTCAACGAGAAACAAAACTCTCTTCACATTGTAAAGACGCAAGAACATCTTGATGATTGCTGACGAGGTCAGTGTCTTTCCTGTTCCTGTTGCCATCTCCAACAAGAACCTATCTTTACCGTCTGCAATACTGCTTTGAACTGCCCTAACTGCTTTTAATTGGTAGTCACGAAGAAGTCGAAGTTTATTGTTTCTAAGGAAATCTTCTCGTTTTTTCTCATCAAGGTAATCTGGATTTTGGTCAAACTTGGGAAGTTGGGTCTGTGCAATGTAATCAATACCAATCTCTTCAACTTCCTGTCTAGGTGGGTTGAAGTTGGTTTTTCTCAGTTCCAGTTGGTCTTGTGATGGAAAAATATCAATGACTGTCGGACTGCCTTGTTCGATATCCCAAAAGTAATGCGAGACCCCATTGGAGAGGATGACGAATCTGCAATTGAGAGACTCTGCATATCCTCTTGCTTGCTCTTTACCAACCAAGGGAGATACCAGTTCTTTCTTTGCTTCGATGATACATAGAGGAAAGTCAGAACTGTCCTTGAGAACATAGTCTGCAAAACCTGCCTGGTTCTGCATTTCGGTATCGACATTAACCACACCATCATCACCAGACAGAACCCAATCGGACTCTCTGAGTAATCTATCTATGATGATTCTTGCGTTTGCTTCCGTCATTTTCTTCAAAAAATATAGTTAATTAACTGATTAATATAGAATTTTTAGATTGCAGTCAAAGTATGACAAGAAATCTACTTTTGTGCCAACGGTTTCACATACAAACCATATAAATATCTCTGCAAACACAGAGGAAAACTACAATGCAGAGATTTACTTATGACCTATTACACGATGTGACTGAAGACACTGAAATCATTCAATCCAGTGAGACTGTCCGTTCAATGCAGTTACCTGCTTATGCAACGGACGCACAACGGAAAGAACTGTTCTTAGAAATCATGGATGCATTGGATGATGTGTCGTTCACCGCACAAAGACTTCGTCTTGATGTTGGTAAAGACTTCATCACCCTCAGACGAGAACTTGGTGGTGGGTGGAGTAATGAGGAACACGGATACTCATTTGAGACCCCACTTCCCATGACAGGGGTTATGAACGACCTCAACAATGCCATAGATGCAGAACTTGATGAAATCAGAACAAAGTTGGAGAGAGATGAGTCAAAGACAACAAAGGACAAGAAGGATAATGCCCAATGAAGAACACCCATGATTATGCCGCACGAATTGACTATGACCTCTGGATGGATTGCCAGAGAGTGAAAGAACTGGATGGGGGAACGACTTCCATCAACGCATTGCTAAATGAAGGTTTGAAATTGGTGCGTGACAGGAAGATGCAAGAGATTGCAACTCAAAGGAAACAAAGGAACACCCTTCACTCCATCACAAACTGGTAGTTTTAACCTCTAAAACCCAGAAATCTGGGTGTTGTCATTACCCTTCGTCAGAATTGAAATTCGGAATTTTCTAAACTGTTGATTTTATTATACTTTTATTTTTGTGATTTTCGGTGATTTGGGGTAGTCCGAAAAGAGTGTTTTGACAACACTCACTCATCTAAAACTGCCTTACGTTTGAACAAAGGATTGTTATTTTTTCAATCTATAAACCACGATAGTATCCAGAGAGAAATGTCAGTCTTGGTTTCTTTCCCAAATAACCTTCATTTTTCCCCACACCAGTCCATATTCCCTATGAATATCCTCTAATCGGATGTCTCGTTGTTTGTGCCTCTTAAGAACCGAATAGACAGAGTTTCCAGTTTCACCCCACCTCTTTCCTCTATGAGTGGTTATTCCTCTGTCATTAAGGAGTTTGGTTATTCTGCGATAGGACATTCCAGAGTCGTGCAGAGACTTAATGTAGTTATGAAGTTTTTCCTGTTCTGGTGAGTATTTCTCAATCTGTTTATACACAAACTGGTTCGTTTTTACTGAGACGCAGAAACAGAGAAAGTGAGAAAACTTGGGATTTCCTAATTCATCAGTTGAAGAAACAACAGAAGTTATTTCATCAGTTGAATCTACTCTACGGTAACTGATTTAGCCAAGTTCCTTGGCTGATCCACATCAGTCCCTCGTAAGACAGCAACGTGATAAGACAACAGTTGTAGCGGAAGCGTGAACACAATCGGTGCAATCAATGCATCTGTTT
>Ga0209654_1002447_pt1 | contig 12793 bp, 9 predicted proteins | sample SaaInl1SG_22_DNA_FD_184646 | JGI IMG/M metagenome (GOLD analysis project Ga0209654, IMG submission 184646) | Marine microbial communities from expanding oxygen minimum zones in the Saanich Inlet - ESP_161SG_22_DNA (SPAdes) (version 2) | ecosystem: Environmental > Aquatic > Marine > Intertidal... | reverse complement strand
CTCCAATGTAATGAATTATTTCATGAAATAGCACTTTCATTAGGTCTTCTTTTCTATATATAATGATATGTACGGCTTCTGGATCATTGTGGTGAATACATACCCCTGAATTTATGTTTTCAGTGTTAATGACTTTACTTTTACTTTTATCTATGAGTTTAGCTTTTTTAGATAAAATGAGAACTATATTGATTTTTCTTGTTCCTAAGTCGCCAATATTCTTGGTAAAGTATGTGTTTAAATTCTTCAATTGTTGTTTTATCATTTTAACAAGATAATTATCTGTAGTTTCGTAATATATTTGGAATTTAAAAGGATGATACAACTTTGAAGTTACAGTTGTTTTCTCGAGAGTGGGTTTTCTCATATATGTTTGAACCCACGATGGGATATATCTAGAATCGTTCAATTGTTCCATTAAGTCGTTATGCAAATAATCTTCTTTTGGATTCTTCATTACATTATAGTATCAAATTATTTTGCATTTACTGTAATACACCATATGAACTGTCAAAAAAATTAGAAGCACAAATATCTTGTTTAGTAGTTTTTGGGGCTTTTTGACAATAGATTTGCTCATGTTTTTCGTAGTTTGTTAAAATTTGTTTGTTATTTCCTGGTCGCACAGTATCAGTGGCTTGACCCATAGCACCTGGAGGAGGTTTCGCAGACGCAAGTGTAAAATTATTCATGAAAAAAGCATCTGGTGTTACCTTAACGTCGGCATATGATGCACCTTTTTTAAAAGCCTCTCCTGTATACAAGCCCCCATTTGGTGAGGGTTTGGGTGGTTTCATGTATCCAAATTTTTCGAAGGAATAATCTCCATAATTTTGAGTGTTATCAGTTTCATATGGTTGTGGTAACATTATTTAAATATATACATATTTATTTTATAAAATGAGTTTAGAAGACTTCAAGACAATTTTGAAGGATAAGAGCTTCGGTGATGATGCATTTGATAAAATAGATCATTATGCTAAAAGTAATCCCAATTTAGTCAAAGACCACCCAATGACTTTGATATATTGCTGCATCAAATCTGATGATGTAGGTCAATGTATGAAACTAGTAAGTCTATTAAGTAGATACACAAATCATATTGTACAAAAACCTGCAACAGAAAATATTGTCTCCCTGATCGATACAATTATGAACTCTAAAAAGAATAACTTGGAAACTATCTTTGAATGTGAGGAGAAATTTTTAGATACCATTGTAAGTATTCCCGCATTATTTTTCAAAGCCTGTAATGAGCGCTCTAGATTCAATAAAGAACAACTTCTAATGATGTTATCTATGAAAGAAAAAGTAGATAGTCGCCAGATTAGTCAACATGATGCATCTGTTGATATTGGAACTAACTTAGTTGATAAATACGTTAAAAAACACATAAACAAGTAATATTAATGTTCCATCTCATAATGTTTACACCATTCTATACACTTTTGTTTTGTTTCTTCAAAATTAAAGGCATATTCGCCTGTGCTGGCTTTAATTTTATTAGCTTGATCTAATGTTTTTTTCAAATAATATATTTGTCTGTTCGCATAATATGTGTTATATACACAAATTCTAGTGGCAACTGATGGATTATAATATTTTCCCAGAGAGTTCATTATCCCACGTTTATTAAGTATTTCGTTACGACAATCATTCAATATAGTGTGTTTATTTGTGGGATCAAAGTTCAAACATACAAGATATTTTTCAGAGTTGGCAGGTCTAGAAGTGAATGGTTTGATTATATATACATCGTTGTAAAGTAATGTTAATATGGATATAAGACAATTTGTATCTGTTGTAAACATATCGAAGATTTTAGTAATGAAAGTTCCACCATGTGTTTGGATATTAGCGGCGGTATAAATCTCACTCAAAAAAAGTTGAAGAAAGACTTCTTCTTGTTGATTAAAATCATTGCTAAAGTCAAATCCACCATCTGCTGTTACAATTTCACAACTATGATATCCAACTCTGTTTATGAATGCATAAATATTCTTTAATTGATACAAGTCTCCTATATTTTCGTTTTTTCTGTTGATATAAATGTTATTATCTTTACAATATTCTTTTGACAATTTCCAAAATGGAACTCTATTTTCTGTGTCTGATTGAATAAGTAGAGTTATACCAGACATTTTTGCTATATCTATGTTGTATTTATTCTTATAATCCACAAGACATTCTATGAATCCACCTGGGCCTTCAGCAATGTGGGCTGTATTTATCTTCTTATTAGGTTTGAATATTCTATCGTTGAAATCCCTTAATATTTCCCATAATTTGAAATATGCTCTACTGATTGGTTTCTTCGTGCATATTTTCATGAATTTTTTTGATGATGAAAAAATATTTTCATATTCATTCACATGACGCTTGGCAATATCCCACGTTTGGTCATTTTCAATGTGATTCTTTTGTTCAACGAGTTTATTTTTTATGTCATCATTTATATGTGTTATTTGTTCATTTGGTATACTTTCATCATTTTTAGAAATATAAAACGTATAATTATTCATACCAGAGTTAAATTAATATTATCAGTTCTTTTTAAATATAAACCAATTGTTCAGGAAACTATATTCTTTCATTACATCATCCATTGGTTGATTCAGTTTCTTTTCATTTTCATAATAGATTGAATCGAATGAACCATATGAGCTTGTAAGCCCTTGTTCTTTTTGTTCTTCAACACTCAGTGGAAGAATATTGAATTCATTGAGTTTTTCAACAAGTATGTCAAAGTATACAATATATTCTTCAGTGACTTTGTTGATACTTTCAACATATACATCTATTTTTCTACCAAGTTTAGAATCGGTATTCGAATACTTCTTTTTAATCATCCATAGCACACTATCATTTTTCTTTCCCAACTTCATATCACTGTCGTGATTTGCAAACATGGTATCTATTCTTGACCCATCGAATGTTGTGCCTATAAAATGACTTCCTTTTTTCATTATGCTGTTTAAGTTTTCACAGAAGTTGTTAAGAGTTGTTTCATTTTGGAAGAAATAGTGAATGGCGAATTGACAATTCACAACTTCAAATCCTTCTTTCACTCTTCCCAAATAGTCTTTCACAAATCTTGTTTTGTATTCAGGGACATTCTTTGGAACTTTAGAGTTCCATAATACTTGTGTTATAAACCTTAATTTGTCATTGCTTATCGTTTTGAAATGATCGTCATTCCATAATTTTCCACCATCTAATTGAACGAAAACCATAGGATTGTTCTTTTGATAAATTTTATATTTTGGATCAGTGAGTTTACCGAGATATCTTGCCCAAGCACTATCTGCGGCACCATATATACTGTCAAAACTTTGATCAGCACCAACTACAAGATTGTAACCTTTAGCGTGAGATTTATCTATATATTTATCCATATCACCATTCTTACCACAACCGATATCGAAAAGGGAATTCTTGTCGGATTTGAATCTTTGAATAAGGAACTTATTTTTCACAAAGACATTGTGGAAATCCATCAGTGGTTTTATTTGAATTCTATATCTATCGATTTTACGCATAGAATATATGTCAGTGTCATAATTTGCTTGTTCATTTGTGACTCGTGTAATACCACTGATCATTTCTTTTGTAACTGGATTCTTAATACTTTTCCATACGTTTAATGCAGTAGTCATACTATTGGCTGTGCCTTCAATTCTCTTTGTTTTTTTATAAAGCTCTGTCTTATCATTTCTAATTCTGTATGGGATCCATTGCTGTCCTTCTTTTTTAGAGTTATCGTATGAGAATTCTACAATGTCACCATTCTTAATGACATCTCCATCGTGTGTCATGATTTTATTTTGCACCAAAGGTAAGATACATGTTGTGAATTCACTAATATTACTATCATCGTTATCAAACTTGAATTTACCGTTCAAGATTTGAATGGGATCTAAATTTCTTTTTCGAGTATTATCGTATACTGCTAAGCTACATTTCACAAGTTGATCAATTTCGGTCTTTTTATTAAGAGAAAAGGTTATCCTCATATCAATTGTGTTTTCTTCAGGTGGCTTCCACTTGTATACTTTACTCCATGTTCCACCAAAATTATTGTATGCAACTTTTTCGTTTTCAAAAAGAGCACCAACAGCAAGTTTTGTAGGTTGGTATATTAATCCATCTATGTGATAAGGAAATTTTGTGAGTTCATCTTTTAGAATGTTTTCATATGATGATTCCAATATAGTATCGTAGTCAAAACTTTTATCGCTCTTCAAATTCTTATTTTTGGTGTAAAACGTCTTCACATCTATTTTATAAAGACCATCCTTTTTGAGTAAATCTTTCACAATAACTTTTAGTTTTTTATATCTCGATGATTCATTTTTAGAATCACTGTGAAATGGCAATTCTCTTACATCTTTATTCTTTTCAAAGTAAATATCAAATGCCATAAAAGTATTGAATTCTTCCCCATTTTTATCGTATCTTACAAGTTCTCCATCAATAAGTGTATTTGTTAATTTAGACTTGAGACCAGTATCAATAATGTGTAACCTATTGTTCATGAGATAAACCTTTTCATTTGGACTCACAAACAGTAAATATCTTTCTCCATCTGCTTTCTCCGTGACAGCATAGTTGGCTTCTGTTTTGAGTATACTGTCATTTTGAATGAGATCTTCAGAATTGATATTATCTAATTCAAGTGTTACAGGTTGATACGTAAGAAAGTGTCTATTGGGATTAGTATATATTTGTTTCAATACAGCAGAACTGTCTAAAGACTCGTCGTCCGTATTTTTATCATAAAATTCTTTATTCACGAGTTTAAGATAGGAACCCAACAGGACCTTTGATTCACTCTTTTTGACAACTATCTTTGTGTTAAATATAATCTTCAAAATTGTATACATAATTTTCAACATATTATTAGCCATGGCCTTTGTAGCTTCTGTGTTTTTGAACTCCACTTCTATTTCGTATTTTTCATCAGCATTCATAACATTCGAGTCAATGAAAGTGAGTGTTTTATTATAGCTACTCTTAACAACTGTCATATCCACTGTAAAATCATCGGTCTCAAAACTGAATCTCTTTTTATAACGATATGTTTTGGGTTCATCGGGAATGTTTTGTATGATAGAGGATTTTTTGTCATTGTCTACATGCTTCTCACTTTTTAAGTTTATTTTGTAATAATAATCTGACAAATTATAAGAGTCTTCTCTGCTTTTGACAATTATGGTGGATTTTGTTGGAATAATACTTGTCATACAATATTGTTTAATATTTTCATTGCCATCAATGGATATTCTCACACCATTAGACAAACCAATATCTAAACTTTCAGTTACACCTTTGTTTTGATATGTAGTAGATGACATGAATTTTTGTAAAACATTTGTGAAATTTGTAGAGTTGAGAGCATAATTCAAAACTGCCTCACATTCTAGATCCTCATTTTTAGCTTTTTCTAAATAGCTTAGTAATGTCTTATGAGTATCACCTGTTACTTCCATTATTAATTAGAATGAATATAATGTTTAAATTATAAATCAAATTTTATCTCATATGTATTCCAAAATATTTCATATATATACTATAAAATGGCCAACTATATTCTATGTGGAGAACTTACTGTCAATGGAGATGTATTAATAAAAGGAACTGTATACGAAGCTAATAGCCTTAGTAGCTTAATAAAAAAAATAGGAAAAGATGATTATAAAGATATCATGGAATTAACTAGTAATAAAAGAACTATTGATACTTTAGAAGTGGATGACCTTGTTTTAGTAAACTTCGAATGTGAAGAAAAATCAATTTTAAATGTATGTGGAACATCAACAATAATTAATACGGAAGTGTTGGAATAAATGGCGAATATTTCAAGAATCTTCTAGATACTTGGTCAATTCGTCAATTAAGTCACTTTTCTTTTTTGTTTTACCACTATTCTTAAATAGTAATGCATATACAACACGTAGTTCTGATACAGGAAGTTCTTTCATGAGCTTTTCTGATATATAAGGCACGTGTGTAGTTGTTGCACTATTTTCAATAATATTAAAATCGAAATCGTATTGATTGTTCACCTTAGAAATATACAAAGTTTTAGATAAATTATTATCAGAATATGATGATGTATATTTGTTATCAACGACAATAGAAATGTTCATTTTCAACAAGTTACTGAAGAATTTCATACAATTAGGGGAATCACATACGAGTGCTTTATCTTCAATGACATCCATAATTTGAGTTTTCAGCATTCTACTCTTATGGGATATGGTTTTGAGATATTCTGTGGATTTTTCGAGATTAGTTTCAAAATATTTTTTATACTGATCTTTAGATATCATTACATCGTTGGTAACATACATCAATAAATCAATAAAAGTGTTCAAAGCTGTTTTACTAGACTTAGCATGGTTTTGATTTGTATTTGTAAAATGAAAGGATTTATCTTGAAACTCTCTTGTATTCTTGATTACATCATTACCTTGTGTAAATATAGATTCGGAAAGTTCATATTTGATTTGACAAGGCAATGCTTTAAGTAGTTGAGTATTCATTCGTTTATGTAAATGATAGTAGCTATAATATAGATTATGTTAAATTCTTAAATCATATTCAAATTTTAACACATGAAAAAATTATTGATGTAAGTTACACTACATAGGCTTGTTTCATAAGTTGTGCTTCATTTTTGGAAAGCAATGTTTCAGGATTTCGAATGTATTTTTTTCTAGCGTTTAGAAACTTAAGAAGTGTGGATGCCTTTTCAGTGGTTTTATTGAAATCAACATTGTATTCACTCACAAATTTTTGCGAAGGGGTAACATTTGTTCCAGTCTCTTCTATTTTAGATTTTACAGTTTCTTCTTTTTTATTATCATTAACCTCAATTGTTTCGTTTTTTTGTAAAGAGAATGACTTTCTATGTTCTCTTGCAGCAATTTCATCATTTGGTTTTTTTTGAATAAATAAATCGAGTTCTTCTATAGTTTTTTCTTTTAATTTTGTGAGGTCAAAAAAATAACCAGTGTTATTCTCAGTATATTGTTCATCATTTGCTTTCAAAATATATATGATATCTTCATAATATTTATTAGCTATTTGTTCAAGATTTTCTTTCAACATTTTTGCTATACAGTATATAAGTGTCTAGTCTTTAAACTCTTAATCTTAATCTTCATCATCACTTGTTTCAACTTCATTATCAGATATCTCTATGTCGCTATTTTCTACATCATCATCAAAGTCATCTTCATCCTCAACGTTTTTCTCATCATCTTCATCCTCGTTTTTCTCGTCGTCATCCTCTTCTTCGTCATCAGAAATATCCAACTCTAAGTCATCTTCATCATCATCAATATTTTGTGATAGATTAATATTGTCATCAAGTTTAACATTAACATTATTCGATTTTACAATTTTTCCAATGATTGATATTTTCTTATTATACAATTGATATTTTTTCCCAACAATTTGAACTTTAACTTCATTATTTATTTTTACACTATTTTTCAAATCAACGTCAGATTGAATTGTTAAGCTGTGTTTTGGAATGATAATCTCCAATATTGGTGTTTTAGACCCATTATCTTCTGTGATGAATGATGAGCATAATATTCCAAAATTGTTCATATTTACGACAACCGCATTCACAATGTTTCCCTTTACTGGGTTACATACCATTGCAGAATATTTAACCATAAAGTTCATGTATCCATGGAAAGTTGACATTTCAACTTTTCCACTACTAATTTTAATGATTCTAATACTGTTTTTTTTTATATATCCATGATCAGAGCAAATACCCTCTTTACGTTGCTTCAACTCTCTTAAAACGTTTTTTTCAATATCTTTACCGATGTATTTTGGATGAATTTTAATATTATCTACGAATTCTGCTAAAATGAAATTTTTATTGACATCCATGAGTATCCCTTTATTAGTTTAATATAATTTTAAATTATTCTTTATATCATTTTTTACATACATGATTCGAACAATATAGGGACTAATGGTCTACACATTAAACCATAGTATGTCAATATATACTCTAATATTATACATAGATTTCCTCTGTTACTTACACCACGTTTTTTTACTTCAAGCCATATATCTTCTTTTTCGAGTAATTCAATGTACTCTGATTTGATTATATTTTTCGTGTCAATTTCACTAAGATTTATCTTTTCTTTCAATTGTGAGTTTTTCAATGTTCCACAATCTCTGTAACTTTTAAAGAATACCTTAAATTCTGTAACATTTTCATTCTTCTTACCCTTTTTGTTAATTTCACGTATGGCTATGGGTTCGTTGTTTTCATTTTTATTTTTACTTTGTCTCTTTTTGATAATCTCTTTCATTATAGGACTTATTTTATCTTTAATGTAATCACGTGGTTTATTGACAGTTGTATTATGTTCTTTAAAACCTTTCATACCTTCATAATGATTGGCCATTATATATTTTCCATCAACTTCAAATATGCATGTTCTTCTCATAGCTTCTTTCATTTCATCATTATCTCTTTCAAATGATGAATTGATATAATTCTCACCAGCTTCTTTCAAAAATGTCTTTAATTCTTCATATGATAATGCGTCAATAATCAATTCATATATCAATGATTTATCGATTTTACTTGGATCCATGATGGATTTTAGAATTTTTGTATGGTTATCAAATTCTGAATAAATTTTGTTTATGAAATCTGAACCTTGACTTGTATTTATAATTGATTCATCTAGTTCTAAAACTCCTATTTTATTTTGTTTTTTAAAATTATTCTCTTTCAACAGTTTGTATTCATTCATAGTTATCCCACGATTTGATATTTCTATGGGAATAAATATGACAACATCATCAATGTCATTTATACGTCCTTTCTTACTTTGAACTTCGAATTCATAGTTAGATTCTATTAAATACGATAATGAAAGGTTAATTAATCTTTCATCATAATCCAAATTTGTATACAACTCTTCTTTGTTGATGAATATGTAATTGTTTTTAACTAGGAAATTGACAATACGTTTAGCGATTGATTTTATCTCATAGTCGAGTATGTTCTTATCTAATTCATTTGACTCTTGCTCAACAATCGTGATATCGCTTTTACATGTTATATCGCATGTGCTGAAATTGCATATTTTTGATCCATCTTTATCATTTATATCATAATCTTTGATAACTGTATTTCTAGAAGTAGTTAATTTTTCTAATTTTGGTAGGTTTTTAAAATGCATTATATTTTTGTTCAATGAACAGTCTATAGAATTCTCTTTCATAATCTGTTCTATTTGAGAAATTCTTGTTTGTTTTTCCTCTGCTTTCCTATACTTTCTGTAATCTACACTTTCTATTTGTCTATTCTTATGTAACGCACAGTGCAAATATATGGTCGTGTTTCTCTTGTCTTCTGTAAGTGCAAAGTGACTTCTGTTTCTAACACCTCTGCCAATAATTTGCTCTGTCTTATTCAAGTTATACCATGGCTCCATGATGTGTATTTCTCTTAAATTCTTGAAATCATAGCCTTCAGCAGCCACTTGATTAATGATGACAATTTTAATTTTGTCACCATCTTTATTTGATTTAGAAACTAATGTTTTGAATTCTGCTTCTTTTTCTGCATCTGTGCCAGATATTTCCTGTTTTGCGGTTATGGTAATGTACGACCCCTTTGATTTATCATTAGATTGAATGATGTTTTTGTTGTTGTATTTATTGTAACCATGTGATTCCAATGCTATACAAAGTGGAAGGATACCTGCGTAAATATATTCTGAATAAATCAATACAATACCTTCAGACTTGTCCACTGCATCAATTATGCTTTTAATTTTAGGAGAATAGTCGTTAATTTTATTAGGCGAGAATAGATCCTTATAGGCTGGGCGATAATTTAATTTCAATGGTTTATTGTTGACAGTTTCAAAAACAGTATTAAATTTATCGACAACTGACAAATCTTCTGAAACTGGAAAATATACATTTGATATTTGCACGATATCTGAATAGGATTGTTTATTACTGTCGTCTTCTGTATCATCTTTTGTTTTAGATTTCAACTTCTTTATTATGGTTTCTTGTTTGTCGGATAAAGTAGATTTATATAATTCTAATGTCCTTATTCTCTCTTCTTCTTTCAATTCCTCACCCTTGAATGTTTTTACAGGATGGTCTTCATATTTCAAAGTCTTGGTTTTATCAAACACACTGGGACTTATTCGCAAAGGGAATAACATTGGATTCTCACCGCGCATATATGAAACATAGTTCTTTGAAAAATCTTCGATGACTGTTTTGACTTTTGGCTTGAGTTTATTCGTTTTGTCATCGAATAAACTTGTCATAGAATTATTCACGAGCATTTTATCGTTATTAGATAGAATGTTGATGATATCTACTATTTCAGATTCATTGTCAAACATAGGTGTTGCTGATAAAAGAACCAGTCTCACATTTCGCGCATGTGTCATGATCTCTTTGAGAATTTTAGGTATTTGTTTTATAACTTTTGCATCATTAGCATCACTTGATACTAGCCCAGGATTTCTAATGTTGTGAACTTCATCTATGATTATAACACGATCAGAAAATTCACGTTTTATATAATTAGTGTATAATTCACGCTCTTTTACCTTTAATTCATCATCAGTAATTCCACTTTTTTTGAGAATATCTTTGTTATAGTCTTTATTTTTTTGGATAATATTAACCAATTTTTGATATCCGTGAAAGGAAAAGTATTTTTTGATTATAATATTAACAGTTTTTTCCAATGTTTTATTATCCAATTGATTCCAATTAGGAATCATATTTAATATCTTAGTATTTAAGCAACCATTGTATGTTTTAGAATCGGTGTCTACTTTCTTAGAATCAAATATTTCCTTGATAAAATTACTATGCAAGTTTTTGGAAGCAATTATCAATGTTTTATTGTCAAAGAAATTCATAAAGTTTTCAGCAATTTGTAGAGCAGAACAAGTCTTTCCAACACCGACACCATGAAAGAGTAAGACACCAGTGTTCACTGTAAATGGAGATATGAATTTTTTCAAAAACTTTTGATTGTTACTCAATTCGAACACATCATCATCAAATACACTCGATAGTGCTGTTTCATCATTAATGTTAAATAAATACTCTTGTTGATTCAAGCGTGTGGGTATTGATTTATTGTATTTTTGCACAAGCAGATCATTTCGTAAGTTAATTTTTTCTTTATAGTCTTGTGTTTCATCATATTTTCTTAAAAGTTTAATGACATTCTCTACTTCAATCTTTTTATCTTTAGATAAATCTTCAATAAGTTCTTTTTCTTGTTTTGATTTAGTCTCAGGTTTACTTTTAACTTTGGTTTCTTTCTCTTTCTCTTCCTCTTCCTCAGAACCAATATCAGTGTCACTATCAGTGTCAGATTCATTTTCATCCTCCTCGACAATCTCTATCTTTTGTGTTTTTATTTCTTTAATCTCTTTTTCTTTTTTAATCGTATTTTTTTTAGATTCAGATTTAGGTTCTCTTTTTGTTTTCTTAGTAGGTTTGAACTTCTCCAAATCCACTTCTCTGAAATTCATCTTATTAGTATTCATTTGTTCAGTGTATAAATTTTTAGCTGTTATACTTGTGATTCCTATACAACGACCACTATTCATGTTGATAACTTGATTTTGTTTTTCACAATCTACTTTCTTTTCATCATCTTTACTTAGGTTTTTTTTTATTAATGCATCACGTGCTTTTGGTGATGAACTATCATAACATTTTGCATTCTTTTTATCGTATACTTCATTATCGGTGCATTCTTTTTTTGTTGTAGATTTTCTAGTATTGGCTGAACTTTTAGCTGCATCAAGTTTATCTTGTTTCACTTTATCCAAGTATTCACGATAAGCTTTTTCTACCTTTTTATAGTCATCGGGTGTCAAATTGATTATTTTCTTATTTCTTTGTTGTTCTCTTAACAATTTAAAAGCTGTTTCCCTGTGTGCAAGGATACATGTCTTTTTTTGTCTATTCATTACTTCTTTATCATCATCACAAGTAACCTTCATAGCAGATTCATTAGATAACTTATTATTTCTATATAACTCTCTTGCTTTTTTTGAACTTCTATCTATACATTCTTTTTCATATTCAATCTCATCATCAGAGCACTGTGTCATTATTAATTATATTAAATAATTTTTATGAACAATTGTATTTATTCTTTTAAAAAGTTCTTTCTTTTCATCGTTATTTTTTATATTATTTAATACTGCATCGTAAGAAAACCATTTCACATTTCTAACTTCTTTAGCTTGTTGTTCGTTTGAACTATCAAACTTGACTAATGTCGCATCTCCAATATACTGTGAAAGATAGTAAATGTTTCGATAACGAATGTTATTTGATCCTTGAAATATTTCCTCAAATTGTTTATATGAATCATGTATTACTATTCGTTCGCGAATTCCTACTTCTTCTTCAAATTCTCTTATTGCACAAGATAAATCATTCTCATGGAGTTTCCGTCGCCCCTTGGGAAATTCCCATTCTTGCTCCAGTATATTAGTTGAATTATGAATGATATATTCTAAGTTTATGAATTGCATTGTTCCATCTGTTCTAATCATATTGAAACCATTTCTTAGTTTATTAAACTTCTGTATACTTTTATTGAACTCTCGTTGAAATTTATTTTCTGTATGACTATGATTCCAAAGCTTATTCCACAATGTTTCAAATGAATATAACAATAATTCTGATTTTTCACATTTTGTCATACCATTAAACAATTTGATTATATAGCCTAGATTAT
>Ga0209654_1002445_pt1 | contig 12798 bp, 10 predicted proteins | sample SaaInl1SG_22_DNA_FD_184646 | JGI IMG/M metagenome (GOLD analysis project Ga0209654, IMG submission 184646) | Marine microbial communities from expanding oxygen minimum zones in the Saanich Inlet - ESP_161SG_22_DNA (SPAdes) (version 2) | ecosystem: Environmental > Aquatic > Marine > Intertidal... | reverse complement strand
GTTGGCCATTGGCTATGCCGGTGGTGTGGTCTCGCTTGTGATCATGTTGCTCTTTTTTGCCGAGGGCGATGCGGGCAAAACATTCATTGGCCTTGATCCGATCTTGGGTCTTGATGCTGATGCCCGCGAAGGCACCAGATCCGTTGGGCCGTTCACAGCACTTGGGTTTGCACTGTTCATGATACCTTTCTTTTTGTGGGTTCGCGAGGACACGTCACAACATCAGAAAACTTCTGTTTCTGCCGCCTTGAGTGAGCTGCGCTTGTCTTTTGGGTCAATCGTGAAAAGGCGCAGTCTTGCATGTTATCTCGGCTCGTCCATGTTCTATCGCGACGCGCTTAACGGCCTGTACAGCTTTGGTGGCGTCTACGCTGCACTGGTGCTTGACTGGTCCATCACAATGATCGGCGTATTTGGCATCACCGGCGCATTGGCCGCGACATTGTTCACCTATGTGGGCGGAGTGTGCGACAAACGATTTGGGCCAAAACCTGTCATCATCTTTTGCATTTTCGCACTTATTTCAGTCTGCATCAGCTTGGTCGCCATGTCCCGCGAGATGTTCTTTGGGATCCCCCTGCCCCAAGGCAGCGCAGTCCCCGACATCGTCATGTATATCTGCGGCGCGGTTATTGGTGGTGCGGGCGGTGCGCTGCAGGGGGCAAGTCGATCGCTGATGGTGCGCCACGCCGACCCAGAGCGCCCAACCGAAGCATTCGGCTTTTTCGCCCTGTCCGGCAAGGCAACGGCATTTCTGGCCCCCGCATTGATCGGCATCACAACGACGATTACCAACTCTCCGCGTCTCGGTATCGCGCCCGTCGTGGGGTTGTTTCTTCTGGGGCTTATCTTGTTAAGGTGGGTCAATCCGAAAGGGGAAGTGTATGAGACGAGTACTTAGCGCTATTGCCGCAACAACGTTTTTAGCGACCTGCGGGGCAAGCGCCGACCGCGATATTTCAGGCGCACAAATAAAGCGGCCAACCCTGACACAGGCCGAGCGCACCACACTTGCCAAAGTGCAATTCGGAGCGGCGAAAACGCCCGCAGCCATGACGCCCCAAGCGATCGGCGGATACGCAAAAGGCTGTTTAGCAGGTGCCAAGGCATTGGCCGAAACAGGGCCAACATGGCAAGCAATGCGCCTGTCGCGCGGTCGAAACTGGGCGCATCCTGACACCATTGATTATGTTCAAAAGCTATCACGCTTTGCGGCTATCCAACCGGGTTGGGAGGGTCTTTACATCGGCGATATGGCGCAGCCCCGTGGTGGCCCAATGCTTACGGGGCATCGCAGTCACCAAACGGGCCTTGGCATTGATGTCTGGATGCTTCCGCCCAAGCGGTTGAACCTCAGAGCCTCAGAGCGGGAAAATATATCATCAATCTCTACGCGGCGCGCGCGGGGCGCCTACACCAATGACAACTGGACGCCTGCGCATATGAATATCCTGAGGGCTGCAGCAAAAGATGACCGCACTGCGCGGATTTTTGTCTTTCCAGGTGCAAAAGTTGCCATGTGTGATGCTGAAACCGGTGACAAATCGTGGCTCCATAAAATTCGACCTTGGTGGGGTCACCACTATCATTTTCACGTCCGCTTAAACTGTCCCAAAGGCGATACGACGTGCGTTAGTCAGCCGGCGCCTCCCACAGGAGACGGTTGCGATGACGCGCGCAAATGGGTCCGCGACATCCTTGATCCACCGCCTCCTGACCCCAACGCACCGCCGCCTAAAAAACGGCGCGAATTAACGCTGAACGATCTGCCCGCGCAATGCACTGCGGTCCTGCGCGCGGACTAGCGGACATTTAGGTTTTTCTTGCAAGGTTTGCGTAACGCGCCTAAACGCGGCGTGTCCATCGCGCACGCGCTTGGGCCGAGTCTCCGCAACCTTGTAAAACGGATCTACATTATGCAACGTTCTTACCTGCCAGGCATTCTGGCTATGGCCGCTGTCGTGGTCGCTTCAAATATTCTTGTACAATTTCTTCTCGGCGATTGGCTAACTTGGGGTGCATTCACCTACCCCATCGCCTTTCTTGTCACCGATCTTATGAACCGCCTTTATGGCCCAAGCGCCGCACGACGCGTGGTGTTTGCAGGCTTTGTCGTTGGCGTCATTTGCTCACTTATCGGCACGCAAGTAGTGCTAGAGTTCGGCCCGGCCGTGACCCTGCGCATCGCACTTGGATCAGGTACAGCTTTCTTGGTCGCACAATTGCTTGATGTCGCGATCTTTGATCGCCTGCGCAATGGCACATGGTGGCGAGCGCCATTGGCATCGACGGTAATTGGATCATCCATTGATACAGCGTTGTTCTTCACCATAGCATTTTCAGCAAGCCTGTCGTTTATCGAGCCTGCCAACGATGTATCATGGGCTGGCGATGTTTTGCCTATCTTAGGCGTCGGTGCCCCTGCGCCGCTTTGGGTCTCGCTGGCCGTAGCTGACTGGATGGTGAAACTATCGCTCGCCTTGATCGCGCTTATCCCGTTTCGGCTACTTGTCGCTAGCTTGGGCAAAGGACCGCAAAAAACTGTTTGAGATTTCCGATAGCTGTGCAAACATTCAGTTATCGGAAACAAAACGGAAGGAGGTGATCCAGTGATCAGAGAAGCATTGGAGACAGGTAAAGGGACAATTCGGGAGGCGCGCCTCTAACGGCAGACCTTAGGGCGATAGCCCCGAAGTGGGACCAGCGCGACGCTGGTATCTAACCTACCCACCTCCTTGATCTCGAAAGGGCCGCTCACCAATTGGGCGGCCCTTTTTACTTTCACAACAAGACCCGAACTGGCCGCGTTTATCATGATGATTAGCAACAAAATCACCCTTCAGGATTGGGAGTTGACCGAGAGCTTTACGCGCTCGTCCGGACCGGGCGGGCAAAATGTGAACAAAGTTGCAACGGCGGTTGAGTTGCGCTTTGAGGCGGCCCGTTCGCCCAATCTTGCGCCGCCTGTCAAGGCACGGCTAAAGCGGCTGGCAGGTCAAAAGTGGACGACCGAAGGTGCCATCGTGATCCGCGCAGAAGAAACCAGATCACAGGCGCGCAACCGCGAGATTGCCCGTGAACGCCTACGTGATCTGATCCGAAAAGCACTTGAAACGCCAAAAAAACGCGTTGCAACAAAGCCCACTTGGGGCAGTCAGAAACGTAGGCTTGCCGCCAAAAAGAACCGTGGTGAGGTGAAGTCTTTGCGCGGTAAGGTCAGTACTGATGATTAAACTTCGACGCTCTGCGCGACTTGCTCGCCTACGTTGAACACACGCTTATACCGCGCGATTTCATCCGCTGGGCCCATCGCCTTGTTGGGATTATCTGACAGCTTCACAGTAGGCTGGCCGTTGGCCTCAACCGCTTTGCAAACCATCGAGAACGGCGCAAGCCGATCACCGTCAGTCAAGCCTCGGAAGTCGTTGGTCAAAAGCGTACCCCACCCGAACGATACGCGACAGCGCCCGTCAAACTGTTTTGCCAGTTGCACAATTTTATCTTCGTTAAGACCATCGCTAAAGATGATCAGCTTCTTGGTTGGGTCCTCGCCACGCTCTTTCCACCACGCAATCGCAGTCTCTGCTGCCGTGGCGGGATCACCGCTGTCGACGCGAATACCCGTCCACCCCGCCAGCCAATCAGGAGCACGGTCAAGGAACCCTTGCGTGCCGTATGTGTCAGGCAAGACCACACGTAAATTACCTTCGTGCTCATCATGCCAATCCGACAAAACCTGATAAGGCGCTTGGGCCAACTCTTCGTCCGTTTGAGCAAGCGCAGAATAAACCATCGGCAATTCATGCGCGTTGGTCCCAATCGCTTCAAGGTCCCGGTTCTTGGCAATCAAGCAGTTGGATGTTCCCAGAAACGAATTCCCCAGCCCTTCGGTCATCGCCTGTACACACCAGTCCTGCCACAAAAATGAATGGCGGCGGCGCGTGCCAAAATCAGCAATCATCAGGTTGTCTACTGTGCGCAGTTTTTCAATTTTGCCCCACAGCTTAGTCATGGCGCGGGCATAAAGGACCTGCAATTCAAAGCGACCCATCTCGCCCAAAACCGCGCGCCCGCGCAACTCCATCAACACAGACAGCGCAGGGATTTCCCACAACATGACCTCTGGCCATGACCCCTCAAAGGTCAATTCATACTGATCGCCGATACGCTCAAGATGGTATTCTGGCAGCGTGAGGTTTTCAAACCAGTCCATGAAATCAGGGCGGAACATCTGGCGCTTGCCGTAGAAAGTATTGCCGCGCATCCATGTGCTTTCACCCCGCGTCAAAGACAGACTACGGATGTGGTCAAGCTGCTCGCGCAACTCCCCTTCATCGATCAGCTTTGCAAGCGGCACATCCTGTGAACGGTTGATCAAACTAAACCGCACTTGAGTGTCCGGCTTGTTGCGGAACACAGACTGGCACATCAGCAATTTATAAAAGTCAGTATCAATCAGGGACCGAACGATAGGGTCAATCTTCCATTTGTGGTTCCAAACCCGCGTCGCAATATCAACCATCGATCTGCACTCCCGCCTCTTTCATAACCGCAAGGGCCACCGCAAGCGAGCCATCCAAATCAATCCCACGGCACAGATCAAGATCAACACGTACATTAAACCCAAGCCGTGCCGCATCAACTGCAGAAAAGTTGACGCAAAAATCAGTCGCCAAACCAACCATTGTCAGCTTCTGAATGCCGCGCGTGCGCAGGTATCCCTCAAGGCCCGTTGGCGTTGTTTTGTCGTTTTCAAAAAATGCCGAATAACTGTCGATGAGTGGATTGGTACCTTTGCGAATGATCAGATCAGCGCGCGCGTTATTTAGGTCAGCATGAAACGCACCCCCACGGCTGGCCTGAACGCAGTGGTCTGGCCACAAAATCTGCGCGCCATAGGGCATCTCAATCAGGTCATAAGGCGCACGTCCGTCGTGACTGCTGGCAAACGATGAATGCCCTGCGGGGTGCCAATCTTGGGTCAACACAACGCACGAAAACTCATCCATCACTGTGTTAATTCCTGCAACGACGGACTTGCCATCAGGCACGGCCAAAGCCCCGCCTGAACAAAAATCGTTCTGCACATCAATCACGATGAGCGCTTCATTCGGCGCGCGCGTCACAGGTAATCCTTCCCATTCATACTTAAAGATAATGGGTAAAAGGCCCATCCAGCCCCGTCAATGCCAAGCCGCCTTGAAAGCGGCCATTGCCCACACCCAATGGCATACTTGCGCGATGCCAGCCTTAGGCGTAAATGCAGCTTTATGTATACGATTGCTGCACTCTACCACTTCACCCGCTTTGCCGATCACCAAGCCCTGAAAGCGCCCCTTAAATCCGCATGTGACACAAACGGAATTATGGGCACGTTGTTGTTGGCCCCCGAAGGGATCAACGGCACAATTGCAGGCTCGCGCAGCGGTATCGACAACATCATCGCATACCTCAAATCATTGCCCGGCTGCACTGATCTTGAATGGAAAGAGTCTACGTCCCGAGACGCGCCGTTCGGACGCATGCGCGTGCGTCTCAAACGTGAGATCGTCACGATGGGCCAACCAAACGTGGATCCAAAAGCCCATGTTGGCCACTATGTTGCACCGCAAGACTGGAACGAATTGATCGAGCGCGACGACGTGGCAGTCATTGATACACGCAACGATTATGAAGTGAGCATCGGCACATTCAAAGGTGCAATTGACCCGGAAACGACCAGCTTTGGCGAATTTCCAGCGTGGTGGGAGACCAACAAGGACCGCTTTCACAACAAGAAAATCGCCATGTTCTGTACAGGCGGTATCCGCTGCGAGAAATCGACGAACTATTTGATGAGCCAAGGTGTAAACGACGTGTTTCACCTCAAGGGCGGCATCTTGAAGTACCTCGAGGAAGTGCCTGAGGAACAGAGCACATGGGAAGGCTCGTGTTTTGTATTCGACGGCCGAGTATCGGTTGAGCACGGGCTGCGTGAAGGCCCCCACCAGATGTGTCACGCGTGCCGCAAGCCTGTTTTGCCAGAAGACAAAACAGGCGCAGAATGGGAAGAAGGCGTTTCTTGCCACCAGTGCATTGGTGAGACCTCGGAAGACGATAAAACCCGCTTCCGTGAACGCCAGAAACAGATCCGCTTAGCCCGCGAACGTGGGACAAATCACATGGGTATTCACGGAGTTGAGTGAATGTTGCGGTTCTTGCGTGATATATCTATTTAGACGAATAGGCGGCTGAAGCCGTACTCTTTGTCTGAGAGAGATTTCCTGCTGTTGGCTCAATCTTTCTGATTGTGACGTATTGATGACGCGAAAGACAATCCAATGATTGTCATACCGACTCCGCCTGTTATCAGTTCGTGGACGTGAAAAATTGACTGCATGAACATCACTAGCGATAATGCAAATATGGAATAAAATGCTCCGTGTTCCAAATATCGGAATTCCGCAAGTGTACCTTTTTCAACGAGCATAATCGTCATTGCCCTCACATACATGGCGCCAATGCCAAGGCCAATCGCGATCAGTAGTATGTTGGTCGTTAGCGCAAAAGCACCAATAACGCCATCGAACGAAAAGCTAGCATCTAATACTTCGAGGTACAAAAATGCCCCTAAACCACCTTTAGCACCAATTTCAGCTGTCCGGCCTGCTATATTATCTAAAACTGTGCCGAGCCCATCAACTGCTACAAACACAAGCAGACCCATAATTGCTGACGTAACGAACTGAGCTGAATAATCATTGGGAAGAATTCGTGAAATAGTAAGTACAATAATCAAAACTAACGCAATTTCCAAACCTCGGATGGAACTACAGTAGCGTAGACCTCTTTCAATTGGACCGATCCAATCAATAGTTTTTTCGCTATCAACAAAAAACTTAAGGGCTACCATCATCAGAAAGGTTCCCCCAAATGCTGATATTGGACCATGTGCTTTGCCAATGATACGTGAGTACTCATCTGGATCAGCAAGCGCTAAATGCATTGCCGCGAAAGGATTTATCCAAGCAAAAATTGCGACAATGGCCAGAGGAAAAACTATGCGCATACCAAAAACTGCGATTAAGATGCCCCACGTCAGAAACCTCTGACGCCAAACCGGTGTCATTTCTTCAAGTTTGTTAGCATTTACAATTGCATTATCAAAAGAAAGTGCGATCTCAAGCGCTGCCAAAACAATGCCAACGATTAAGAACGATATAAGACCCGAGATAGTTCCCTCAGTAGCCCAACCAAGCCAAGCAGAGAGACATAGCCCGACAACAGTAGTGGCTAAGGGCCATTTTAAATATGAAGTTACGGTACGTTCACTATTCATAAATTAATTCCCTGACATTATTTCGGGCAGCCACAGTACTAACTGGGGGAATGCAAAGATTAGGCTTAGGCCGAGGAGCTGCACCAACATGAATTGCATCATTCCTAGGTAAATGTCCTTCAGGTCCCAATTTGGCACCACTCCCTTTAGAAAATAAGCTGAAAGGGCAACTGGAGGCGACAGCCAAGCTGTCTGAAGGTTTACAGCAACCAAAATTCCAAACCAAACCATGAGATCATATCTCGATAACCCATGAATGTCTAAAGCCTCTACCGTAGGTAACAAAATTGGCACCACGATCAATACAATTGGAACCCACTCAAGTGGCCAACCCAGTAAGAAAATAAGAGCCATTACTAAAAACAGAATTAGATACGGAGACATATCTAGTCCAAGCAATATTTCGGTCATCATCCGAGGCGTACCCAGAGCACTAAATTGCGCGCCAAAGAAGTTGGAGGCAGCGACCAAGAACATGATCAGAACAGTAATTTCTAAAGCTTTGATCAAGCTGTCAAAGAAGCTAGGCAATGTAAACTTTCGGTAGCCAACTGACAAAAGTATTGCACCAAATGCACCCATTGCGGCAGCCTCCGCTGGCGTTGCGAGGCCCAAAAGTATCGAGCCCAACGCAAACGAAATTAAGATTGTCGGAGGCATTAGGCCCGCAAAAAACTCATCCCACAACGCAGAGAATTCAAATGTAACGTTGGCATCATGAGAGTAAATATGACGCCCAAGATATGTTAAAATGAAGATAAATCCTGTAAATATCAAAGGCCAGGCTGGCATTGCTTCACTCAGGGCAAAGTTGTTCACGAGCATGTAAACGTGAAACAACGCGGCTAATGGCACTACGACCCGTAGTGCAGTCAGGCTCCGATAGGCGCGATGAGATATGGTTAATACTATAATCATTACAAAAAAGCCGCCGAAGGGCATGATTGAAGCAAATTGGCCGCTAATGGATAGCCCAAAAATTCGACAAATAGTCAGTACGCCGAGACATACCAACGCAACCTCAGCACCATAATGACTAGACGTTTTTGGCTGGTCTTCTTCAGACAGTATTGGCCCCAGTGCCGGATTTAACCAACAGCGACCCAATGTGTACAATAAGTAAAGAGAAGCTAACAAAGCGCCTGGTACAAATGCTCCTCTAAAGAGATCGAGTGTAGAAACTTCCAGCACCGGCCCCATGACAATCAACATGATGGACGGAGGGATCAAAATACCCAATGTCCCACCAGCGGTGATCGTTCCGGCGGCAAGTTGCACATTGTAGCCGGAACGACTCATTGTTGCACCTGCCATAATTCCTAAAAGTGTGACCGAAGCACCAACGATACCCGTGGCAGCCGCGAAAATGGTCGAAACGATTAACACTGCAACAAAGAGTGATCCTCGTACTCGCGCCATTATCATCTGTATAGAGGAAAAAAGTCGCTCCATCAGACCAGCCGACTCCATCACGATGCCCATTAGAACAAAGAGCGGCACGGCCATCAATTGATCGTTCAGCATTGTAGAGTTGGTATTTAAGGTCATTAGAAGCGTGGTAAGTTTAAAGTTTGCTCCCCAAATTCCAAAAACAAAGCCTAGAAAAATCAGGGTGAATGCAATCGGGAACCCAATAAAGATCACAAACAACATGGAACCAAGCATTATTAGACCAATAACCGGCTTACTAATGCTCGATTTCGCCGTCATTAAACTTTCAAACCAGGTCCCACCTGGCACAAAATCAGGCTGAAAAACTGCCAGGATTAGCCAAGCCAGAGTTATTACATAAATTGGTAACGCTTTAACAAACCAAGTTTCACGTTCTTTCCCCATCTTATGGAAAGCTCTGAAAATTTCTGGAATTCCTTGTAGCGCTAATAAGATCGCGCCGATTGGCATAGCTATTCTAGCTGGCCACAGAAGAGGTCCCCAGGCACTGTCAACTTGCATAGTCTCACCAGTGACAAACGACAGCCACCAATATTGCGAAGCTACAATAGTAAAAAACATCATCGAGGGTATAAAAAATACTAGGTACAAAATTGCATCAACGGTGGCTTGGGTCTTAGGGCTCCAATTTCTGTATAGAAAATCAGCGCGGATGTGTACTCCGCGCATCAATCCGTAGCCTGCGGCACCCATAAACAAGACACCTGCAATCATCCTGCTTGTATCATAAACCCAAAGTGTTGGACCCAAGCCAAGACTTCGCGCAAATTCTTCAAAACCTGCGTTTGAAAGAATTGAAAAAGAGTTCCTAGAGAAAACCTCGAAGACCACCGCTGCAATCAAAGGTACCATTAATACTGCGATCATCTGACCAGCACGATAATTCAGGACGTCAATGGCCGCTGTTATTGGGCGCTGCCAAGCTGTCATATCTTTGGGTGTCTCACCGGGAGCTTCCGCGCGACGCTCGGCAATCAGCTCATCTGCAATTTCGAGCTCTTCTATGTTCACTTGATCCGCGGCCATAACCGTTCCCATCCTTAAGAATAATTGCAGTAATATTTTCACCTTTGATCAACGGTTTCTGCGTCACATGAACCGTTCATCAAAATTGAAGCGCGGAGCAATGATGCCCCGCGCAACTAATTAGGTTATTTTAGGGTGTCAGCGTGTGCCTTACCCAAGCTAGCATTAGCCGCTTGCGCGCCTGCCCAGAAAGGTACTGCAATGTCAGCAAAATCTTTTTGTGACTGCCAGACTTCTGCAAAGAATTCATTTGAGTCAGAAGCCTCTTGAAGAGCGTTTTTCGCTGCAGCCATGTACTCAGTGAAATAGTCCGCAGGTGTATCTTCAAGGATAACACCATGGTTTTCAGTCAGGTCTTTCAACGCTTTGCCGTTTTCATAAATCCGGTAAGACATTGATTTTGATAAAGACGCTGTCGAAGCGACCTCAAGCGCTTTTTTCTCTAAATCGCTAAGGCTGTCGTAGAAGTCGCCATTGATATACATATCAGCGTTTACAACGACCTGGTGGAGACCCTGCAGGTAGTAGTGCTTCAATACCTTCTGAAAGCCAAATACACTATCTGGCTTCGGGCAACACCATTCGGCCGCATCAATGGTCCCTTTTTCGAGTGCGGGTAGAATGTCTCCACCGCCCATCGCTACTGCAGGAACACCAATATCCGCGTAAGCTGCACCAACCATGCCTGGAGGAGCTCGGAAGCGCATCTGACGGAAGTCATCCATAGATTCGATTGGCTCAGGGAACCAACCCAGGGCCTCAGGACCAACTGGCTGCAACATGAAGCCTTTGACGTTCACACCCATCTCGTCCCAAAGGCGATCGTACAATTCCTTGCCACCACCATATTGGAACCAACTTAAGAAGGCGATGTTATCCATGCCAACGCCTGCACCAGCGACTGGTGCACCAAACAAGTTAGCCGCTACGTGCTTGCCGCCCCAGTAATGGGTCCAAGCAAAGCCGCCTTCAACAAGACCAGCGTCTACTGCGTCCATGATGTCTCGCGGACCAACAACGGCACCAGCCGGAAGTATTTCTACAGTAAGCGATCCACCGGTCAATGCTTCGACATCTTTGCCGAAGTCAGCCAGCATAGTCACTTCGTCAGATGACGTTGCAAGTACAGATTGGATCCGCAAGACTTTTTCCGCCATCGCTGACGACGCCATTAGCGCAATTGCAGTAGCACCAGCAGCTACGTATTTAATATTGAACATTTGGTTCCTCCCGTTAGTTCAAGCCCTCTTATTGTTAATGACCACTCTGAGTTGAAGGCTTCACAACAGAGGGTGTAGATTACTTACTCGTCGAAATTTTCTACAAGCAAGTAAGATCGATAAGCATCAAAGCTTTGCATCCTCTAGTATGAGTTCAGCAGCTCGTTCGCCAATCATTATGCAAGGTGCATTTGTGTTGCCACTGACAATGGTAGGCATAATCGAAGCATCCGCGACACGAAGGCGATTTATTCCTCTTACCTTTAGCTTCGGATCCACCACAGAAAAATCATCAATGCCCATTTTGCAAGTTCCAGTTGGGTGGTAGATGGTAACTGCCGTTTCTCGCGCCCACGCCAACGTGGCTTCGTGATCATCAAAAGCAACACCAGCTCCCGGCGCATATTCTTCTGTAATATGGTCTTTAATCGGCTGACTTTGGGCAATCGTTCGAGCTATTTGGATCCCTTTTACAATTGTTTGGCAGTCGTTGTTTGTCGCCAAGTAATTTGGATAAATGAGTGGGTGATCGTCCATATTCGCGGACTTCAACGACAAATGTCCGGTACTTTCAGGCCGCAGTTGTAAGACTGAAGCAGTGAAAGCAGAGAACCGATGGGGCCCATCTGCTGGTTTATCAGCGCTCCAAGGTTGAATATGAAATTGTATGTCAGGTGTTTCTAGTCTTGGATCTGTTTTCAAGAACGCCGTTCCAAGGCTAGCCGCCATTGTCATTGGACCACGCTGAGACAAAGCATATTGCATCGCCATGATGCCTTGTTTGAAGATATTATTAGCTTCTACGTTTATCGTGCTGAGATTGGTTTTATATACTGGCCTCGCCTGCAAGTGATCTTGAAGGTTTTTGCCGACGGCTTTAATTTTTATGTTAGTTTCAATCCCATGCTTCATAAGTTCATCGGGGTCACCGATCCCGGAAAGCATAAGAATTTGCGGTGAACCAATGGCACCAGCGCTTAAGATTACCTCTTTGCGGGAAAAAAAATCCTCCATCAATCCATGACGCTTGACACGGATGCCTACCGCCTCACCACGTTCAACGATGACTTTTTCCGTTTGAGTATCAGTGATTATATGCAGGTTTTTTCTCGTGCGAATAGGCCTGAGATATGCAGCCGCTGAAGAGCATCTTCGCCCCTTCTTCATCGTCAACTGAAAGTAACCAACCCCTTCTTGTTCACGCCCATTATAATCGGGATTACGTTTGTATCCGGCATTAACTGCCGCATCCAACCATTTATCAACAACTGGACGTGTCAGTCGCGATTTTTGCACGGAAAGCGGGCCGTCGGTGCCCCTGTCATCATCAACATGGTCTCCATTCCAAGTTTCAGAACGCTTGAATAGAGGCCCGACTTGCTCCCAACTCCAGCCATTACAACCTAATTGAGCCCAGTGATCGTAGTCTTGCCTCTGACCTCTCACATATAACAAACCGTTTATAGAACTAGAGCCACCTAGCACTCTACCGCGAGGCCATGAAATTGAGCGCCCTGCAATACCTGCGTCCGCCTCCGTTTTGTAGCACCAGTCAGTCTTTGAATTACCCATGGTTCGAAAGTATCCAACAGGTATATGGATCCAGGGATTCCGATCCATTGATCCAGCTTCGACCAACGCAACTGAATAACGCCCACCATCCGACAGCCTGTTGGCGAGCGCACATCCTGCGGAGCCAGCTCCCACGATTATATAGTCAAATTCAGTAGACATCTGATTAGCTACACCTTAGTATCAAAAAATGAGACCTTTAGTCTCTAT
>Ga0209654_1002444_pt1 | contig 12799 bp, 11 predicted proteins | sample SaaInl1SG_22_DNA_FD_184646 | JGI IMG/M metagenome (GOLD analysis project Ga0209654, IMG submission 184646) | Marine microbial communities from expanding oxygen minimum zones in the Saanich Inlet - ESP_161SG_22_DNA (SPAdes) (version 2) | ecosystem: Environmental > Aquatic > Marine > Intertidal... | reverse complement strand
TCACTGAAACACACTATGTCCCCACAGATGATTTAGGACAGGTCAATCTTGTAATTGGACAAGGTACAGCTAATACAGGTGTCTTTTCAGAACTCGATTGGTCTTTAGGGAGCTATTACCTAGGTATAGAGTTAAGCATAAACGGAGCAAATAACTATGTGGCTATGGGCACCACACAACTGCTCAGTGTACCCTATGCACTATACGCAGAAAATACGGGCAACTCCACACCAACAACTCCAAATTTAGAAGCAGTACTCGCTGAAAACAACTCAGCCAACAATCAGCAAATAAAAGATCTCTTAGATCCAACAGAGGCACAAGATGCAGCTACAAAGGCTTATATAGATGCTCTTATAACAAGCCTCCAAAGCCAGATAGATGCTCTGCAGCCAACCTCAGTTACAGACATTGACGGCAACACATACGATTATCTCACCTATGGAGACCAAGTATGGACCGTGGAGAATGCCGAGATGGTGACGTATAGAGACGGCACGCCGATTCCAGAGGTTACAGACGCCATAGAATGGGAAGCCCTCACCACAGGTGCTTGGAGCTATTATAACAACGACCCCACAAAGCCAAGACTTTATAACTGGTATGCTGTAATGGGTATTCACGACACAGACCCCAACACCCCAAATAAAGAATTTGCACCAGAAGGTTGGCACGTTCCAAGTGATGCTGAGTGGACAACATTAGAAGATTACCTCATAGCTAATGGCTATAATTATGATGATACCACTACAGAAAACAAAATAGCTAAAGCGATGGCATCCACCACAGGATGGAACAGTTCAACAGAATTAGGAGCAATAGGCAACGACCAAAGCCTAAACAACAGCAGCGGCTTTAACGCCTTCTCAGAGGGTTTCCGTGACATCAATGGTTCGTTCAGCGTTGAGGGTTCCAGTGCAATCTTTTCGAGTTCCACTCAGAGTGAGATCGATACAGGTTTCGCCTTTGACCGTTACCTGACCAGCAATACCATTTTCCCTTTCAGGGGCGTCAACTTCAAGCAAAGCGGCTTTTCAGTGCGTTTTGTTAGGGATTAAAAATCTTTAAGGGGCTGCTAAAAGCAGCCCTGTCTTTAAAACCATAGGCATATCTTCTTCTTTCAATTCAGCTATTTCTAAACCTCGTAAATAGGTTAGACTCACATTAATAGACGAATGCCCCATAGCTTTCTGTAGCTTGGTTATAGAGCCTGTACGCTTAAAGATTTCTATAGCTCCAGAGTGTCTAAATGAGTAAAGTGTTTGACCTTGTTCAACAAGGGTAGATTGTCTCTTAAAACGGCTCCAGAGGGTCTTAAAATAGTCTTGGTTTAATGGTTGTTGTCTTCCAGAAAAGATATTATGATGAGGTTCTCCTTTTACAAGAATATCTCTAACATAAGTTGGAACTGGAACAATTCTATTCCTTCCTGATTTATTTCTGTTTCCTGATAAATGAATGTATTTAAGGTCATCAGAAAAGTCACCCCAAGTAAGTCCTCTAATCTCACGATGAGGTCTTAAAAGACATCCATAGGTCATTAGACAGCATAAGTATAACTGTTTGTTGTATACTTTAATAGCTTCAAGTATTTCATTGATATTATCAAAGGGTTTGTGAAGTGTTGAGGTTGGTTTCTTTAGTTTTACAATTTGAACTAAATGAGGCTTAAATTCACTTAATAATGGACTCAATGTAGATTTTACAGTGCGTTGTGTCTTTGCACTCCAATTAGGTCTTACAAGGAAGTTTTTAATGTGTAAAGGTTGTAATTTATCAAGTGTAAGGTTCTTTAATTGTTGATCACTCTCATAACGCTTCCATAAGGTCACAATTCGTTTAGCATCCTTTATAAAGCGTTCAGAACAGCCTTGGGCTATCTTTGTTTCAACCCCTTGTTTAAGTGCTTTAATAACTGTGATAGGAACTTCTTTAACTTCCTTTTTCTTTGGTTGAGGTCTCCAACCTTCTCTTAACTTTAATTCAAATGCAGCTTTGAGTAGTGTGGGGTTATCGTTTGATTTTAGGTTTATCCCAATAGCGGTGCCATTCCAGTAGCGGTGCCGCTTTCCTTTTAAATAGATTACAATTATAGGGTTAGACTTAGAGGTTCGTGTTTCAATAAAATAGTCACTCATACTGGCAGTGTTTACTGGCAGAAGTTAAGAGCTGTTAGTTAAGTCTCTGTTTTAGAGGATAGAGCAGTAGGTAGCTCGTCGGGCTCATAACCCGAAGGTCACAGGTTCGAGTCCTGTTCCCGCTACTAAGCGAGACTCAAGTACTTTTTGTATTTGAGTCTCTTTTGTTTTAGGGCTATAAACATCTTTAAATGATTTAGTTAAGTCGAAAATCACATTCATTTTACTGGTTCGACATTCTTTGTTTTTTAGTGAAAACATAAAACCCTCGGGAAACACTATGTTTTGAAATACTCGTTTATCATTGTAGTTTAAAGATTCGTAGAATTTACCGGGGTTTTCAGCGATTTTTAAAAATTGTTTCAAGAATTTTTCATGGTTCGACTTTTTTGAGGGCAAGTTTAGAAGTTGTTTCGATTTCTCATCAATTTGCGTTTTTAATTTTGGGGCATGCTTATCAAAAATCTCTTGTGATATTTTACCAATAGCAAAACGATATTCCATGTAGTTTACCTATACGGCTTATGAAGGCGGTCACCGAGTTTTAGTCGAGGTTTTTATTGATGCTATTAAAAATGTGTCAGGTGTTTTAAATTAAAGCATATAGTAGCTTTATTAAAATAATAGCAGTGTTTGAGTGTTATTTATGACAGACACATTATATCTCATTGCGTTTGCTTTTTTTAGGAGGGATACATAATCAAAGTCCTCATTCATATTTACAATAAATAAGCGCTCTAGCTTCCCTTTTGTTAGCTTTGGCACATCACTAGCTTTTAATTCACCAAACTCCATTAAATAGGTCTTATTTTCATTACTAGCCTCTAGTGTGTACAAAAGATTGGAGGGACAAATCTTGCTTTTTAGATTTGTCCCTTTTTTTATTTTCCAGAGCTGTTTTTTCAAATATTGCGTAAAGCTAAAAAAGGGAGCAACAACAGAAATACATTTTTTTTATTTCGTTTAATTTATTTATATTTGTTTAAATTTAATCTAAAAAATCATGAATAAAATTTTATTACTAGCATTTCTTTTGTTGTTTTCTACTCCATCATTTGCACATTTTCCGGTTACAAAAAAAACCACAACTGAAAATGTATCAACTGTAGAAACATCATCTATAACTCCAGTGAGTCCATTGGCTTCTGGAGGTAAATCTCAAGTTGCGGCACTATTACTTTGTCTTTTCCTTGGAGGTCTTGGAATCCACAGATTTTATCTTGGAAATACTTGGCAGGGTATTGTTCAATTATTGACTTTTGGAGTCTTTGGAATTTGGACACTCATCGATTTTATTATGCTTTGCACAGGTGATCTAGGACCAGGATGGTAAATCACATAAAATTCTTTAAGCCAGAACTTCTATTATATAGTTTTCTGGCTTTTTTTTGTTCCAATAATTTAAGCGCACAAAGCTACTCTGGCGCCCTCATCATTCAAGACTCCTTGAGTTTTCCGTATTATCTCAAATTGGATCAAAACAATGTTTCTGGTTATTCAGTTTCTGATATGCAGGGCGATACAGAGACATTTAGTTTGATTGACATAAATCAATCTGTTGAAGAAAAGCGATTCGAAATCGAAGAAAGTCAAGTGGTGTACACAAGATTAAATACCACTTCATACGATGGTTTTTGCAAAATTATTTTCAAAACAAAGCTGAATTCTAAATCAATTGATGAAGAATTTGAAGCCATGATGTCCAACCAAACCCCGTGTGGAAATGGGATTGTCAAATTGGAAAGCACCAAAAGTTTAACGGCTAAATTGAATAAAATCAAATCAAAAATTGAGAACAACAAAGCGTTAAAAACACTAACTAGCGAGCGTGACAGAGAAACGTCCATAAAAAAAATCGAACAACTGCTTCAGCTTTCGGTTTTTGATTATTCAACACAAATCCGTATAAATCCTCAAGATTTCTTTGATTTTTTATTTTTTAAAAACAGTACCAAGATCACTTTGGTGTTTGACAATGTCATTTCAGAAAATTTTATTCAAGTAAAAAATTTAAATATCAACCAAATCAATAACACCATTGAACTTATTAAAACATCAGATACTACCCGGGCAACACTAACTTTTACTAATAAAGATACTTTAGCTGGTAACAGCTTTGTTGTTAAAATCAACGACGGTCTTAGTTTACGATTTTTATTCCCTGACAATTTTGAGAACGCAACGTTTGTTTTCTGAGAAGCTTCTTTTAAATTGAATTTGGGTTTTTGCTGGTGTGCTAAAAGATCTTTCATAGCCATTTTGGATAAATGCATAACATAGGGGAGTCCAGTTAGCTTTTTTTTGTTACACATGTTTAAAGCAGTAAAAGCCATATTTTTTGGTAGACTGTATACAAGTCCAGTTGCTCCATAACACTAAGACTTAAATGTAATTTTAGATAATAAAGCTAAATTTTTTTCTCGAAAAGAGTTTAAATCTAAAAGTCTTGTAGGAAGTTGTTCGTAAAGAAAAAATAATTGGTATTTTCAATTAAATTATTTAAAAAATTCATAAGGATAGTTTATTAACTCAATTTTAATTTTTGAAAGTTTTGTTCTTGTTTCTATTATAATTGGTATGTTATATTTATCATCAGAAACCCAAAAATAAACTTCATTTTTATTTTGAAATAATTTGTTCTTTGAATCAAAAATGCATAAAAATTTTTTTGTTTTAATAAGAGTTTTAGAGATTTTGATCGTATCAATTCCTACATAATCAAATCTTAATTTTTTTATGCCATTCCCATTATGTAGATAGGGGATTTGAAGTTTTGAAGTGTACTTGTTAATATTATAGGTTTTTGATCTAAATAAATATATTGCAGAAACAAGATCAAATAGCTTATTTTTATAGAAGAAAACCTTCCCTTGTGTGTCCTTTGTGTTATGGTAATATGCTTTATTTAATTTATTGTTAAAGTATATTTCTTCTTGCTTTTTGTTTCCATTTTCGTAAATGGATTTAATAAATTTAATAGGATTGTATTCTTGATCCATAAAATAACTTTCATAATTAACATTTAAATCAAAAAAAAATTTTCCAAGTCCTTTGGTGTATCCTACAATCTCAGCATTGATCAAATTTGAATCTTCACAAAAGGATTTCCTAAAATTTACTTTTCCTACTGTAACTAAACCTACTTTTATATTATATTCTAAAAACTCTTGTTTTTTTAAAAATTCACAATTTATTATTGTGTCATTTTTAAGGAATTTATTGCTCTGATGAATTTGAAATCCATAAGCATTAAAAAACATAAAAAATAATAATCCTAAAAAAATAAATCTATACAAATTATCTAAAAATTTAAAAATATACAAAAGGGGGATGTCAATCCCCCTTTAAACCCAGTAAGATTAGTGTAGTTTTTATACCTGAATATTGATTGTACTTGCAACGTTGGAATCAAAAGAAAATCCAGGTGGTATTTCGGCATTTTTTCCTTTCATAAAGAGAAACAAAATACAAACAAATAATCCCAAAACAATTGCTAATGTAGCTTTGTCATCACCTTCCTCACTTACGTTTCCGCCTGCTAAATAAACTTCTTGTCCATCTACAGCAGTGACTGATTTAATCTGTATTTCCAAAAAGCCAGCTTTCCCCAAACCTTTGGCCTTTTGTGATCTTGTAACTTGCCCCTTGGCAATCGATCCGGCAGGAATTACAGTTTGTCCATCTACTTCAACATCTCTAGTTACTCTTAAATCTATAGTTCGTCCAACTGTTGCGTTGTCCGACTTTATAACATTCATAGTTTCTAAAGGAATTACTGTGCCTGCTTTTAATACTACCACTTGTTCAACTGGCGCAGATGCAAATGACAAGTTTAACACAGCTAGTGATAGTATTACAGCTAGCGATTTAAAAATAGGTTTTTTTTTGAAAATTCTCATAATTTTTGTTTTAGTTATTAATAAAATCTATACTGTGGTTTAATTTTTGTTTAAGTAGGTTTTCTTGATTTGAATTGTATTTTTTGGCACTTTTAAATGCTCCTTGTATGTTCGATATGTAGAACGACAAACTAAAAACTCCAGTCAAAATTGCCATTCCAGTATTATCTTTTTTAATATTTGATATAGTTGCATATGCTAACAAACCATTTAACAAAAAAGAACTCAGTGCAGTTTGTTTGTATCCAGTGTAATAGTATCCAGCACCAGGGACTACTGATAAAAAAAGTGCAGTCTTTGGATTTTTAAACTGAATAAGATCTTTTGATTCTATGATTTTTAAAAATTTTTGTGATTGATTTATGTCGTTAATTTTAAGAAATGATGATTTTGCCAAAACCCAGTCATTTTCCATTGCGTGTAATACCCCTTGAAATTTTAAAAATTTATTATTTATTTCATAAGAGTTTTCGGTAAGGTTTAAACCTTTTTTCACGTAACTCAAAGCGGTATTAAAGTTTTCCAATTTATTGTAGGATAGAGCTATTTGTAGTAAAATTTCGGGATCTTCAAGAAAATTTAAATTATTAGATTTTTCTAATTCAAAAATTGCTTTTTCATAATCACCAAGGGCATTAAGAACTAAAATTTTATTTATAAACAATTCTTTTGAAAGCTCACCCTCTAAAACCTCAACCCTATTAATCTCTAGAATAGCTTCTCTTTTATAACCCTCGTTTATTAATTTTTTTATAAATTTTAAATTAGTGTTGTCTCTAAAATTATCTCCATAGGCAAAGATATTTCCTTCTCTTTTGTACACTAAATCAGAAAATATGTATTTAGTAGAATTTTCAGGAATATCTAGAATTTTAATTCCATCGTTGGAAAGTGTAAACGAATAATTTTCATAATCATGTCCACATCTGACAAGCCTATCAGATGTGGATAGAAAAGCATAATAAAAATTATTATTTCTAAATGATTCTGCTCCATATCTCGAACAACTTGGATACATTGGACAGCTTTGACCACGAATGCCACTGATGTATTTTTGGTAAAATCCAATGTAATCATCAGAAGCTTTTATTAGTTTTTTATTAGAAAAAGATTGATTATTTTGAGAGTATAAAAAATTAAAGGCAAAACCAATTAATAGGCATAAACAATAATGTGAAATATTTGGTAATTTATTTAACATTTTATAAAAATAAATATTTTTTTAATAAAGACCTAAAATTTAGTTTATAAATATAGATTATGCTTCGGAAATAAGTCAATTGGAACTACAATCGAACCTTCAACCCTTTTTGAGTTGGAGGTTTTTATTTTCAGCATTGTGCTATTAATTTTTCAAAAAACTTGATACTTTTTTTCGAAAACAAGTCAATAGAGGCTACTACAAGAGTCATCAGAAACGGTTACTCTTTTTTTTTGCTCTAAACTCAAGTATACCAGGTGTTTAAGCGTGTATTAGTTGAGTGTAATTTAGTTGATATTTCTAACTTTTTATTTAAAAACTAACAAGGTTAAAAACCAAATATACACAAAACTGACAGTAAAAACAGCAGAAACTGACAGTAAAATTGACAGTAAAACGCCAAAAATTCTAGCCTAATCATACAAAACCAGACCCCCACTATTACTTTTAAAGTCGGTTTCTTTTTTGAGGTTTGGTTGTGGAAAGGATATATAGCCCAGTAAATAAACACAAATATTTTATTATATTTGAAAAAAATAAAAAACATGAAAAAAATTATATCAATTATAATTGTGGTTCTATTTGTTTCCTGTAGTGGAGACTCAACAAGTGAAAATCAATTTGAACCAAAAGTTACTTCGTTTAATTTTGAAGAACGCTTGCCAGAAAATATGCAGACCGATGCAACAATTGTTTATTCTCAAGTAATGAGTATGCAAGCTCAAATGAATGCTGTGGGGGTGTTTATGACAAACTCTGAATGGATGAATAATAGTTCAGGATACCAATCTAGAACAACAGACGACTGGTCTTATGAAGATTACAATGTTGAGTATAGTTACGATTTAGTTGGAAACCAATACCAGTTCTTGTACACGGTTACTTACCAAGGAGAGGTTTACTATACTATTGAGGGTTGGCAAATGAGTGATGGCTCTGCTGGCTATTGGGCTTCGTCAATCGATTTTGAAGCATTAGGTCAAGGAATGGAAAATATGCCGGACTATACAACAGAACTTTCTTGGACATCAGATACTGATGGTCTTAACATGGAAATGTCCTTTGATTTTGGCGATACCATGCAGGTATTTTATGAAATGAATATTAATAATGATGGCTCTGGATATTTCGCATATACACTGAACAATGATTTAACATATTCAGCTTTGTGGAATGCTAATGGGACAGGACAATGGACTAACCATACGACTAGTCCTCCATCTATAACTTATTGGTAGAAATTAAATTTTATCATTACAAGATTTAGACCCAAACAGTAACGTTTGGGTTTATTTTTTTTATCGTTTTCAGAATAGAGATTTCAGCTTTGATAAATTAAAATTAATTGTAACTCAAAGGAAGTTATAGCCCCATGGTTTGGCACAATTAAATACTACAGGAACGATAAAAAGTCACAATCTGCACACACCTCACACTGCATTATTAGTGTTATCTAAATAATTAACAGTTAATTATAACCTACTGATTTTATATATTATGTTTTTCACAGGCCAGTTATGAGCAGTGTCTACTGTAAGTTTCAGCATAAATTCCATGTCGAGTTTTTATTTAGTTGGTTTTAGTGTATACACCCCCCCCCGGATGAAAATCATGATTTTACGGAGTTTACACTGCATTTATTGTTAATTGAGGTGGCATTTATTTGGTAAATCGACACGAAAACACCAAAAGCGACACGGGTCGAAACGGCTAACTAGTTGATAATTAAGGGTCTGTGTCGAAGTGTCGATTTTTACTCTCTATGATAGGATTTAAAAAAAAATATCTATTATATTATATCTCTCTCTCTATAGAGAAACGCAACACGTTGACATAATACTTGTGGTATTAACTTTCATGTTTATAATAAATTATCTCCTTTTTTATTATCTTTGAGTTATAAACCAATTTAACAATGCGCTACATAATATTAGCTTTTTTACTGTTAGGGTTTTCATCCTATTCTCAGCCAACGATTTCCAAACAAGTTATTGGTCCAGGGGGCCAAACTTTTGAAAATGGGAACAACAAACTTAGTTATTCTGTAGGTGAAGTCGCTATTGGTGCTATGACCGATGAAGATGGCAGCTATCAGTTAGGAAATGGCTATTACCCTTCATTAAACCTATCCACGCTAACTACAGAAACCCCTGAGCTTCAATTACAAGTCAAGGTTTATCCAAACCCAGTCACAGAGGCCATTTTCATCACCCACCCAACCGAACAATCCTTTGAAGTAAGGATTACAGACATCAGCGGAAAACAAATCCTCCAAACAGCGCATCAAAAACAACAACCCTTAAGTGTTCAAACACTCACTTCAGGCACTTACTTTATAACAGTAACGACAAGAGATTCAAAACAAACCAATACGTATAAAATCATTAAGAAATGAAAACCTTTTACGCTATATTATGCATAGCCATAGCATCACTCACACAACTCCAAGCGCAAGCCCCACAGGGGTTTAATTACCAAGCAACGGTAAGAAACAGCTCAGGAGATTTAATTATAAATACTAATGTGTATTTTAAGTTTAATGTCATTCAGGGGTCTCAAACCGCAGTGCCTATTTTCACAGAGACGCACTATGTCCCAACAGATGATTTAGGACAAGTAAACCTTATAATTGGAGAGGGAACAGCCACAACAGGCGTCTTTTCAGAATTGGATTGGTCTTTAGGAAGTTATTACTTAGGCATAGAGTTAAGCATAAACGGAGCAAATAACTATGTGGCAATGGGAACTACACAACTACTAAGCGTTCCTTACGCACTATATGCAGAGAACAGCGGCAACAGCACACCAACAACACCTAATTTAGAAGCTGTACTTGCTGAAAACAACTCTGCCGGACAACAGCAAATAAAAAATCTCTTAGACCCAACAGATGCTCAGGATGCGGTTACAAAAAGTTATGTTGATTCCGAAAATACAGTACAGAGTATTAGCAATATACTAGCTAATGGAAATGACGCTAATGGACAGCAGATAAAACAACTATCAGACCCAACAGATGCACAGGATGCAGCTACTAAAAGTTATGTTGATGCATTGTCAAACACTCAAGGCTTGATGAATTTTAATGGGTGGGATAATTACCAGATTTCAAATGATAATTCTACCTTTCAATTACAGCCCAATTCTTTTTTATTTCTCAATGCAAATGAAACAACACTAATCTTACCCCAAAGTGGTAACTACGGAGATGTTGTATACATATATGTTGCAAAACCAGCAACAAATGGAAGAAAACTTTATTTACAGCCAAATGGAACTCCATATGCTTACCTTGATTATGATTTCAATCTTATCACAAATGATACTGAAACTGTTTATGGTACTTTTGGTCATGGCACTCTTCAAATATTATTTAAAACAAGTAATTATTGGATGTGCAGTAACTTTCAAGAACTTACTCTTCCTAACGACATCGACAATGACGGTGACGGCTACACAGAAAACCAAGGCGATTGTGATGATACAAATGCTTCAATTAACCCAGGAGCTACAGAAATACAAGATGGCATTGACAACGATTGTGATGGTCAAATAGATGAAGGATTTTCAAATCTGCCTAACAATCTTGGCATAGTTGGTTCTGCGGTTAATAATTGGGGTGGCTCAGGACCAGATACACCATTAGTTTATCAAGGAAATGGTATCTATGAAGCATATGTAACATTTATTGACGGTGAACTAAAGTTTAGAGATAATAATGATTGGGCTTATAATTGGGGGGATACTGGTGCTGATGGTATATTAGATCAAAACGGAGATAATATTGTTGTTGTCGCAGGTGTGTACTTGGTAACTGTAAATTGGTTTGATATGACTTATACATTACAACAAATTGATACTACCTTAACAGATGGTGAAAACAACACTTACACAACCCTGCCTTACGGTACTCAAATATGGTCAACAACTAATGCTGAAATGATAACCTATAGAGATGGCACCCCGATACCACAAGTCACAGATAACGCAGAATGGGAAAACCTCACCACAGGTGCTTGGGCATATTATAACAACGACCCGACTAAGCCAAGACTCTATAATTGGTATGCAGTAATGGGCATCCACGATACAGACCCAAACACCCCAAACAAAGAATTTGCACCAGAGGGTTGGCACGTACCAAGTGATGCTGAGTGGACCACTTTGGAAAACTACCTTATAGCCAATGGCTATAATTACGACGGCACCACCAGAGAAAACAAAATCGCTAAAGCGATGTCATCCACAACGGGATGGAGTACTTCAACAGAATTAGGCGCAGTAGGCAACGACCAAAGCTTAAACAACAGCAGCGGCTTTAACGCCTTCCCTGAGGGTTACCGTAGTAGTAGTGGTTCGTTCAGCTATGAGGGTAACGTTGCATTCTTTTGGAGTTCCACTGAGGACTTTACTTATAACGCATGGTACCGCTTCCTGAGCTACAATTACAGTTACCTGTTCAGGAACTTCATCAACAAGCAGGACGGCTTTTCGGTGCGTTTTGTTAGGGATTAAAAATCTTGACCCTTGACTCTTTAAGGGGCTGCTTTTAGCAGCCCCGTCTTTAAAACTAGCGCCGTAAGGCGCTTAAAAAAGTTATTTAAAAAATCCAGTGTTTGTTTCGAAAACAGCTCAATTGGGTGTACAGTCGTACCCCTGCCTGCGGCAGGCAGGCGCAAACTAGGTTGCGGGTTTTTGTTCTCAAAAACCTACTAAAACACTTTTTGTATAGTTAAGTTAATTTTTTTGTTGTGCTTACCTGATCCATATTTGATGAAAAGTATGTTTTGAATAATCATTGGGATAATCATCTACCTCCCATCTACTCCCTGATCCTTTTATTCCCCAATGGTATGTTCCATTCAACCAAAATGGAAAATTTGTCATGGCTTGATCTCCCTCGTTAGAAAAATAATCATTGGCACTACCAGGAAGGTATGAGGAATGACCTGTCAAAGGAGAAAAATTTAAATTTAACCCATTAGTGTCTCCAGTGCCAGTTTTAAAGTAATTGATTGTGTTGGAGTGTGAGGTTTTGAAGTTAATAATCCTTCCATGTGCAGAAGTTTTTCCATAAAATCTTAGCTCTGTAAAAGTCATGGCACTAAGTAAAGAGGGCGCTGTATGTCCCCAATTTGTCAATGAACCAGATTCGTTCACCCCAAGTGTGGTTGATCCTTGAATAGGAAGAGCATTGGTTTTTACAGAAAGTACTGGATTGGTATTAGACTGATGTAAATAATTTAACACTAGTGTCCATCCACCTCCATCTGTAGTCATATCACAATAACAATCCATTAGAGGGAGTGCTCCAGACCCATCAATATCAATTGCATATATTCCTGAAGTTGATGAGTTGTCATACTCTAAAATTTCTTTACAATTTTTAAATGGCCAAGGGGGTAATGAATAACGTTCTCTATATTGGTTGTAGAATGTTGTAATTTGAGAATCTGTTAAAGCTCTATCGTACACTGCTAAAATTCCAATACTACCATCAAAATATTCATCTCCAGTCCAATTACTTTTTCCAATGTAGTTGTTGTTTCTGGTAATCACAT
>Ga0209654_1002443_pt1 | contig 12802 bp, 11 predicted proteins | sample SaaInl1SG_22_DNA_FD_184646 | JGI IMG/M metagenome (GOLD analysis project Ga0209654, IMG submission 184646) | Marine microbial communities from expanding oxygen minimum zones in the Saanich Inlet - ESP_161SG_22_DNA (SPAdes) (version 2) | ecosystem: Environmental > Aquatic > Marine > Intertidal... | reverse complement strand
GACATTGTGAAAAAGCCCGGCTGTCTTGTATGTGGGGCGTGACTGATTGCGAAAGTTGCCAGCTTCTGGTGTTGATTGGTGTTGCTGGTTCTGAAGACAAATGGCGAGACCGGGATGAATTGCATGTCTACCCCTGCTTTAGGAGGTTCGCAAAGCGCGCATTGCGTGTGCTACCACTACCGAGCAGCAATAACCGAGTGTATGAATAAACGTTGATGAGAGTTTGCGTAGTTACATTTTCTCTATTCGAGTGGACACTATTTGGGAATTACTTTTGGAACGCGAAGCTTTCACGTCTTATAAAATCGACCTGCCCACTTGGCATTCGGAAACGAAACAGTTCTCTTCGGCTCTCTTATTCGTTGAAACTGGCGACTGGCGGCAGGCATAAGAGAGTGGTCTTTGGCGATCTTTTTTAATTTTGTGCAGGCGATAAAGTTGAACACCTCACTGAAGATTCTTTAAATTGGGCACGATCTTAGTCAAACAACAAATAAAGAGAACCTATGAAAATTGCGATCCTCGATGATTATTACGACCGTGCCGCATCCTATGCAGATTGGAATTCGATTGACTTTGCTAGCATAAATTTCATTGACCACCATATCGCTGACGAAAGCGCGTTGATCGAACGTCTTTTACCTTACGATGCTGTCGGGCTCATGCGCGAGAGGACGCCTTTTCCGAAATCTATTATCGATAGTCTCCCGAATCTTAAGCTGATTGTGACCTCTGGAAAGCAAAATGCGGCGATTGACGTAAAGGCTGCAGCAGAACGTAATATTGTGGTCTGTGGCACACCATCTCCAGGGCATGCAACTGCTGAACTCGCTTTTTTACTTGTCATGACTCTTTGTAGAAAACTTGTGCCACTCGTAAATGGGCTACAAATTGACCAACAATGGCAATCCGTCATGGGCAATGATTTGCGCGGTAAAACGCTCGGTATTTTGGGCCTAGGTCGTTTAGGTTCCCAGGTTGCAGCCCTAGGTCAGGCGATCGGTATGCGAGTCGTCGCTTGGAGTACAAACCTCGATCCAGAGACCTGTAACGAAAAAGGTGTCGAATACGTCTCCAAAGAGGCCCTTTTCGAACGCTCAGACTTTGTTTCGATTCATCTGCGATTATCTGAACGAAGTCGTAACCTTGTTACATTAAAAGAACTGAGCGCGCTCGGAACAACTGGTTATCTGGTGAATACCTCTCGTGCAGAAATCGTTAACCATCAAGACTTAATTACTGCGCTGGATGGCGGACTAATCGCTGGAATCGCGACCGATGTATTAACGCAAGAGCCGCCTCTTGCAGATGATCCAATCGTTAACCATCCACGCGCTCTGGTTACGCCGCATATTGGATACTGCACTGAAGAGACATTCCGCGTGTTCTATAGCGAAATGGTAAATGCCTTTCGAGCATTTCATGAGGGGAACCCAATCAATGTCATTGAACCCAAAGCCTGACATTCAGGCTTTGGTCATTTGAGATTCGCGAATTAAAGCAGCTAGCCGGAAAAATCCGTGTGCCATTTTTGTGTACGGCAAGGTTACAAAAAATGCAGCAATGCTGGCGAGATGAATGTTCAGCATGGCACCGGCTGCAGCCGTTCCACCAAGCCAATACAGCAAGAGACCTGAAGTGGATACAAGCCACAGGATTGAAATAAACCCGTATTCACCAGACCTTCGATCAGAAACCCCGAGCTTAGGATCCGATTTAGTCTTGAGATACAAAAGCTTTGATGTACCTAGCGTCAGGAGTATCCCGCCGGATACTCCCAATAATTTAGGTAACGATAGAAATGGATAAGGTGCTTCGAGTCCAAAACCATAGTGCATAATTGTCGCAACGGAAGTTGCAGCGAAACACAAGAGAAAACCGTACATCGTGGCGTGGTGCGCCCATTTTCGCGTTTTACTGTATCGATCTGTGTTCTCGTAGTTACAACCCTGGCCCATACCACCGTCGAGGTTTTTCATTGTCCCCGCCGCATGGAAAGCTGAAGTTAAATCTGCCCAACGAATCCAGTCACCCCCGACTGTATTCCAATACCGATAGAGACCGACAAAAAGAATTAATAACGGACCGAAAAACAGTGGCGTAAATACAGCGACCAGACTGTTGTGTGAAATTAAACTATAAAAAGTCTCATCGGAGATCCAAGGAATATTCCCGACCAGCCCAAATAGGATTGCGGCCACCATTGTGATCAAAGCAATGGTCCAACCATTGCTTTGTAATTTCATGGCGATCAAGGAGCCGGGAACATGCGATTCCCAACTTTCCACTCGAACATCCGCCAGCGCTTTGGGTATGTTCAAATCAAACTCGTGTGGACAAGTGTACTGGCAACTGTGGTAACAAGCCTGACAGTTATGACAAAGGTTGGCCATGTGAATAATGTTTTCATCATTGAAACTTCTATATCGCGTCATCGCCTGAAAAGACGCACAAAAGCCCTCGCAATATCGACACGCATTACAAATCGCTAATTGCCGATTAGCCTCCTCAAGCGCTTTGGCGTGCATAGTCAGCGGCCTCCTTCCCAGCGATACGGCCAAACACCGTTCCGATTGTCATACCAAACCCGGCCAAGTAGCCTTGCCCGAGAATACTTCCAGCCATAATCTCGCCTGCTGCCCACACATTTGTCGCGCGCTCGTTTGAAAACGAGACACGAGCATCTCCGTCAACTTTGAATCCCAGATAAGTGAAGGTCACTCCCGGCCTCAATTGGTAGCCATAAAATGGCGGAGTATCAATTGGCCGCGCCCAATTTGTTTTAGCGGGCTTCAGGTCTTTTGTTGATAATCCATCAAGCTCTGTCGGATAGAACTCCCCGTCCTGACAGGCTGCATTGAACTTCGAGATTGTCTTCTCAACCGATTTTACTGGGAGTCCCAGTTTTTCGGCCAACTCAGTGATTGAATTTGCCTGAGTCGCAGTAAAAACCGTTGGCATAAAGAGGTTATGAGACTTCTGATCGATAATCGCATATCCCACTTGATCAGGCTGCGCCGCAACCAATCGCCCCCAAATCGCATAGCGCTTTGGCCAAACATCCTCGCCTTCGTCATAGAACCGCTCGCCATTTTTGTTCAAAACGACGGAAAACGGCACGCAATCGACTCGGGTAACAATCCCGCCGTCGTATTCAGGAGCTCGCCCATCGATGGCCACGGCGTGACACTGGGTTGGGTCGCCAACTTGATCGGCTCCTTTGTCTAAAAGATTCTTGAGTACTTCCCCGGTGTTATAGGGGGTACCACGAATAAGGAAGTTTTTCGCGGCATCGCCCCAAGCACGAGTTAACCATTCCTTGTTCGATTCAAAACCACCAGACGCCAAAACAACAGCCCGTGCACGAATGTAAGATTGCTTGCCTTTGATATCGACTAGGACACCGTCAAATAATCGATCTTGAATGACGATATCCAACACTGTTGCGAGATAATGAACATCAACGCTCAGATCTTCCAAACGGTTGTAATAGGCGTTCACGAGTGCTTTACCACCTCCCAAGAAGAAGGCGTTCGTCCGCGATAACGATAACGTTCCGGATAGCGATTCTTGAAAATAGACGCCTTGACTTTGCATCCAGTCATAACATTCTTCAGAGTGGCGGATCGCGAGCCTTGCAAGAGATTCGTCAGTATCTCCCTTAGTGACCTTCACCAGATCCTCAAAGAACTCATCTTCAAGGTACTGATCGGTCAGCACACCCTTAGGAGTTTGATGCATGCATCGAAAATTCCGCGTGTGACGTGAGTTTCCACCACGATAAGAACGACGTGCTCTTTCCAAAAGCAAGACTTTAGCTCCAGACTCGGCTGCTCTAATCGCCGCACATAAAGCCGCATTGCCTCCCCCGACCACAATTACGTCATAGGAAAACGGTTCCTCTCCTGGACGAACTAATGCAGTGTTTGGCTCAATTTTCGGTATTTCGATAGGCATCGGTTGCTCGTTCGTGGAATTGTCGTAATCGGTAGCGCTGAGCGTTTGTAAGATGCTCACCCATAACCTTCTCAGCCAAAGTAGCATCGCGTGCTCTCAACGCTTCTAGCAACAATCGATGTTCTTCGATTGCTGTTTCAGCACGCTCTGGAAATTCCATGGTCGAAGGGCCTAATATGAGCATCGCTTTTTGAACTGACTCAAGGGCCTTCCATAGGTATCTATTTTTCGCGCTATTCAGAATAGCAACGTGGAATGTGTGATTGAGGAGAGCCATCTCGCGGGAGTCGTGCCGAGCATCCTCCATTCCCGCCTGTATGACCTCAAGTTCTTGCAATTCAACATCGGTGATTACACGCGCACTCATTTGCGCTGCTGTCCGTTCGAGCACCTCGCGGATCTCGTAAAGCTCAATAACTTCGGCATAAGATAAATCGCGAATGACCATTCCAAATCGGGGCTCTGAGATCACCAAACCGTCCGATTCGAGGCGTCGTAAAGCCTCTCGAACGGGGGTGCGACTGACGCCAAGCTCCTCAGCGATGATTTGCTCGCGCAGATAATCTCCGGGCTTCAATTGGCCTTTCTGAATTCGGACCAGCAATAATTGATAGCAACCAATTGCTTGGTTTTCTCTCACTTCTGTCATATTCTCGACGGTATACTTTTGAATACCACTGTGTCAACACTAAGGATTTTGGTTGAAGCAGCAAGTATCTACTATCGCACTCTGTCTTATTTGTGGCGTTATCCTCAATACGCTTGGAACGCCACTTCCATTTTTATTCGGTTCACTCGGCGGTTGTCTCATTGGGGCTCTGTTAGGAATGGATCTCAAAGGCATCCCAATATGCTCAACTGTGAGTCGAACGATTCTCGGTGTTGCGATCGGAACTTCACTGAGCTGGGCGCTCGTCATTGCCATTCCCGACTATGCAACGACTCTCGTACTGATTCCACTCTATGTCGTGCTGATTGGCGTCTGTGGCATTCCTTATTTTCATCGAGTGTTTCGTTACGATCTTCCAACATCGTTCTACGCAGCAATGCCGGGCGGTCTCCAAGATATGGTGATCTTTGGAATAGAAGCAGGAGCGAACCCTCGTTCGCTATCACTAATCCATGCAACGCGAGTTTTAGCGTTAGTCACAGCTGCACCACTGGTGCTGGTCTATTTTTTTGATTTACCTCTCAATAGATCACTCGGCGATCCTATTGCCGCATTGCCTGTCTCAGAGCTCATACTTCTTTTTGGGATTGGCATTTTAGGATGGCAAGTATGCAAGCGAATCGGAATGTTCGGAGCTTCTGTGTTAGGACCCTTATTGTTCTCTGCGCCACTTGCCTTGGCAGGAGTCCTCACCCACCGCCCACCACAAGAAGCGATTTTGGTGTCTCAGTTCTTCATCGGTATCGGCATCGGTGCTCACTATAAGGGAATCACTGTGAGCGAGTTAAAACGAGACATCCTCGCCGCTCTCGGCTACGTCCTGATTCTCGCCGGTATTTCCATAGCAACCATCGCTATCGCAGTGGAGCTCAGTACGCTGCAAGATGCGGATCTCTTTTTGGCGTTTTGGCCGGCTGGTCAAGCCGAATTAGCAGTGTTGTCCCTAGCAGCCGGCGGAAATCTTGGCGTGATCGTTTTGCATCATTTAGTTCGGATTATCTTGGTCATTATGGGCGCACCGATAGTGAGTAGAGGGGTATTGAAATCGGTAAAAAACAAGATTTAACGGAACCGATGCTCCAAGAACAGCTCTGCAAGTGACTGAGCCAAAGGATCTAACTGTCTTCCTCTACGTCTGATTAAGCCCACAACGCGACGAATCTGGGGCTCAATTAGCTGAACACTGCACAGAATCGGATGGTCAGATTTTGGCATAGCCATAGACGGAACCACTGCAATTCCTAATCCCGCCTCTACAAGGCCAATCATCGTGGTGCCATGTTGAGTTTCAAAGATACTTCGCGGCTTAATTTTCTGCGAAGCAAGCGCCTGATCGATGATCAACCGATTACCTGATCCCTTATCAGCAGCGATATAGTCGTAGTCGGCTAGTTCACTCCATCTTACGGTACCTTTGGCGGCGATAGGATGATCTCGCCTGCATGCTGCGACAAATGATTCCTCTACCAATTCTGTAAATTCGACATCTTTATCCTGAGAGCCAACAAAATTGATACCGAAATCAGCATTACCTCTCGCGACGTCGAGGAGAATATCGTTTGCACTAGAATCGATTAGCTTCACTTTTACGTTGGGAAATTTGTGATGAAACTCTTTTATCACACCCGAAGCGAAGTAATTCACGGCAGACGGCACGCAGCCTACGATCACCTCTCCGCGATGCGAGGAGTCGGATCCTTTGACGCCAAGTATTGTTGTGTCTAAATCTGAAAGAATACGCTCAACGTGCCTCCGGAAATCGCGACCTGTCGCTGTTAGAGTTACTCGTCGAGTTGTACGAACAACCAGTTGAGTCTCGATAGACCGTTCTAGCTTATCAATCCTGCGACTCAACGCTGGTTGCGAAATATGAATTTGCTCTGCCGCCCCACTAAAGGAGCCGACGTCTGCTAACGCACGGAACGCTACAAGGTCATCGATATCTACTTTTGCCACTTCTATAAATACACAATTTGCATTAATCCATTATATTAATGCATTTAATTTTTTGATCACAGTGATAGAAGATCATCTTAGGTAATCGAGCTTTGCTCATAGCCAGAAACAATAAGCAAAAATAAGTGGATCAAATATGAAACTTCTACGAAAAAAACTTTTTACCGCTGCGGCTGCAGTATTGATGTCTCAGGCAGCGTTCGCCGAAGTCAATATGGCGGGTAAGACGATCGAATGGACCATACCTTTCTCTGAGACAGGCGGATCAGCCAAATGGGCTAATTTCTTTGCCCCTTTGTTATCTGATGCCCTACCTGGGAACCCAACAGTCGTTGTGAAATTCATGCCCGGCGCTGGCTCAACTAAAGGTGCCAACTGGTTTCAACGTCAAAAACACACTGATGGAACCGTTATGTTTGGATCATCGGGGTCGACTCAATTCCCGTACCTACTCGACGATCCTCGAGTGCAGTATGAATACAACGACTGGGTTCCTGTAATGGCATCTGGCACTGGCGGTGTCGCGTACCTAAACGCTGAAGCGGGTGCAAAGTTTGATGGGTCAGCCAACAATCTGAAAGATATTCAGTTCGTTTACGGCAATCAAGGTGCAACTAGGCTCGACCTCGTACCTGCTATGGCGTGGGATATGCTCGGCATGAAAGTGAATCATGTGATGGGCATCAAAGGCCGTGGCGATGGCCGAAAAATGTTTGAATCTGGTGAAGCCAACATTGATTATCAAACTTCGGCAGGCTACCTCAAAGGTTCAAAAAAATTCGTAGATGACGGTACCGCTGTGGCAATGATGACATGGGGTGCATTGGATGACGAAGGCAATATCGTGCGAGATCCAACCTTCCCAGACATTCCCACCTTTAAAGAAGTTTGCGAAAAAACTGCGGGGTGTGATGTCAATGGAAAGGAGTTCAAGGTTTGGAAGGCATTTTTCGTCTCAGGTTTTCCAGTGCAGAAACTAGCCTTTTTGCCGGCGGGTACACCGAAGGAAGTTTCAGACACATATGCAGCGGCTTTCGAAAAAATTCGTAATCGACCTGATTTTGCAGCCCTTGCGGAAAAACGCTTAGGCAAATATCCATTGTTTGTCGGCGCCGGCGCCCAGAAGGCGATGAAAGTGGCAACCGATCTGGATCCGGAAGCGAAAAAATACGCTATTCAGTACTTAAAAGACCGTTTCAATGTCTCGTTGAAATAAGAGTCCACTACATGTTGTTGCTAGCGTAATGGCTAGCAACAACTCTTCGGAATCTTCATATGGAATTACTTTACACTGCTGCAGGAGCATTGGCGTCTGCATCCAGCCTTATCATGCACCAAGAAGTGTTTTTGTTTTTAGCCATCGGTGTGGTTTTAGGGCTATCAGTTGGGGTATTCCCAGGTCTAGGGGGCATTGCCGGCTTGTCTTTAATGCTGCCCTTCATTTTTGGTTTGGATCCGATTATCGGACTTGCTCTGATGGTCGGATTAATAGCTGTGGTTCCCACGTCTGACACATTTGCATCAGTTCTCATGGGTATCCCAGGATCCTCGTCTAGTCAGGCCACGGTATTAGATGGATTTCCTCTCTCGAAGCAAGGTCATGCTGCGAGAGCGCTCTCCGCTGCTTTTGCCTCATCACTGTTCGGCGGTCTTGTTGGCGCATTGTTCTTAACCATCTTCATTCTTGTTGCGCGTCCTGTGGTGTTGGAATTCCAATCTCCCGAGCTGCTAATGGTATCCATTTTCGGATTATCGATGGTTGGGATTCTTGCTGGCAAAATTGCTTTAAAAGGCGTGGCCTCGGCTGGTCTTGGGATAATGATCGCATCTATAGGTGAAGGACCATTTAATGGCGAATTACGGCTAGCTTCTTATGATTTCCCTTATCTGCTAGATGGTTTCAAGCTCGTTATCGTCGGTCTTGGCATATTCGCCATTCCAGAGATCGTCGCATTGTTACGCAAAGGCGGAAGCATCAATGAAAGCAGGGCGCTGGGAGACGGGTGGTTAACTGGAGTCAGAGATTGGTGGGAGCATAAGTGGCTTTCTGTCCGATGTTCAATTATTGGAGTCTTAGTAGGTGTCATTCCTGGTCTTGGAGGCTCTGTCGTTGACTGGATCGCCTACGGTCATGCAATCCAAACAACCCCTGATAAGAGACAATTCGGGAAAGGCGAAATACGCGGTGTTATTGCGCCTGAGAGTGCTAATAATGCAAAAGAAGGTGGTGGTTTAGTTCCGACGCTTTTGTTCGGCATTCCAGGCTCTGGGTCTATGGCAATATTTATCGGGGCGCTCGCACTTCTCGGCTCCGGCGAACTTGAAGTCGGTCAGTCCATGCTGACGGATAACTTGGACTACACATACAGTATCGTCTGGCTCTTAGCCCTCGCAAATGTGCTGGGTACAGTGCTTTGCATCATCTTAGCCCCACAAATAGCGCGCTTAACTTCAATTCCTTTTGTTCTAGTCGCCCCTTTCGTTTTTATGATTATTACTTTTGCGGCATTTCAGTCAGGCCAAGATATCCTCGACTTAGTTGTTCTGTTTTGTATCGGAATACTGGGAATTTTTATGAGGCGTTTTGATTGGTCTCGCCCCGCTTTTCTGATCGGGTTCGTTCTGGCGAAACCTGTTGAAAATTTCTCTAATAATGCATACCAGATCGCCGGGATACGGTTCGATCAGAATATTTCTGCTGGGATGGATTACGTTTTTGGACCAATTGTTATTGTTATTGCAATCATCACAGTTCTATCCGTGGTCGTCGGTCTTCGACAGGCTAAACACATCCAGCCCGAAGGGGATTTGGAAACGGGTGGTAAAAGAGCTCCGTTGGCCTTTCTACTTCTACTCGTGGCTTTTACAGCGATATTCCTTTTCAACATCGGGATGATTCCTGGCTATGCTTGGACGGATGCCGTTTTCCCTTTCACAATTGGATGCTTAGTATTCTCTATACTATTGATCTTGCTCGGCCAAATGATGTTGAAGCCCGAATCTGATGCTCTGTTTGTGGATTCAGAAGTACGGCCAGATTCTCATTCCGAACGATCGTTGTGGGGCACCATTAGCTGGTTCGTAGGGCTTTTAGTTGGCAGCATGATCACGGGTTTCATTATCGCTTTGACATGCTTTCTCGCTTGTTTCTTCCGAGTACGAGCTAATTTATCTTGGCCGATGACGTCATTAATGACTGTCTGCGGGGTAGGTTTTATGATTTTCATGGGATGGATGTTGAACAGAGAGTTCCCGGGTGGTCTAGCTCAATCCATTTTCAGTCTTCCTTGGCCATTACGGTGAGAGTAGTTAAGTGAGTTTCCAGAAATCGTTCCCTTTTATCTTTATGCGCGGAGGTTCATCGCGCGGTCCTTACTTCAATAAAAAGGATCTACCGTCTGATCGGGATGAACTGAGCGAAGTATTGATTTCCGTTCTTGGTTCTGGTCAATTCTTGAACATTGATGGGATTGGCGGGGGCAATGCGGTAACCACAAAAGTCGCCATCTTGAGCCAGTCTGATGATGACTGGGCCGATGTCGACTATTTCTTTGCTCAAGTGAGTGTTTTGGACAAAACAGTCGACTACCGCCCAACATGCGGGAATATTTTGGCAGGAGTCGGACCTGCAGCCGTTGAAATGGGTCTAGTAAAGATTGCTGGGGATCTCACCGAAGTAAAAATCAAAGCTGTGAATACTGGAGCGAGGGTCATTTCTAAAGTTAAAACCGATCTAGGAGCCGTTAACTATTTTGGAGATTGCCAGATAGATGGGGTTCCCGGCACATCATCTCCGATTCAATTACTTTTTCTTGATGTGGCAGGATCGTCCACAGGGAAGCTTTTTCCTACTGGATCAGCAACTGACGTTATAAGAGATGTGGAAGTTACTTGCATGGATCTAGCTATGCCCATGGTCATAGCTAGAGCAAGTAGTTTCGGATTAACTGGAAGCGAGTCGGTAGAGGAGCTCGAAAGCAACAGAGCTTTCTTCGAATCAATGGAAGCGATTCGCGTCGAGGCTGGACAGCGAATGGGTATGGGCGACGTGTCTGAATCAGTGACTCCAAAATTTGGATTAGTCGCTCAAGCCTCTGAGGTTGGACATATGATATGCAGGTATTTCATGCCTTGGCAGACCCACCCCTCTCTGGCAGTGACTGGAAGTCAGTGCTTAGCTTCTTGTGCGCTCGCACCAGGAACAGTTGCTTACGATCTTATGAAAACACCTGAGAACTGTCCTGCAACGATTATTTTGCATCATCCAATGGGAACGATGGAGGTCCTCGTTGATTTTGAAATTACTGCGAATAATCAGTTTGTCCATAAGTCAGCTGGTCTTACCAGAACAGCCCGCAAGCTGGCGTCAGGAGAGGTCTTTGCGCATATTCCAAGCAATTAAGCGTCTAATTGGGATTAAATTGTGCATTCACCCACCGGTGCAATACGATCGATGACTTCAATAATAGGGAATGGCCAGTTGAGACTTCTTTGAATGCATTCAAGATCCAGTTCTCCGTATGGCCTGTTAAGTCTTCTCAAATGGAAGATCAGGATACAAAATTCAGAGGCGAACCACTTATTTATGAGTCTAATGTGATATTTCGTTGATGGGTGTTACTTAATAATTGTTGATAATACTTGGGTCAAACGATGAAAAAATTGGTGAGATTCTTATTTTATTTCGTAGTTTTTATAGGTCATGCGCAAGGTCAAGAGCCAGTTTTTTTTAGTAACAGCACAGACAGCCGACTGATGTTGAAGATTGAAAAACTGGGTGAGCTTGCCAACGGACTTGAAGTTTTCTCTTGGGAATGGAGCGAGACCGCCCGTGCTCTTGATCCTCGCTATGGGGCTTCCGAACGTGATGGGGGGTTTATCTCGATTGGGTTCATTGCTCAAGAGTTAGCCAAAACTTATCCCAATGCGGTCGAAGAAGGAGGCAATGGATACCTATTCATTAACGCTGACCAGTTAGCAAAAGAAGATCAATATATACGTTGGAAATTGACTAGTGATTCACGAACGGTAAGTGGTCGTTGCTCCAGGGTTCTCGGAAGTCGATACACGCTTTGCTTTTGACAGGTTTCTAAGTTTTGCACATAGTAACTGGGCTTTGGTTTTGAGTATTCTGGAATTCCTGAATCGTCGGATGTAATTGATTTTGGGTCTTGATGGCGCGCCGAGTAATGCCTGAGCCTACTTTATGACCCGGCAGCCCGAAAATTTTTCATAAACCTGTTTGAATTATTTCGTGGCGGTGGGCGATGCAGAAGGTATTGCTAACACTTGCGACGGTAACTAAGGATTTACGCATCATGAAAACTGTCACGATGTTCATGATCACCTCTTTGATGTCCTCAGTGTTGTTTGCTGAAACTGATTCTCATGACTGCACTTCAGATGCGCTGTATAGAGCCGGCCACCTTCTATCTTTCCATGTTGACGGAGACGACCGTATAGAAATTAGTGAAACGGTGATAGTTAGAACGCCAATGCCAAATCCCGCGAACGCCAAACAAATTTTCGATGTTCTGGAGGTAGAGGGGGGCATCTATAAAGGGGAATACCGTATGCGTTTTATCTACGCTCGAATACCCGGTGAGTGTTTGCTTATGGGGCAGGAGATACTTGGGCTCGCTGTGCTTTAGACGAAGTTTGGAGCAATCCGCTCAGCATGGTTTTAAGTGAGAAGCTGCGACCAATTTTTGCCAACACTCGACAAAGCCGGATTTTTTCTTTGGTTGATCATGCCTTTGCGGCCGAAATACAACTGTATGGACCCTTAAATACCTAGCATCCTCCTAATGACGGATAGTGGCTTGAGAGATGTGATACAGGGATAGCGAAATTATTCATAACGAGTTAACCCATGGTCTTCGAACTACGCTATTGCAGCCTTTGATGCCGGTTTGGCTAGTGATGAATAAGTGGTTTTAACACACATGGGAATACGAAGTTTCGAATAGCGCTGCCAAATCTAAAAGGGAACTTGCTTTCTAACAGCCAATACTTTGCGTTTACGAAAACTGGATAAAAGATTTGCACGCTACAGCGTTTATCACCACCTCTGCTTGAGTGTGTTTATGCAGGCGTTTTAGGATCTGTTAGGGCCCGTGAAAATAGGAATGGCGCGCCCGAGAGGATTCGAACCTCTGACCTTTGCCTCCGGAGGAAATTGCTCTCTAAAGAACCTCAATATTTGCAATGCTTTTAGAT
>Ga0209654_1002438_pt1 | contig 12813 bp, 20 predicted proteins | sample SaaInl1SG_22_DNA_FD_184646 | JGI IMG/M metagenome (GOLD analysis project Ga0209654, IMG submission 184646) | Marine microbial communities from expanding oxygen minimum zones in the Saanich Inlet - ESP_161SG_22_DNA (SPAdes) (version 2) | ecosystem: Environmental > Aquatic > Marine > Intertidal... | reverse complement strand
CTCCTTATTTGTAGCCTTTTGTTTGTGCGGCGAAATCTTGAATTGCTTTCAAGAGGTCTTGATCCGTCGCGTCTTCGTCAATGCCGTAATTCTGCATTGTTTGTTGATAAATTTCTTCGCCCTGTCCAGCAACATAAGACCCCACATCTGAGGCTACGTCACCAACTTCTTTAGCGGCTTCCGCCGCAGTGATTGCTTTTCCGACAGGAGTACTCTTCACTACTCCCTTTGCGGCTTTTGCTTCTGGGCTACCCAGTAACTCCCGCACCTCTGGAAAGTTTCTGTTTAGAATGTCGCCCATTGTTTGAGGCTTTTCTTCAGCGTCCTCAAATGCGCCAGTCTTAGCGGCACTCCTCAGGTAATAATCGGCTAAATTACTTAGTTGATCGAACGCACCTTCGGGTAGCTTGAGACCTTGCTGTTTCTCTTCGTCTCTTTCAGCCGCTTTTCTCTCGCGGTCTGCTTGCAGGACTCCTTGCTTACCTTCTTCAACTTGAAGTTGTACTTCGGCCTCTTTCTCGCCGAGAGCACGAGCTTCTGAAGGCGGAGGAAGCTTTGAAATCTTATCGAGGCGCGTCGCCACCTCTTCGGTAATTTTAGTCTGTGTCTGCGCTGTCTGAAGTTCTTGATCGGTGATCTTTGTGCGTATCGTGCTCTCTGTTAGCTCTTGTAGTAACTCAGGGTCTACATCACTTGGCAACCCAGCGATAACAGAGGGTAAGCTGTTTGCAGTTGAGATTTGCCCGCCCTCGAGGGGTACGGCTCCCGCTTGAGGATCGTAACCCGCCCCGTATGACAGTTTGCCGAGAATTTCGCCACTGCCGTTTTCTGGCGTGTATCCCGTGTACGCTTTTTGTGCTTGATCTTTACCGACGTGACCAAACATGTAGTTGAGGGCGTCCCCTGTAACTCCAAACTGTTCTTGTACTGAGCGAAAAACAGCAGAACGTACAAGAGACGGGGAAGTAACTACGCCGCCTGTTCGAGAACTCGCAGTTTCTTCAACGTACTTAGCCATGATCTCAGAAACACTCTCCCCACTTTTACGTGAGGCGTCATTTCTGTAACGTACTAGCACGTCTCCTTGCTGAGACAGATCAGGAATTGGGATGTCGTAGTTTGTATTTATCCACTTAGAAAAAGACCGAGCATTCTTAATCGGTAGCTTATCCAGATGGTTTTCGAGAAGGTACTTCTTGCCTTTGTCAAAGGCGTAAGTCAACTTAGCTTTGTTAACGTCTTTAAATAAGTTTACGCCACCCGCGTCATACGCTTCTTTTACTACGTCGTAGGCGGGAGAGCCTTCGGGAAAAACAACTTCGGGACGACGTTTGTTTGCCGATCCAGCGGAAGCAATCCTAACGGCATTTTCTTCAAACGTTACGTCACTCGCTTTGATGGCGTTTGTGCCGACGAGGTGGTCGACTCGAATCCCCGTGTTACGGTGATACATCATCGCCAACTGAGTATTTCTATCGGAAACCTGCTCGAGTGTCTTTGTGTAGTAGTCGTCAAATTGCTCTAACGGAATTAGGCCAGACATCGGGCGGAACTGATCCGAAGTTTTTTGTACGCCTATGAATCCATTCTGTTGAGCGTAGTTTCCTTTATTTGTAATTGTGGGGTAAACGAGAGTGCTGACGTCCTCAGAACTTTCTGACTTCGACATACGCTCTAGTTCAGTACCCTTGATCAGCGGACGAAACGTCTTTTCAAGTGCCTGTAAAATACCCCATCGATTCTGCCCTGTATCCGAGTAATCCGGATCAAAGTTCTCGAGAACATTAACGTCTGTTAAATCACTGTACTTTAAGTTTTCTGAGAGCCCTGTTGCTTCAAAAAAGTTTGGCCGATTGGGGCCGGAGCTTGAAAGTAAGGGATTTACACGGGTTTTTTGGTCTTGAGACGAGTTAGGATCGTCCTTGACATACGCCGCCGCCTCTTTTAAAGTGAGCGTCTGGTCTTTTAACTTTTTTAAGACTTCTTGTTTAGATAGTGCCATTTAGTAACCAAATGTGGTATCTTGAGGTTGAAAGACGCTGTTTTTAATAGACTGGAGAGACTTGTGAATGCTAGCGTAGCCGGAAGTTCGAGTCATGAGCATATATCTCAACGCATCGTACGCATGATCTTCCGCTTTCGTGTCTACATCCTCACTGTTGCTCTTAGAGAGGGGAATGCCAGCAAGTTGGCGGACGGTATTCGTACACGTGTTAAATATTTTAAGAGTTGGTTCACCCGTAAATTCGTTGTCGCCGAGACGGCGGTGAATCTCCATCTTACCTGCTATACGACTTCTATCCGAGGGAGTCCAACGACATCCCATACGAATCATAGTCTCTGCAATTGACGGCCCGTACCCTGTACGGTTCCAGCATGATGAATCGAGAACAGCATAATGCGGATTCGGATCATACTGTTCCATTTCTAATATTTTAGCGGCAAGTTGTTCCGCTGTAAAGTGTTTTACGTATAATTCGCGGTAAATCCAGATGTTGTTGTCCCAATCGATTGCACCCCAGAGTACACACGAAGGGCTAGCGTAGCCATAATCCGCGGCTCTGATTCTCGGCCAATTTGTCGGGAGATCATATGGGTCAACGCAGTGTCTAATTTTGCTAAACTCTGGGAAGGCGCATCCTTCTGCAACGTCCCAGTCTCCGTCGAGTAACCGTTTTCTCTCTGTTTCGGGGAGGGAGAGGAGCATTGCTTCGTATTGGCCGTCGGCCATAAGGAATGGGTTATCGGTGAGACGTGCTGGTACAAATTTACGCCAATATAGTGGTTTTCCGGCTTTATCATGATGATCGGGGTATACGAGAGGTTTTTCAGATTCTAAGTCTGTCGGAATAAAAGCTTTTCCAGCTTCTCCTTGATCGATGTACATCTTTTTGACCCACCAACCGCCGACACCTCCGGGGTTTGCAGTACATCGCATCGAGAGATTGGCAGATAGTTCGGGATCGGTAGATCGCAAACGAGAACGGAGATACTCCCAGACGTAAGGCGTAGGGTATTGTGTAACTTCGTCAATTGCGATCCAGTTAAAGGCTTGCCCCTGATATCGTGTAACATCTTTGTCTTTATCCAAGTACGAGAACCAAATAGTGGCCCCCGATGGAAAGACCCACGTAGACTTACTCTCGCGGAAGATGGCACCGGGGAACGCTTTTGGGTATAATTGCTTTGATTTTGATATGAGTTCCGTTAGCTCATCCAGAGTACGCCGCAGTAAAAGACCGCGGTGATTAGGATTATGGCAATAACGTAGAGGGTCTGCCAAAAGCGCAAAGGACTTGCCCCCTCCAGCCGCTCCACCATAGAGTACGTCTTGTTCAGGAGCGGAGAGAAACTCTTCCTGAGGGCCGGCGTTCGGCTTAAAGACAACTTCAGACTCTCCAACCAATTCTTGAACCGCAGAAGGTAGACGTTGTACATCCCCCATATCAATAACCGCAGTCTTTTCACCTTTGAGTGCATTTTCCACCTTTTTAGCGGCTTTAATCCGCTGATTTGCTCTTTGATTTTGCTTATCGGCCGCCGCTTTTTTTCTTGCGGCCTCCTTTTTCGACCTCGTTATCGATGCTTGTGTTGCCCGACGTGCTTTTTCAGCAGTTGAGAGGTGATAACGGCTTTTGGGTGCATTTGGGTCTTTCTTTGGGCGTCCGCGCTTCGGCTTTGAGGCCGGCGCGTCCGGTGTTTCGTCGTTACTCACCGTGTTCTATAACCATCTCTTTCTTCGGCGGGAGTAATACCACGCCATGAATTGCGGTGACGTTATGATTGAAGGTTTCTTGCTTGCCCAATCCAATTCTGTTGAGTAAGGATTCAGCCGCTTGGAGGCGTATATTATCTCCACGCTCAATTTCAGGTGCATCGATAGTGGCAACCAGCTTATTTGCCGCTTTGATAGCCCCTCCTGCGAGGATACTTCGTGATCTTTCGATGATTTCATCAGCGAGACTGTCCTTTAGGTGACCGATTGAGCCTTTTGAGTAGCCGGCAACCTCACATGCAACAGAAAAATTACCGTTGTTTTCAAATAAGGCATCGAGAAACTGTTGCTGTTGGTCAGATAACTGACGTTTTTTCTGAGTTTGAGGGAGTAGGTTCATTTTTTTATCACATATAAGAGATAATTAGAAAAGAGGCACCCGAAAGGCGCGGTTTAGAACTCGTATGGGTAAGGGTTGATGCTAAATAAGAGCGGTTTCTCGTACCGCCGAGTTTCGGGTACATTCATATTATGTGTGCGGATAGTTACTATGTCAATTCTAATTAAAATAAAAATAAAAAGTGCTGTCTACGTATTGACGAAATGGAAAACTGACAGTACAATGGGACTGTAAGCCCGCTGGGAATATACATACTGTTCCCACACACAGTTCCCCGATCCTTCCCCCCGAAACCCGTGGCGAGTACCCCCTTGCTCCCACGGGTTTTTTGTTGGGGGCCGTCGGGAAATCCGTTGGGGGCCGCGGGGATACCTGTGGGCCGCCGGCATGTGAAACACTCGGGGATGTTTCACGGACCCCCCCTTTCCAAAACCAAAAAAAATATCGACAGATTGCTAGCGCTCGCTCTAGGGGGGCGGGGTGGCCCTTGCCTACACCCCAATAGAATAGCCTACTAAGATCGCTGACTTGAGGTCTGGACAGTGACACAGGCTGACCCCTAATCATCGCGGCATTTTACCTGCCGGTTAATTGTTCGCGCCCCCGTGTGTACCCAAACTTGGACTGACAGATCACAATCGGGGCGCCCGTTTGGCAATCCCGAAAAAGAAGCCCCCCTATCATCCCCCCGTGTCCATTTCGGATTTCCGGTGTGTCTGCCCCGTGATACATAGAAACTACGGACACATAGAAAAAGCAAATATCCCAGTCGTGGTAAGGCCTCAGGTATTTTTCTGGGTGCTCGGCGGTCAACCGGTGGAAGCCCCAAAGGTTGGCCGGCATGGGGGGGCAAAAAAAAGGGCCCCGAAGGGCCCGAAGAGGGAATGCTTTAGGGCCTTAGAGGCCTTCGGATGTACCGACAAGCGCGGCCTTTTCCATGCGGCCGAGAACACCGGCGAGGTCTTTCGCAAACTTAACGCGGTTCTCCGATACGTAAGCATCGATGTGACCGGTCTTTTCGTCGCGAGTTGCCCAACCAACAGTATCGACAATGCGCTTGAGTTCGTTGAGTTGCTCGGCGGTGAAGTTCAAGGTTGTTTCAGTTTTCATGTTTGATCCCCTTAGATCTGGAAGTTTGTATTATCGCTGACCCCATCGGCCAGTGATTGAAGACTAACAACACCCCGCGAAGTTTTCAAGTCTGCGACGCCATGATGTCGACAGACGTGAAGCATCTGGGTGACTGTCTGGTCTTTGACTCCGAGCAATCGCGCCACATGTTCGCGATGCATCACGCCATATTCGTTCAGGATGGCCAACATCCGGTAGTGGGTCGCGTAAAGGCGGCGATCCTCCTGCCGTGATTTCAGATCATCGGCGGCGCGTACTAGGTCGCCGGCCTGATCCTTGTTGCTGACTGACTGGTCGTAGAGTCCGTCCAGTTTTTCAACTAGGTCGCTCAAAAGCTCTTGCACCTTCTCAACCTTGTAGGTCGTGGCGTTGAGGTCGGTGCGTAGTGTGCCGAGATCGTGCTTAAATTCGTTCAATGTTTTCATGGTTTCAAACCCTCAGTTAAACAATAGCGTTGATGATGATGATCAAAGTAATGATCACCAGTGTTTTGTAGATGAAGTTAATAATGGCTTCAATCATGCGGCCTGTTCCAGTGCTAGCCAGTGTGGCGACTCGAGAACCTGACGCACCTTAGCTTCCCGTTGGAGTCTGATCCGGTGCGGATTGGACTTCTCTCGGCCAGTCGTAAGTTCGGACACTGTGCCGTCTTCGTTCTGGCGTTCCCATGTTTCGTCGACGTGGGTCGCCCAGTGTGTCAGGGCATTGTATCCGGCCCACATGCTAGAACCGAGTTCGCGCTGTTCCTCATTGAACCGGTGGTTCATATAGTCCAACAGACGGCCATTAACGCGAGTGGTCGGGTCAACCGAAAGTTGCGCGGCCTCCCCTCCTTTCTTGCAGATCGTATTCTCGAGAATCGTGATCCACTGGGACGGGTGCAGATCGATCGTGCGCCACTTGTTCATTTGGTCACGGTGCGAGTTGAACATACCGAGACCGAGAGTGCTCTTCTCGATCATGGCCGAGACGCTGAGGTTCGAGGTGTGCTTCCGTTTCTGGTGGTAGGCTTTCTGGCCGCCAAAAACACAAGTGTTACGGCAGTAATCCCGATAGGCTCCCGAGAATACTTGGAAAGACCAAGACATATCGACGGAGTTCACGATATCGGCGCGGGCTGTTATCCCTTGTCCCTTCCCGTCGATGTCGAACGTGAGGTCGTTGAAGTAAACAGCGCGGGTGGCGCGGCGGCCTTCATCGAAGATACGGTCGACGACTGTAAAGTTATCGTGGGGCAGGGAGTTATTGCGAAGAATGCTCTCGGCCTGTTCTTTGAATGCTAAAGCGTGATCAACCAGTTTGTAAGTTTTGGTAACCGGCGGCGATCCCAAGAGTTTCTGTGTATTGCTGTTTCGGAGTGCGTAGTATCCGTCGATCAAATTCCGATCACGGTCATACATCGCTTCTTTCTGTACGCTTCCGAGTTCACGGAAGAAGTCAACGTCAAGCGGATTGCTGTGCGTAAATTCCAAACCATCTTGGATACGCTGAGCGGTGCGCTCTGGTGTTGTTACTATTGCGTTCATGGCTAAAAGCCTCCTTGTTGCCGGTCGGCCTGTCCGATCCGGTAGGTATGTTGTATGTCAAAAAAAGACATACTGCAAGCATTATTTGAATCGAATCAATCGCTTGAGATCGATCCGAGATCGTATGAGATCACGCGCGCGCGTCCAAAGTGTGGTGGGTCGGTGGTGGGTTAGTAGTAGTTGCCGCTCTACCCTTTTTTCGAGTTCCAAATCGTGATTGCCGCTGACAAATTTAATTGGAAAATTGCTGACAGTTTTTTTTGACAATTTCATTTTGAACCTCAGTGCGTCTTAAAAATGATGTTCTTATCGGGAGCATCCCAACACAAAGAACACGTAGTACACGCCGCCGTTTTCCCTTCCTGCTCTGGACACACGATACCGGTCGTCCCGAGTTCCTCACTGTTCGCACTAAAGCGCATATCGGTATCAGACCACCGCACAAACCACCGCTCTGGAAACGCAACTCGGTTTGTAAACAGTTCCTTATATATGTCGGAATTAGTGTGGGCAGTGTGGTGGGTATATCCCCAGACATAAAGATTCTCATTCAACACCATAAGCGTACGCCACAACAGAACGTAGTCGGTACTGTAGAAGTCCCCAAGTACGTGCAAGCGAACCAGTACTTTGCGTCCCTTGTCTGCGGCCTTTCGACACTTCTCCCCTACCTCCTCAAACAAACGATTCTCGAGTTCCTTACCATGTTCGAGACGGTGGGCAAACGGCATGTTATTACCATAGCAATCGTCCCAGTGTCCGCATGAGGTCGGGCAAGTTTCGCGCTCGGTCAGTGTTAGAGTATAAACTTCAGCACCTTTAAGCTTGCCTTTCTTTACGTACCTACCTGCGCTTCCGATTTTCGCGCTCGATGGCTTTTTCAAGACCTCGTATGGATAGTCTGCGAGCGTTCTCTTGCTTTTCTGATAACGTGTGCTTGTTAGTTGCATAGTTTGTTTCTCCACTAAAAGTGTAATGTTTTTCGTCGTTCGCTCTCCAATCCGCTAGGGCTTCCGGATGGCATATCGTACGTGGTCTCATGCGTTCGCCCTCAAGTAATGATCTAACATATCAATCACACACTTTAAATGACTGCTCGCGTTATCTAGTGAGTCAGACTCGACGTCGCCAGTGTCGTTCAAGGTTTCACTTGCCTGTTTAACTAGCGCAAGTGTTTCTGTAACTTGTTTGTAAACAAGACGATCTACGCGGGTTTTGTTCTCGTTACTTATCGTAGTTGTTGCCATGTGGTGCCTCCCTTATTGGTTGTGCATTGTTTGCATCAAAGTGATGTAACCAACTCTCCAAGAAATCGTCGTCAGTGTGTCCGCCGAGTGCTTTATCAATGTACATAATGTCGCACCACGGATACTCCTCCCCTAGGCAATCCAACACTTGTTCTTTTGTTTCTGCAAATACATTAGCAACAAAGTACCGCGCCGGTTGAAATGGTGGGTTCTCCGTATCCTGATCCAACAGGATGCAACACCACCGGCAAACCATTGGCATATGATCCGCATGTACAAAGTGTGGTTTAATGTTTCGGTATTGTTCCGCAATCATTTCAATAAACTCCCGTCACTAATCCGTCCCCTTGATCGACGACAACAGTATCCTTTGTCTCAATCCAAACTTTAGCACCACAAGATAGCGGCTTGTCTGGTGAGTATACTACGCGACAAGCTCCGTTAATAGTTGCGCTAAAACCTTTTGTGTTGGTTAAGCTTGTTTTTACGGTAACAACCGGACGCAAGTCGTCGGGATTCTTTGCATTGTGCCTGATGTTGTGTTGGTTTATGTGTATGCGTTTTATTGTCACGTTAACTTCTCCCGTTTCGTGAATGAACCACCACAGTACAGAACCTTTATTGTGTAGGGTATTAGACTTTGGTCGTACAAAGAAAAGAAAGTTAATCTTGCATAAACAAAGGGCGGCTACTCCCTTGCTGTGATGGGGTTGACCGGCGGGGTTAGCGCGAGAGTATCATGAGATTTTAGGTTTTGCAATTCTTTTCGGCTGACATTTTTAATTGCCGCTGACAATTTCGGTTGACAGCTTAAACCAGCTCTTTTAAAATCCGGCTGACAAATTCAATGGAGGCTTATAGCCCATGCAAATCAAAGAACATGTAGAGTCCCTCGGGCTCTTCGACGGGGAATCTCGCAGAAGCAACTGCCCTTCGTGTGGGCACACCAATACATTTTCCGTGACAAACACAAACGGCGAACTCATGTGGAATTGCTTCCATGCTGAGTGCGATGTGAAGGGCAGAACGGATCGCCGGATTACTCGTGACAATGTACACAGCATACTGAGTAAAAATACTCAATCAACTGAGCAAAGTGTACCCTTCGAGAAACCCAAGTCTTGGTCCCGTCAAATCTCACAAAAGGGTTTGGACTATGTTGACAGCGTAAACACCTCCGGACGTTACGATGACATTTACTACGACGTCAGACATAAGAGACTCGTGTACGCCATTCATGACAATGACGGTAGGCTAGTTGATGGTGCAGGACGTACCCTAATCGGGGCCCGCCCTAAGTGGTACCGTTACGGTAACTACCGCGGTGGGTTTAGGATCGGCACATCCGGTGTGGCATTTGTTGTGGAAGACATCCCCTCCGCCGTCAGCGTTAGCGATTGGGTTACAGGATATGCCCTTCTCGGTACTAGCCTACGTGACGAACACATTGCAGAATTGATTAAGTTTGACAAAGTTATTGTGGCTCTCGATAAAGATGCTACAGATAAAGCCTTGACATATATGCGAGCCTTAAATAGTCTCGTTCCTACCAGCATTTTGATGTTGGACCAAGACCTTAAATCTCTAGGAGATACAGCACGTGAACAGCTCATTAGATCAGCACTCGCTTGAATCGACAATCGTTTCTTTTTGCTTACGTAAAAAGTGTTACGATCGTGTAAAAAACTTACTGGATAGTTCAATGTTTGAGGGTGATTGGGGTCCTATATGGAAGACCCTAGTTGACGCCCACGCTCAGTACAGTGACGATGACATTTCACTCAAAGAATTGGGTGCTTTGTTTGACACAAAAAATCCTGCTCTCCCCCCTTCTACTCGGGACAGGTACCACGCTACGTTCAACAGTATGAACGTCGACTCAGGGACCTCATACACGCTACAGGATGATGTCATACGAAAGTTCTGGATGCGTAACCGCGCTAGGATTATTTCCCAACTTTCTGTTGACATATTTTTAGGAAAATCAAATGAATTCGGAGAACTCAAAAGACTCATTGAGAGTACAGCGGAGGATTCGATCGGTGAGAAGACGACGTACACGCAGGTGGACATGGGGCTCGATGAGCTTTTGGACGCCCTTACGTTGGAACCCGATTTTCCATTCGACTGGCCACACCTCAGCGATTCCGTTCCGGGGTTGGATCGCGGGCATTTTGGAATCATCTTTGCTCGACCGGAAACGGGCAAGACTACATTCATATCTTTCCTCGCTCAGAAGTTCCTCAAGCAAGGCTTTACCGTTGCGGTTTGGGGAAACGAGGAGCCGGCTATTAGAACTAAACTACGTATCATCCAGAGTTATTTTGAAGTTACGCGGGAAGAATTGTCTGAGAGGCGGGGAGACTTTACAAAAGTATGGGCTGAGAAGATCGCTGATGGTCTCCATGTTCTTGACTGTGTTGGAACGACCATTCAGGAGATTGACGACTGGTGCAAGATTAACAAACCGGACATCATCTTCATTGATCAACTTGACAAAGTAAAAATCGCCGGCAAGTTTAACCGAGGGGATGAAAAGCTAAAGGAGATTTACTTGCAAGCTAGGGAAATAGCTAAGAAAAACAATTGCTTAGTGTGGGGTGTCTCGCAGGCTTCAGCAGAGGCCGACGGTAAAAGATCAGTGGAGTATCAATATCTTGACAACTCAAAAACAGGTAAGGCGGGGGAAGCAGACTTGATCATAGGAATTGGTAAACGGCCTGACAGGGAGAACGAACAGAACTTTTCTCGAGGGTTGTGTGTGTCTAAAAACAAGCAGAACGGGTGGCATGGGACTGTCGACGTGATGATTGATATTGAAAGGGGAGTATATTACTGATGTATAGCAAAGGTATGAAAGGAACAATTAGTGAATTGATTTGCGCTCGTGAATTAGTTCAGGAAGGTTACGACGTTTTTACTGCTGTTGCCGATCGTGGTTTAGTTGACATTGTGGCTATCCACCCAGTTACAGGTAATATTCGTCTGGTTGACGTTAAGACATTGTCTCGTAGAACAGCGGATAATACTAAGATACAGCGATACATTACACCTGCTCAAAAGAGGATTGGTGTGGAAATTATTGAGGTAGATTTAGATGAACATCTTGACATTTGATGTGGAGACAACCCACAAGCCAAAGCCCAACGGTGGGTACACACCACTTCCCTATTTTGGTAATCATCTGGTGAGCATCGGGTGGAAGGTGGGTAATAACCCTGTGGAATATGCGTGTGTCTACCATGAGGAACGCGAGTCAGACTTGGAGCACATTGAGAAGTTCCGCAGTGACCTGAAGCTTGCCGATGTCATCGTCGGGCACAATGTGAAGTTCGATTTGAACTGGATAAAGGAGTGTGGATTCGACTATGATGGACCTGTCTACGATACTATGGTGGCTGAATACATCCTTGCGCGAGCACGTAAGTGGCCGCTATCCCTCGATGCCCTCTCGAAAAGGTATGAGGTTACTGAAAAGAAGAAAGACCTTACGGAGGATTATCTCAAGAGTGGCAAGACATTCGCGCAGATTCCGTGGGAGATCGTAGAGGAGTATGGTATTGCTGACGTAGAGGCTACATGGGAGGTGGCTGACAAACAAGTAAGGGAGAAGTACAGCACAACGTGGGAGGAGCTGTATGGTGAAGCACGATAAGTGGACTAAAAAAGAGATAGATACTCTGGTAACTATGTGGAATGCGAACCGTCCATCCAAGGAGATTGCGGAGGCACTCAACCGGAAGCGATCTACAATCAGCATGTTCGTATCCCGCTACTCTGAAGAGCTGGGTATCGAGAAGAGAATGCACCTGTGTTACGGGGGTAGACCTAAGTCAACTAAGCTTGTTCCATTTGAAAAACAATGGACGGGTGTTGTACCATGTGGACATTGGATGATTACGAAACCGTGGAAGTTGTCATGAACATCGAGCTATCAGATGAAACATTTAGCAGTATCATGGTGGCAGAGTTGCAGGAGTTACATCGGCACTGCACTGACCCCATGTTTGAGTGTGAGGACGTGGAAAAATTTCAGGCGGCAGTACGCCTCGTGTTAGAACAGTACATGGTACCTCAAGAGTATGTACAATGGGAGATTGAGAACACATGAAAGACCTAGAGACAGATGTACTCATCATAGTGAGGGACATGGTAGAGCACGAAGATGGCTCTGCAACGATGAAAATCGACACGACACCAGAAGCGACTCGACTTCTCGTGGAGATGGGGTTAGTATCCCTACTCGAGAAGGCCATTGATGAAGAGAACGACAAGTATTCTCTCGACCCTTCACTGAGGAAAGACGAGGAAAATGTGGATGAATAAGAAACCGCTAATTGACCGCGGGCTACTCGGCGGGGTAACCTTTGAATCTGCCGTTAAGTTGGTAGAGTTCCTGAGGTGCGAAGCTGACATGGACGACGACCTAACGACAGTCGAGTACTACAATGGTATGCTCGAAGGATTAAACGCAAACATGGCTGGGGAGATATGCTCCGAAGCCCTCGAGAGAGAGATCAAAGCCTATGGCATCGAAACTTGTATCAACTTTAAAGCTTTCCCTACAGATGACAGAAGTCTTATCGAGCTTGGAACGGACAGGGATAAAGATTGACCCCCTTGTCCTCGCCGAGATCGAGAAAGAATATCTTAAGGAATTCAAAACATTAGGCACAAAACTTCAGGCTATGGCTGAAGAAGCAATGGGGGATTCCCCTGTTAATTTGTCGTCGGCGGATGATCGCTCAAAGCTTTTTTATTCTCGTAAAGTTGTGGATAAGAAATCTTGGTCTG
>Ga0209654_1002435_pt1 | contig 12829 bp, 15 predicted proteins | sample SaaInl1SG_22_DNA_FD_184646 | JGI IMG/M metagenome (GOLD analysis project Ga0209654, IMG submission 184646) | Marine microbial communities from expanding oxygen minimum zones in the Saanich Inlet - ESP_161SG_22_DNA (SPAdes) (version 2) | ecosystem: Environmental > Aquatic > Marine > Intertidal... | reverse complement strand
TACTCTATTAGCTTTTCTAAAATATAATGTCATCTTTTCTATTTAGGCTTTCATCAAAATTAGGATAAATTAAAGCAAATAAGAAAAGCCTTCCGAAGAAGGCTTTTCACTAACTAAATCAATCAATATAAAAATGAGGTAATCAGCCTCGATCTTCAAAGTTTTATTATTAAATTGTTTCTAGATTTTTCAAATAAATTTTAATTATTTGAGTTAATAAAAACAACATATTTTATTATTTTGTTTAACAAATATAAAAAATGATTAAACATAAATTCATATCCTGTATTATTTTTACAATTATTTTAACATCGCTTTCAGCTCAGAATGCCATAAATGCATTTGATGAAAATGGCGAAAGGCATGGTATTTGGCGAAAAAATTACCCAAATACGGATTAAATACGCTATGAAGGTAAATTCAATCACGGAAGGGAGGTAGATACATTTAAGTATTACAAGCTCAAACGCAAAAAGAGTGTGTTGAGTGCATTAAAGATATTTAATAGAGTTGATAATACTTCAGAAGTTACATTCATGGCTTCCAACGGAAGTACAGTGAGTGAAGGAAAAATGAGTGGAAAGAATTTTATTGGCAAGTGGGTTTTTTATCACAAAAATTCATCTTCAGTTATGATTGAAGAATATTATAACAACGATGGCCTACTTGATGGGGTGCGAAAAGTGTTCTTCGTAAATGGCAAAAATGCAGAAGAGGTTGCGTATAAAGATGGAAAGCAAAACGGATTTTCAAAAATTTATTCAGAGTCTGGGCAATTACTTCAAAATTCATCTTATACAAATGACAAGTTGAATGGTAGTACAATTTATTACGACGCAAATGGTTTTGTTAAAGCAAAAGGGAAGTTTAAGGATAATGTAAAAATTGGTATTTGGGAATATTACAAAGACGCTGAATTAGTGCGAAAAGTAGACCATGACACCAATAAAGTTTTATTCAGAAAGCAATAACATTAAACAATACTACCAATAGTATATAAGAATGGTAATCTTGAAAAGATTGCCTTTTTTATTTTGTAATTTTGCCAAAGTTTTTAGACTAATAAAGAATGAAAAACAAGCGCGTCATAGTTGGCCTTTCTGGAGGTGTAGACTCTAGTGTTGCGGCATATCTCTTAAAAGAACAGGGGTATGAAGTTATTGGCTTGTTTATGAAAAATTGGCATGACGATTCTGTAACCATTTCGGACGAATGTCCTTGGCTAGAAGATAGTAATGATGCCATGTTAGTTGCAGATAAATTAGGCATACCATTTCAAACAGTAGATTTAAGTGTGCAATACAAAGAACGCATCGTTGACTACATGTTTAAAGAGTATAAGAACGGAAGAACACCAAATCCTGATGTTCTTTGTAATCGAGAGATAAAGTTTGATGTTTTTATGGATATTGCTTTAGAACTCGGTGCAGATTATGTCGCTACTGGTCATTATTGCCGAAAAGCTACTATTGTAAAAGATGGAAAGCAGATACATAAATTATTAGCAGGTGTCGATACTAATAAAGACCAATCTTATTTTTTGTGTCAATTATCTCAAGTACAATTAGCCAAAGCACTTTTTCCTATTGGGGAATTAACAAAGCCTGAAGTGCGTGACATTGCTAAAGCTCAGAATTTAATTACTGCTGAGAAAAAAGATTCTCAAGGTCTATGCTTTATTGGTAAAGTACGATTACCCGAGTTTTTACAACAACAGTTAAAACCAAAAGAAGGTGTAATTGTAGAGATTCCTGAATCCTTAGAATTGTATCGCAAGTCCATACCGGGTTTTGATTCAAAAAACAGTGAACTAGCATTTCATTCTACAAAACCAGAATATGCAATTTCTCACGGTAAAATTGTAGGCAAGCACCAGGGAGCACACTACTTTACTAAAGGGCAGCGCAAAGGTTTGGCTGTCGGTGGTACAAAAGAACCACTTTTTGTAATTGAAACGGATGTAAAAGAGAATGTTATATATACAGGTCAAGGTAAAAACCATCCAGGTCTTTTACGTTCGGTATTGTTTGTTAAAAATGAAGAATTGCATTGGGTTCGTGAAGATTTGGAATTAACTGAAGGTGAAACCATGCATGTAAGGGCGCGTATTCGTTACCGTCAACCTCTAGAAAATGCAACCCTTTATAAAGTAGATTCTGGGATGTATGTGGAGTTTGAGAACAAACAATCGGCCATAACAGAAGGGCAGTTTGTTGCTTGGCATTTAGATGAAGAACTCATAGGTTCGGGAGTTATTTCATAGAACTATACCCAAGTTATTCTTTATAGTTTTGTAAAACTAAGTCACACTGAGCGCAGTCAAAGTGTCTCTTTTTGCATAACTTTACACTATTAAATTTACAAGCTAATGGCGAATAAAATCACAACGCTTTTCAATATACAATATCCTATTATTCAAGCTGGAATGATTTGGAATAGTGGTTGGCGTTTGGCTTCTGCAGCCAGTAATTCAGGAATTTTAGGGTTGATAGGTGCTGGCTCCATGTATCCAGACATCCTTCGTGAGCATATCCAGAAATGCAAGGCAGCCACCAACAAACCCTTTGGTGTAAATGTGCCTATGCTATATCCAAATATCGAGGAGATTATGGATATTATAGTAGAGGAAGGTGTGAAAATTGTATTTACTTCTGCAGGAAATTCAAAGACATGGACCAATTGGTTACAGGAGCGAGGTATTATTGTGGTGCATGTGGTAAGTAGCGTAAAATTTGCTTTAAAAGCAGAAGCTGCAGGTGTTGACGCAGTTGTTGCCGAAGGTTTTGAAGCGGGTGGTCATAACGGACGTGACGAGACCACAACTTTTACATTAATACCTATGGTAAAAGAACAACTACAGATTCCTTTAATTGCGGCTGGCGGTATTGCCACGGGAAAAGCCATGCTAGCGGCTATGGTTTTAGGAGCTGACGGTGTGCAAGTGGGTAGCCGTTTTGTGGCGAGTGAAGAATCATCAGCGCATCAAGCCTTTAAACAAGTGGTGGTCGATGCCAAAGAAGGCGACACACAACTCACGCTAAAAGAATTAGCCCCAGTACGATTGGTAAAAAACAAATTTTATAACCAAGTGCAAGAGCTCTACAAAACAGGACCAACAGTTGAGCAAATTAAAGAATTATTAGGTCGCGCTCGAGCTAAACGTGGCATGTTTGAAGGCGATTTGGAAGACGGCGAATTAGAGATTGGGCAAATAGCAGGCTTAATTCATGATATAAAACCTGTACAGCAAATTGTAGATGAGATGCTTAGAGAATTTGAAATTGCTAAAAAAGGTATCAGCTTATTTTAATTAAAAATAATGTGCAATTGGATTATTAATTAGATGAGGCGTCTAATTATATTTATGAAGGCTTGCCGTTATTGACATCTCACGTCCTATTAAAATCTTTAAAAAAAATGAAAATGAAAATTTACGCACTTTTAGTTTTTACGCTTATAACGGTTGACGCATTTTCTCAGGATTATTATTTGGCAGATGCGGATAATAACAAAATAATGTTAGCTGACATAATTAAAGCAGCTATCACAGAAGGAAGAATAAAAGAAAAGCCTGTGGTAGTTGTTAATGAAAGAGTGCTTTATGAGAATGAACTAGATAATTTCGATTTCTTTAAATCGGATATTGTAGTTCTTGAAATTATAGACAAAGGAGATAAACAAATGGCCGGATTCTATGGTGAAACGGCTTTAAATGGAATGGTGTTCATCGAAACAAAGCGGTTTGAGCGATTGGACGAAGTTACTATTTATGGTAAGAGTGTCCTTTTTATTGTAGATGGTAAGGAAGTTTCTCATAAGAAATGGCAAAATATAATAGATCCTGATAATGATGGAAGGGCTAACTCGAGTATTGTTAAGTCAATCTGGGTCCTGAGAAAAAAGAAAGACATAGCTAAATACACTCCGAAAAATTACCAGACTGTAGTTGTAGTTGAGACTAGAAAAAATTAGATTATCGAACTTGATTTATTATTCTAAACTTAAGCTCAATTATTCACAGTCTCTTGAAACCATCAAAATTCTTGTTATTTTCTGTAAAGAAGATTAAAATAGACTATTTAATAGTGTCATTTTGGAACACTCAATCTGTATTTCAATAAGGCTGTAGTTTACAGCTTATTTATAAAACCAAAACCTCTATTTTTGCAAGATGGTTTTGAATAACTACACCAAAGAATTTTCATACAATCTTAAATTGGCGACACCAGTAATTTTGGGAATGCTTGGGCATACCTTTGTCAGTTTTGTAGATAACATCATGGTGGGGCAATTGGGAGCTGTTGAGTTGGCAGCTGTGTCTTTGGGTAATAGTTTTATTTTTATTGCCATGTCCATAGGCATCGGTTTTTCTACTGCCATTACACCATTAGTGGCAGAGGCAGATGCAGAAGGGAATTTTGTAAAAGGTAAGTACGCTTTTAAACATGGCTTATTTTTATGTACGGTCTTATCGTTAGTATTGTTTGGGATGCTACTTTTAGCAAAACCACTCATGTATATCATGGAGCAACCCGAAGAAGTGGTTGTTTTAGCGATTCCGTACCTAGATCTAGTGGCATTTTCATTAGTGCCTTTAATTGTTTTTCAGGCATTTAAACAATTTAGTGATGGCTTATCACTTACAAAATACCCCATGTATGCGACACTTTTAGCAAATATCCTTAATGTAATTATCAATTACATGCTGATATTCGGGAAGTTTGGTTTTCCCGAAATGGGTATTGTGGGCGCAGCTGTTGGGACATTAGTTTCACGTTTCGTCATGTTGTTTTACCTCTGGTTTTTATTGTCTAAAAAAGAAAAATCAAGAGCCTATGTTACGGGTATAAAATTTTTTCAATTAACAAAGCAAGCTTTAAAAAAGATGATCAATCTCGGCTTGCCTAGTGCTATGCAAATGTTTTTTGAAGTCGGAATTTTCACTGCAGCCATATGGTTAAGTGGTACGCTTGGCGCAAATGCCCAAGCAGCAAATCAAATTGCATTAAACTTATCGTCCATGACGTTTATGGTCGCAACGGGATTGAGTGTCGCGGCAATGATACGAGTTGGTAATCAAAAAGGATTAAAAGATTTTAAAACACTAAAGCGCATTGCACAATCTATATTTTTATTGGGTTTTATTTTTGCTGTAATTTTTGCTTTGTTTTTTGCAGTATTTAATGAAGTACTTCCCAATCTATACGTAGACCTAGATAATCCAGTAGATGCCTTAGATGTAGCTGAAGTAGTTAATATAGCAGCAACCTTACTGTTAGCAGCAGCAGTATTTCAAATTACTGATAGTTTGCAAGTGATTGTTTTAGGAGCTCTAAGAGGGTTACAAGATGTTTATATCCCAACCGCTATCACCTTTATAGCCTATTGGCTCATTGGATTCCCAATTAGTTATTATTTAGGAAAAGAAGATAGTTATGCCAGTTTAGGAATATGGATTGGTTTATTAGCAGGATTAAGTTCTGCAGCATTATTGTTATATATAAGGTTTGTATATTTGACCAAACGATTAATTTTGCAAAACGAAAACTAAGTTATATGGAATTGCCAAAATTCATTTTAGGAGATAACACGGATTATCCAGATGCCATATTTATAATTCATACCGAGTTTCCAAGATTTATCATTAACCTTGAAAATGATGAAGTAGAGTGGTTTGAAGAGTTTGATCAACATGACGAAAAAGAATTGGCTACCGAGACCGAAAATTACATTCGTTTAGCTACAGAATTTTACGATAGAGAAATTGCCAGATACGAAGATTAATGTTGGATAAATTGCTAGAATACGATAAGCAACTGTTTGTCTTTCTTAATGGATTAGGAACAGAATCTTGGGATGGTTTTTGGCTATTGGTTACTAATAAGTTAACCTTTATCCCGATGTATGCCGTCTTATTATTTGTGGTTTATAAAAAATACGGTTGGAAAAAATTATTAGTGCTAACATTAGTTATAGGGGCTATGATAGCGTTTACTGACCAAATGACTAACGTTGTTAAGCGTTCGGTACTCAGATTTAGACCATGTGCTTGTGAAGAGATTATGGAATCTATTCGATACATAGCTGAGCGTTGTAGTGCCAATCGTAGTTTTTTCTCAGGGCATGCTTCAAATTCTATGGCAGCGGCTGTTTTTGGAGGATTGATTTTGCGTCCGTATTATAAAAATCTCATTTTTATCCTTTTGTTTTGGGCGGCCACCGTAGCTTACAGTAGAATATATGTAGGTGTGCACTTTCCAATAGATGTTATCACTGGGATGTCTTTTGGAGCGCTATCTGGATATGGTTTTTATAAATTTTCTGGTTTAGTAATAAAGCGATTTGTAAAGGCCTAGGACTTTTTATCGATTTCGTAAGTAATATATTTTTTCTTCATCCACAGAAAAGCAAAACAGTCTGCGAGAGGACCTAGAAGTCTATTGTAAAAACCATATTTTGCCTTACCTGCCGCACGAGGGAAGTGTTGCACGGGAACCTGTTTTACTAAGCCATTTTGTAACAAAATCATAGCAGGTAAAAACCGATGTAAGCCTCTAAACATAGGTATACGCTTCGCATAAACTGTGTGTATGATTTTTAATGGACAACCAGTGTCATTCATACCATCTTTTGTAAACGCCCGGCGTATCATATTTGCTATTTTAGAAGATATATTTTTTATAATAGTATCTTTTCGGTTAAGCCTAACACCTGTAACAAGTTGATAATCCTTGGTATATTTTAGTAACAGATTGAAATCTTCTGGAGAGGTCTGTAAATCTGCATCAATATAACCTATCAAATCACTAGTAACATAATCAAAACCTGCTTTTAAGGTGGCGCTTAAACCCTTATTTTGTTTTAAGGAAATAAAGCCAAAACTGGTGTTCCTTTCGCAAATGGTTTCGATGTAATTCAAACTTTTATCAGATGACCCGTCATTAACAAACAAGACGGATGCAGGAACCAACGCTGTTTTTAAATACTTGGAAAGCTCCAACTCAACACGAAGTAGATTTTCTTCTTCATTATAAACCGGAATGATTATGGTTAAAGATTGATGCATAAGGGTGTTTGAATACGTGTCACAAAAGTATAGTTTTTACTTAACTTAGCTTGTTATAGGTAAAATTGAAAAAATGCTGTTTATTTGTGTGGCAATCTTTAAATGATAACATGAAATCACTAGTTACCGGAGCTGCTGGATTTATTGGGTCACATTGTGCAGAACACCTGTTAAGTTTGGGGCATACGGTTATAGGTATTGATAATTTTTCTGATTATTATAATGTTGCTTTAAAACAAAAGAATGCCGAGACTATTAAAGCAAAAGGTGGTAGGATTATTGTTCTAGATGTAAAAGATAAAAATGCGTTTTCTGATTTAGACAATGATTTTGATTATATCTTTCATTTTGCAGCTCAGCCTGGATTATCGAAAACGGCGACTTATGAAGACTACTATTCTAATAACGTTGTAGGCACCCAAAATTTAGTTGGTTTTGCTACTAGAAACCCTAAACTAAAACTGTTTGTAAACATTTCTACATCATCAGTTTACGGACTTCAAGCAACCTTCCCAGAAACAGCAACTCCAAAACCTGCTTCAGATTACGGAAAAACGAAGCTTAAGGCAGAACAATTGGTATTAAAAAATAGCAATGCAGGCTATTTTAAAGCTTGCTCATTAAGGTTATATTCCGTAATTGGTCCCCGGGAACGTCCTGAGAAGATGTATACCAAACTCATTGATTTAGGATTAAAAGAAAAAGCATTCCCGCTTTTTGAAGGAAGTGAAAAACACTTAAGGAGTTTTACTTATGTAGGTGATATTATTGATGGTGTTGTAAGTGTAATAGGAAGGGAAGTGGTTGTTAACAACGAAATTATAAATCTTGGAACTGAAGCAGAGTATACCACAAAACAAGGTATTGAAGCTGTTGAAAAAGCGATTGGTAAAACCATAAAATTAGAGCTAAAACCAAAACGTTTCGGAGATCAATTACGCACAAAAGCAAACATTGATAAAGCAAGGAGATTATTAGACTATGATCCCCAAACGACATTAGTGCAGAGCGTAGAAGCGCATGTAAAATGGTTTAAAGCAAACGGTCTATAACCCTAATAAATACTCTGCCGCATTAAAAGGTGTGGTCTCTCCGTTTTCTATGCGAGTAATTTGCTTTTCTAACTCAGCTTGTATTTTAGCTCTATTATAAAAATTAGCTTTTAAGCGTTCTTCAATGGTCTGCAAGAGCCAGAATTTATTCTGATTTGTACGATGAGTTTCAAAATAATTTGTGGATTTGGCGTGGGAAATATATTCCAAAATCATTTCCCAGACTTCTGTAATACCTTGATTTTTTAAGGCACTACTGAGGATTGTTTTTGGTGTCCAACCCGATGCCTTTTCAGGATACAAAAGCAAAGCGCGATTAAATTCGAGTTTAGCAGACTTTGCAGCTTTAAAATTTTCGCCATCGGCCTTATTAATTACAATGGCATCGGCCATTTCTATAATGCCACGTTTTATGCCTTGGAGCTCATCTCCAGCACCTGCTAGTTTTAATAATAAAAAGAAATCTACCATACTATGAACGGCGATTTCGCTTTGCCCTACACCAACCGTTTCAATTAAAATGGTATCAAACCCTGCTGCTTCGCAAAGAATTATGGTTTCTCTAGTTTTTCGGGCAACACCACCAAGAGAGTCTCCTGAAGGTGAAGGTCTAATAAATGCATTCTGGTTTTTTACCAAATCTTCCATTCTGGTTTTATCACCAAGAATACTTCCTTTGCTTAGGGAACTACTAGGGTCTACTGCTAATACCGCAACTTTTTTTTCTTTTTCTGTAAGCAGTGCTCCTATGGCTTCTATAAAGGTACTTTTTCCAACACCAGGAACACCTGTAATACCTATCCTAATGGATGTATTTGCGAACGGTAAGCATTTGGTAATAATTTCATTTGCTTTTGTTGTATGCATGGGATTGGTACTTTCAACCAAAGTAATTGCTCTGCTTAAAGCGGTAATATTACCTTTTGTAATACCTTTGACGAGTTCATCAATAGACGGTTGTTTTTGTCGTTTAGATTTTATGGCTTTGGCAGATATAGCATTAAAACCCGTTAGGTCTTTTTTACCTTCTTTTTCTGTCAGTGCTGATTTGATGTGTTTATCAGGTTTTGCCAAAATATTAGATTAATTAGTTTTGCGCAGTTTCTCTGCTTTATCTAAACGTATTTGGTCAATAGGTACAGCAACCAAAATGTCGTCCCACGCCATGGTTAGTTTAAGATTACCCGTTGTATTGTCAAAGGCAATGGTAAATTTTTCTACAACACCATTAATTTTTTGAGTAGGCACTTGGAGTTCAATAATGTCGTAATTTGGGTCCCACATAGGTTCCATTTTTTCATTTACACCCCATTGGTATTGCCCTGAATTAAACATAACCTTCCACGAGTCTTCCATAGGAACCGTCCATAGGGTATATTTTCCCTTTGGTAGTGGCATCCCCTTAATTTTTAAATCTTTGTTTGTAGAAAAGGTAGTAGCTTCGTTGGCTCCTGTTCGCCATACTTTATTAAAAGGCACTAAGGCACCAAAGATGTCTCGTTCTCGTTTTGATGGTCTATTGTATTCTACTTTTAGCTCTAAATCATTCAACGAAATGATTGCAGAATCTTTTGGACTTAAACGAGGAGAGAAAATATTTTCGACAAAAACAGAGTATAACAATAAAGCTATAGCCGCTATTGAAAGAAAAATCAGAATGCGTTTCAACATAAATTCTAAGAGGTAACAATTTTAAAAACTAAAGATATAACGAAATCCCTAAATTTATAGTCTAAGAGCTTTTAAAATTAACTTAAATAAAAAAAAATGAAATTTTTTTCAATTTTTTGCAACACTCATTTTTTTGAATCGTCTTTAAGACAAACCAATCCTAAAACAACCAAAAGCTAACCAAGAATATTTCAAGTAGACATCGTCGAAAAATGCAAACAGAATGACAGAAAAGCGCAATTAAAGCTTTACAAGCAATATTGTGATGGTATGCTAATAGTTGCCAAACGTTTTGTGAAAGATACGATGGAAGCCGAAGATGTTGTTCAGGAATCTTTTATCAAAGCATTTACAAAACTAGAGCAGTACAGGGCAGAGGTAACTTTTGGGGCTTGGCTAAAACGTATAGTCATTAATAAAAGTATAGACCTTTTAAAGTCTAAAAAACAAAGATTAGTGGACTTGGAAGACGTACACCTAAAAGTGGTAGAAGAGGACGATAATTGGTCTGTAGAAGCAGATGTCAGCATTGATGATGTTAAAAAAGCCATCAAGCAGTTGCCAGAAAAATACAAATATGTCGTGATGTTGTATTTAATCGAAGGGTACGACCATCAAGAAATAGCAGACATATTAAATGTTTCCGAGATAGCTTCAAGAGCACAGCTTTCGAGGGGAAAAACAAAATTAAAAGCATTATTAAATCCAGCTAAAAATGGGACAGAATCTTAAAGATTTATTTAAAAATCAACCAAAGGATGACAGTATTAAAATGTCTGATGGTCACGAGGCACGTTTTCTAGAGAAGCTAGACGGGACATTACCGCAACAAAAGAAGTCAAGCCACTTCGGGTTTTTAAATATTGCAGCAAGTGTTGTAGTGTTGTTAGGATTGAGTTATGGCGCATTTCAGTTTTTTAATCAATCTGTAGACCCCGTAACACCAACAGAAGTCGTAACACCATCAGAAAAGCTTAAGACTATGGGTGATATTTCTCCCGATTTAAAGAAGGTTGAAGATTATTATCTAGCGAGTATTAATCTAGAATTATCGACGCTAAAACTAACACCTCAGAACAAAGAGTTGGTCGATGGTTACATTGAACGTTTAAAGGAATTAAATGCAGAATATGATAATCTAACAGTAGAGCTAAACGATAATGGACCAAATACGGAAACCCTCGATGCTCTAATAGATAATTTAAAGTTTAGACTTAATCTGGTCATGCGATTAAAAAATAAGCTTGAAGAATTCAATAATGCAACTTTTGAAGAAGTCAGTATCTAATCACAATTATAAATCAAAAATCGAACAGTTTTAAAATCAAAAAAAATGAACACACTAAGAATTTTAACCTTGTGCTTAATCACCACTATAGGTTTTGCACAGAAAAAACAAACTAAAACATCTCAGTCTATTAAGGTAAATAAGGACGTCGTTGTAGACTTAAACACCAATTACGTAGAGATAGAAATTGAAAAATGGAATAAAGATATCGTAGAAATTGAAGCTTATGTCCAAAGTTCTAAATTGTCTGAAGAAGAATTGAAGAAGTCTCTAAAAGCATGGAATCTTAATGTTGATGCCAGTAAAGACAAAGTTTATATTTCTTCGGAAGGTGGGAGACGTGCCGTTTTATTTTCTGAAGGCTCTTATGATGATGCTTTAAAAAGCTTAGAAATGAGTTTGGCAGAATTACCTGAAATTGTAGTGCCAAACATGGCAAATTTCCCAGAGCTACCTGAATTGCCTGAAATGCCAGCATTTCCAGAATTGCCAGAACTACCTAAAGGTGTTACAACAATTCAGTTTGATTATGATAAATACCAAGAACAAGGCGAAAAGTATTTAACAGAGTGGAGTAAAAAATACGAAAAAGAAGGTGGCGAAGAATTAAAAAAGCGCATGGAAGACTGGGCGAAGCGATTTGCTGAATCTGGATATCAAGAAAAAATGGAAAAATGGGGTGAGAAATATGGTAAGCGTTTTGAAGGTAAATGGGCAAAAGATATGGAAAAATGGGGAGAGAAATTTGGCAAACGTTTCGAGAAAGACATGGAAAAATGGGGCGAAGAGTTTGGAGAAAATTTTGGAAAAGACATGGAAAAATGGGGTGAAGAGTTAGGAAAAAAAATGGAAGCTTGGGGCGAACGTTTTGGAAAGCAAATGGAGGAAAAGGCAAAAGCTATGGAAGAGCGCAGTGAAGCTGTGAAAGAAAGAGCAGAAGCAATGGAAGAACGTCAAGAAAGCAGATTAGAAGCTCGTAGAGCCAGAGAAGAACAATTGGCCATGAGTAGAGAAGAAATGCAGCTTAGAAGAGCATCAATTTTATCAGAAGGTTATAGCTCAAAGAATAGAAGTGAGGTAAAGCGAGTAATTAAAATAAAGATGCCAAAAAAAGCAAAGCTAAAGCTTAATGTAAGTCATGGTGAATTAAAAATAGCCTCTTTATTGGACAACATAAAAGGAAGTTTATCTCATACAGACTTATTAGCAGAAAACATTGGTGGAAGTGATACTTCCATCAATGTTGCCTACGCTAAAGTTTTGGTCAACGACTGGAACAGTGGAACATTAAGTTTAAAATATGTTGATGATGCCTTGTTAAAAAATGTACAGAACTTAACTTTAAATTCAAATTCTTCAAATATTAATATCGATAGGCTATCGGGTAATAATATTATGGATGGCAGCTTTGGAGAATTAACAATTCATAATATTGATGATGCATTTAATAATCTAAACATTGTCATAGAAAATAGTGAAGCATGGGTAAAATTACCAACTGTAGATTATAGTTTGTTATTTAGAGGAGAGCGTTCTAAGTTTAATAATCAATTTACTAAAACAAAAACCATTAATGGTAGCTCAGGGAAATCGATTGTCATTAATGCAAAATACAGTAATGTAGTCACTAATTAGTCTTAGACCTTTCCCGTTAATTCCTTATAGGAACGGTCTAAGATTTTACGATTATCCTATATTTTTCTTCCTGTTTTCCATAAAATGTATTCGTATTTTTGTGGGAAATTTTTAGTT
>Ga0209654_1002434_pt1 | contig 12836 bp, 10 predicted proteins | sample SaaInl1SG_22_DNA_FD_184646 | JGI IMG/M metagenome (GOLD analysis project Ga0209654, IMG submission 184646) | Marine microbial communities from expanding oxygen minimum zones in the Saanich Inlet - ESP_161SG_22_DNA (SPAdes) (version 2) | ecosystem: Environmental > Aquatic > Marine > Intertidal... | reverse complement strand
TCCCACCGAAAAATAGGTGGTTTTGTTTTTTTTCATTGTTTTTGGGTTGAAAATGTTTCTGCCGTCAAAAATAACGGGGGTGTGCATGCGGCTTTTAAAAATAGCCGTGTCGGCCGTTTTGAATTCTTCCCACTCGGTGCAAATCAACAATGCGTCGGCGTCTTTGAGTGCGTCTTCCTTGGTTGCTGCGTAAGCGATACTGTTTCCCAACTCTTTTTTCACATTGGGCATGGCTTCGGGGTCAAAGGCTGTGACAACCGCTTTTTCGGATAGGAGTTTGTGAATCATTTCAAGTGCTGGGGCCTTTCGAATGTCGTCGGTATCGGGCTTGAATGCCAATCCCCAAACGGCTATTTTTTTGCCTGTAAGTTGGTTGTTGAAATAGGCTTTGATTTTGGGAAACAACACCGTTTTTTGTTGCTCGTTTACATCAATGACCGATTCTAAAATCGAAAACTGAAGGTTGGCTTCTTGTCCTGATTTTTTGAGGGCTTTGATGTCTTTGGGAAAACACGAACCTCCAAACCCGATTCCAGGGAACAGAAATCGGCTTCCAATTCGGGAGTCTGATCCGACTCCTTGTCGAACCGCATCGACATTGGCGCCCACACGATCGCAAAAATTAGCGATTTCGTTCATAAAGGTGATTTTGGTCGCCAAAAATGCATTGGCGGCATATTTGGTTAGCTCCGAGGACTTTTCGTCCATGAGTAAAATGGCCTCTTTGGTGTCAACAAACGGCTCGTATAATTTTTTCATTATCCCCGCAGCTTGCTCGCTAGACGTGCCTATAACCACCCGCTCGGGATGCATAAAATCGTGTATCGCAAATCCTTCCCTCAAAAACTCTGGATTGGAAACAACATCAAAAGCCGCACTTGTGTGTTGCGCAATAAGCGCGCGGACTTTTTCTGCTGTGCCTACAGGTACGGTGCTTTTGTTTACAATGACCGTGTAGCGTGTGAGTTGTTTTCCGATTTCACCAGCGACGGACATCACATAGCTCATGTCGGCCGATCCGTCTGCGTCTTCGGGGGTGGGTAGCGCCAAGAAAATAACTTCTGCATGTTGTATGCCTTCTTCTAAAGAGGTGGTAAACCGCAAGCGATTGGCTTGGATATTGCGGGTAAAATAGCTGTCGAGTTGGGGTTCGTACATAGGGGTCTGCCCTTGTTGCATCTTTGCTACTTTTTCTCGGTCGTTATCTACACACACCACCCGATGCCCCACCTCAGCAAAACTAACGCCAGAGGCTAAGCCTACGTATCCGGTTCCGATGATGGTGATGTTCATGGTTAGTATACTTTTTTGTTTTTTAAATAGTTGGTTTCTTCAAGCCAATCTTTTATCCCTATTTCTAGACCATACTTGGGCTGAATTAAAGACTTCATTTTTTCTGCATTGATATCATTTGAAATCATCAACTTTTTTATTCTATTTGAATGAAAAGACTTTAACCCAAAACCCCTATGAAGCACCCATGAAGCCAAGAAAAGAAGCTTTGAAGGAAGCGTAATCGTTCGGCTTTTACTTTTTGTAAGATGCTTTATTGTTTTAACAATTTTTGAAAGCTCTGGAGATGGGTGATATGATGCGTTAATTACTTCTATGCCTGGTTTTGCCTCTAAAGCTCGATTGATAATCAAATCTACAAGGTCTTTAACATAAATACATCCCTTTAGGGTATCCTTTCTGCCTGGGTAGAAAAAGTATCCTTTTGACAATGAGTTGATGAGTCTTGTAAAATTTCCGTTTTCATATTTTCCAAAAACGACCCCTGGTCTGATAATAATAAGTCTTCGGTTTGTAGGGTTTTCGGTTTGCCAAAGCTTATGAATATATTCTGCATTGAGTTTTGATATACCGTAGGGTATATCTGGCATTGGCAGCGTTGCTTCGTTTTTTTGCTCCTCATATGTTCCATACACAGCAATAGAACTTGTAAAGACAATTGTATTGATGTTATTTTCTCTTGCAAAATCACAAACATTTTGAGCACCTATAATGTTGGTTTCAAAATATTCGTTGGACGGATGTCCTGGTGTTTTATGGACGGCTGCTAAATTAAATATAATGTCTTTAGATGAGTGTAAATGCTCTGTTTCAATTTGATTTCGAACATCTTTATAAACATATTTTTCGACAAAGGAAGTAGGCTCAACTATATCCAAATTAAGGCATTCTAAATTATTTTTTTCTAGAGCTTCCAGAAGGTGACTCCCTATAAATCCTGATCCTCCAAAAATTATATGAGTTCTTTTCATTTCACTATTTTTTTAATTAAAGAATCAAGACTAAATAAATTATTAATTGTGTTTATTTGATCTTCCGTGAAATTATTTTTAGCCTTAAGTAATGTTCTTAAAGACTCAAACATAACACTATTTTCCCATGATGAAATGGGTTTGTAAAAATTATTGTCTATAAAAAGTCGTTCTATTTCACTGCCTTTATCGCAAATAAGTAGTATTTTACATCCAGAAATTAAAAGGTTTGGTAATTTTGAGGGTAAAGACCCCTTTGAAGTATTAGGTAATTGCGGTATAATTTGAACGGTGCTTCTTTTGTATAGTTCTTCTATGTTTTCTTTGGGTACTAAATCGTGAAATTTAATGTTTGCATTTTTATTTAGAATTCTAAGGTTGTTAAACGCTTCACCTTGAGAAAAAAAATGAAATTCGGTTGAGGTCATTTTTTTGGACGCGTAGTTAAAGAACTCGTATAGTTGGGCTGGGTTCTGCTTTTCGCCCAATGCTCCTGAATAAACAATATGTTCCTTTGAGTCAGGTAATATGTCACAAAGATCGTTTGTGTTACTTTTTAATGAAATATTTATAAAAGGGTATTGGACTTGAAGGTTTTGATGTGTCAGTTTATAGGATTTCAGTGCGTTTTCTTTCATTTCTTCGGATAAGAAAATTAGATTGTCGCAGTTTTTAAACGCTCGAGATTCAATTGTTTTAATGAAAAATCCTATAATGCAATTTATAATTCCTGTTTTATTGCTTGAATAGATCTCTTGAAGATCGTGAACAATTCCCACTTTTTTTATTCTTGAAAAACACGTTAAAAAGAAAAAAAAAAGACTTGGAGGAAAAATTGGAATGATTAAATCGAATTTCTTAATCATGTTAACTTTTGATAAAACAAAAAATGAATACCAAACTTCCAAAATCAATCTTCTAAAAATTGTGCTTTGGGGGTATTTGATAAACCCACCGCCTCTTTCAATTTTTATTCCCTTTATTTGATCTTTTGTTTTTTTAACTAACCATTTTGGGTAAACTGGATGAGAGCATAAAACTGTGACTTTATGACCGATTTCGGATAGTTTTACAGCCAAATCCGTGTTAAATTTCCCGGTTGAAATAGGCTCAGGATAGAAAAAGGGGGAAAGGATTAAAATTCTTTTTTTGGGATTATTCATTAATTCTGTCTCTTATTATTTTCGCAGGAGAGCCTATACATATTTTTGATTCTGGAATATTTTTAAATACCGAACTTCTTGCTCCGACAACTGTGCCGTTACCAATTGTAACTCCTGGGGCAATAAAGACATCGGTTGCTAACCAACAACTACTTCCTATTTTAATCTTTTTTGCAAAGATATCAAAGGTTTCTTTTGTATAATCATGTGAGCCTGTACAAATATAACTTCTTTGCGAGATTACACTGTTAGATCCAATTTCAATTTCTCCCAAACTATATAATATCACATCATCGCCAATCCAACTATAATCTCCAATGGAAATTTTCCATGGGTATGTTATTTGTGCGGAAGGCCTTACAACAACACCCTTTCCTATTTTAGCTCCAAAACACCTTAATAAGAAGCGCCTCCAACTATACATAAACTGGGGTGATGTCTTAAACAATATTGATTGAACAAGCCACCAAAATTGAACAAAAAAAGGGTTTTTGCCTCTAAAGTTTTTTGGGAGTTTAAATGTATTTAGCTCTTGATACATTTTTAAGTATTTAAAATAGTTAAAAGATTTTTTTCAAATTGCTTTAAAGTAAAGTTATTTAAAAAATAGCTTTTATTATATTCTGAAATTTTTAATATTTCCGCTTTATTATTAGACAAATTTATAAACTTTTCTAACAGATCTTTTGCATTTTTCTTTTTAACAAAAAAACCGTTTTTATTCTCAACTACAATATCCGGAATTCCTCCATGTACTGTTGTTATAATTACATTTTTTGTTGCCATTGCTTCTATGATAGCAATAGGCTGTCCTTCCATTTTATAGTAAGTGGGCAGCACAAAAACATTTCCCCATTCCAATAGTTCTTTCTTTGCTTTACCGTTAACCACCCCTATATAATACGTTTTATTTAATAATTTTAAGTTACTTTCTATTTCTTTTAAAAGGCTATTATCAATATTTCCAGCAATTTTAGCGTGATAATTTATTTTTTGCTTTTCTAGCAATTTTAGGGCTTGTAATAGTATTAAAATCCCTTTCTCTTTCATTAAATTACTGAGAAAAACAATTCTTAATTCATCAGTATTAATTTCTAATTTTTCTGAAACTAAATAGTCTTCGGCAAAATTGGGAAGTACAAATATGTTTTTAGAGTCTAAAAAAGGGGTTAAATTAGATTTTAGTGAGTTTGACAGTACAATCCCTTTTGTAAATCTTGAGATTAAAAAAGAAAAGGTTCTTTTCTTAATTCCTGATAGTAGGTTATATTGTGAGGCTAAATAGTTTCCATGAACGTGAATAATCATTTCTTTTTTTAATAAAACGCCTAAGCAAATAAAGGGAGCGTATTTTAGAACCCCTAAAAAGGTTTGTCCCGGAGACATATATAGAATTTTTTGCTTAAAAATTTTATATACTTTAAAGTTTACCATCAAGTAAAATAAAATTTTTTTTATAGAAAACTTGCCAATGTCTTCTTTAAAACTACTATATGAGGTGTTTATATAATCTACTTTAAAATGATTCGATGAATCTAATAAATTTTTAACTACTTTATTTGCTAAAGAAACCCCTGATATAGGTTCTGGGAAAGGTCCTATTATTAGAGTTTTTTTAATTTTCTTCATTAATCTCCATATTATTAAAATTATAAAAAGAAAAAAGGTAAAAGAAAAATGAAAATAGTATAACTCCAGATTGTCTTTCTAAAATATTTTCAAAAAGCATAGAAATCCCAAAAAAGACAATCATACATAATAAAAAAACATTGTTTTGTTTAATAGAATCTCTAAGTTTTTTTAAAAGAACAATCAGTAAAACTAAAAAGCCAAAAATACCATTACTTAAAAAATAACTCAAATATTGATTATGGGAATTGTATGTTTTTTTTGTTAATACATCAGATCTTTTGCTGTAACACTTATTTAACTCTAATTGAACATCTCCTATTCCATAACCAAGTATAGGTGACTCCATAATTTTCTTTATAGCACAACTATAAATACCAACTCGTAAACTAGTTGAATTCTTATCGTTAATAGTCGTATATGTTTCTATTTTAAAAACTTCTTTAAATCTATTTTTAATTGGGGTATACGTTAAAAAACCTATGATAAAAATTACTAGTAATAATAAAGTTAATTTTTTAAAAGCTATTTTTTTTAAATGATATAAGACTAAAACTATAAAGCTAAATGAAAACGAAATTATAATTCCTTTTCTTGCTAATATAAATAAAGTTAAAGCCATTACTATTAAAAATGGAGAGACTAGCAAGAAAGTTGTTATTGTTTTTTCTTTTAAAGAAGAAATAATTGTTAATAGAATCGAAATACAAATAAAAATAGATGCATAAATAGGATGCTGATTTATAATCCACATTTCATTTGAAATATATGCAATTGCATCAGACAAATTCATTGTATCATTGTAAACACCCAATAGATATAAATAAATAAGAATCCAAATAGAATATACTGTTGTAACAAGCATTAATAATTTATTAAAAATTGAGAATGAGATTATCCCAAAGTTTCTTTCAGTAGTTTTTATTAATCCAAAAGAGATAGGTACAATTAACAAAGAAATTCTAGTAGAAAGTGTTACGTCAATTCTTATAAGGTTTTCGGAATAAGGCAATCCAATTAAGTAGATAAGAAAAAGCGATGATAAAAACAATACTTTTTTATAAGGGTATGAATACTTTCTTTCTTTAAACCATAAAAAAACAGCTATTAAAAAAAGAAGAACCACTGGTAATCCTTTAATTCTATTTGGGAGCAAAGGAAAAAAACAGAAAATATAGAGTGCTATATAATGTAACTTAGAAAAAAGACTTTGCATCATATTTCTTTCTTGTTTTTAGGTAAGTTTTTTACAAACTCTTTAAACAAATAAGTAACAAAAACAATAAAATAAGCATAATAAAAATACCGAACGGCGGATCTCATGTTATATTCAAAGGCATACACAATGTGTAACACCAAAATAATCACTAAAATAAAAGATAGAATTTTATTTCCATTGTTTAATAACATTCGAATTTTCTTTTCAAAATAAGAAAAAATTAAACCTGTTATAAAAAAATAAGATATTGTAAAAATTAAACCTGTTTTAAAAACTCTACCGTGCAATGAAAATGGAGCATATATGTTAATTCTCATTTTATTTGCATAATCGTACCAGCCAGTCATAAATCCTGGTAATGGGTTAACATTAATCCATATAATATGCCAGTCCAATTTAGCCTCTTTAAAAGTTCTGATAGTAACAAAAACACCATATATAAATGAATAATATATATTAAAGAAAAAACTTCTATAAAAATCATTAGATGAAGATCCAATACTTTTTAAATAAGGAATAATACCATGTGTTCTTAAACCTCTTAATTGCATTATATATGCTAAAAGAAATAAAGAAATAAAAAGGTGGCTTGAGAATCTAATTTTATTTAACAAAGTATTTTCTGATGAAATAAAAATTAGAAAAACGTACAATATAAAAAACATGAAAACAGTTCTTGAACCTGTTCCGATAGATATTAAGATTAACAAAACAAAAAAAACAGTGCTAATAATTTTATTTTTTTTATAAATAAGTCCTAGTAATAATGCTTCAATAAAACTTGCTATTTTAATAATAATTGTTAATCCCTTATTACGTTCTGGAATATAATCCTGTCTAATAAAAATTCCTTTTCCATAAGTAATTAAATATAAGATAACAATTATTAAAAAAAGGACAATAACAATATATTTTGTTTTTTCAGGAATATTATATTGGATAAATAAACTATCCATATATGATTTATTAAGTAACTTTTTTGTTTTTTTTGTAGACAAGTCGTAATAAATAATTATTCCTGCTAAAAATGATACTAAAGCGAGAATATATAATTGAATTACATGTAAAAAGGGGGCTTCAGAGACATAATCTAATTGAAAAATAGAAAATTTATTGTCAAAACAATAAAAATACCATATACTCAAAACAATACAGAGCAGACTATAAATTACATATAAATATATTGGGCTTATTATAAAAAAACGTAAAATTCTACTTAAAAAATATAATTCAAATATTAAAAAAAGTACTAAAAAAATGGTCATATCTATTTGTTTTTAGATTAATACTCTTTTCTTAACAGAAAAATAAAGGCGTATAAGCATCATTACAACATCCCCTAAAACTCTTAAATATATTAAATTCCAAAAAGTAATTTCATTTAGAAATAACAAAATAATTAAAATTAAAATATAAATGATAGATGTAAAGATTAATGAAAAATTATATTCTTTATAATACCCAAACGCTACTAAAGAGCAAGTTCCTAAAACAAATGTTAATGCTACAAATGGACTTAATATAGATAATACTTTTAGTGTAGAAGAAAAGCTCGATATTGTTTTACCTCCAAATATATAAAGTAACTCTTCTGATAACAAAAACGTAAAAAGCCCTATAATCCCTCCCATTATAACAGAAGTTATAACAATTTTTTTTAATAATTTTTTGTTTTTAGTTCTAGAGATTGTTGGAAAAACAGCTTGTTGTAACATTTCAAAAGGAATAACACCTAGCATTACAATTTTTAAACTAGCATCAAAGCCTGTTACTTGTTCTAATAGGCAAAATTTACCAATAAAAAATATAGTTCCAAAATTAAATATTAAAGAAAGAAATCTTCCTAAGAAAAATGGTATAGATTCTTTAAAATAATATTTTAGGTTTTTAAAAGAGACTTTAATGATTTTTAATTTGTAATACTTAAAAATATACCCAAATCCAATAATTCCCATAATTATAGATGATAAGACAAATAATAGGATATAGGTATAGATGCTTTCTTGTATTTCTACAAATAAAATTGTTCCTATTAACAAAAACAGTCGAGATAAAAAAACAATAAGAGTTGCTGGTTTTAAATTTTCTACTCCTTGAAAAAACCAAATAGGAAATAAAACTTCTCCAACCCCACAAAACATAAATAAAAAAAGAAGTTCTTTATATGTAGAAAACTCATTAAGTCCACCTAAGAAAAGAATACAAAGAATAGAAAAAACAAATAATAGTCCTTTAATGTAGAAGATAGCGGAAACAATTTCATTAATTTTCGATTTTTCTTGTCTATATTCAACAATATATTTTGCAGCATAAATATTAAATCCAAAATTAATAATCATTAAAAAGTACTGAATAACAGAATCTAACCACGTAATTAAACCATAATTTACATCTCCTAAAATCCGGATTAAATAACCTGCTAAAAGCACTTTAATTCCTATGTTAAAAAATTTTAATACGGTTAGGTATGAAAAGTTTTTTAATATAATTTTAGAATCTGTATTTAACGATATTTTCAAAATAAGTTTCTTTAAATTTCTTTTTCTAGTATAGATTCAAATACTTTTTTAGAAAAGTTAGATTTTTGATCGTTAAATAGATTATTAATTTTATTTCTTTGCTCTTTAAAAAGATCTTTTTTATCAGTAAAAATTCTTTCTAAAAAAGGAATCAAATCTTCTTTATTAGTAATAAATTCTCCTGGCATATATTCTTTTGGAGTTTCAAAAACAAAACCACGAGAATTAAAATAGGCATCAAAATCGGAAAATAAAAACCCTATTGGTTTATTTAGTAGTAAATAGTCTATGTAAATAGAAGAAAAGTCTGTTAAAAGTATATCTGTTGAGTTTAGTATAGAGTACAATGAAATTCCTTTTTTTTGAAAATCGGAGTTATCGATAAAATAAAGATTTGAGTGTTTTTGAAAGTCTGTTACAGACATATAATCCATTGGATGTAACTTTATATAACATACACCTTCTATTTTAATTAGATAGTTATTTAACTTTTTTAAGAAATCGCTTGCTAGAAAATCATCCATTTTATTAGTTTCTCCATCATTTCTTATTTCTCCAATTTTCGATTTCCTGTAAGTTGGCATCCACAAAATAGTTTTTTTTAAATTATTTGATGAGACATTTACGATGTCAGATAAACTATATTTTTTTGTAAATAAAAAATCATTTCTTGGCTGACCTGTAACCAAAACTTTTTTATTTTTTAATTGAAAAGCTTTACCCATAATTTCTTTAAAAAAAATTGAGGTTGCAATTGTATAATTAGATTTTTGTGTATTTGCATTTCCATCAAGAAAGCCAATATTTTTAAGTGGCATTCCATGCCACAAATTAATATTTACTTGTTGTTTGGATAATGGCAGTTTATTAAATATACCATGTGTATGAAATATATATTTAGATTTACAAAAATGATATATGCCTAAAAGAGATTTCTTTTTTAAAATTAAAAAATGAGTTGATTCTGTATAATTAGAAATTAATTGAAGATATTCTTTTTTATGTTGAACATTATTAATCAACCAAATATTTTTAAATTCGGGATAGTTATTTATTACATAACAAAATAAGCCAAAACTATTATCTGAAACATCAGGAAAACTATAATAAATTAAAGATTTTTCATCTTTTTTTAGTAAAAGTCTAAATATCCTAATTAATAGTTTTATCATTTAAAACAGGATTATCCTTTATTAATTATAGTTTTTAACTTTGTGGTTGAAATACCTATAGTTCTAGGAAGATAAGTTACCTTACAAAACGCTTTTAAAAAGTCAAATTTTCCTTCCCAATCATCTCCCATTACAAAAATATCTGCTTGATTATTTTTAACATCTTCTATTTTTTGATCCCATGTAGACTCTGGAATAACCTTATCTACATATTCTATAGATTCTAAAAGTTCTTTTCTTTTTTCATATGGGATTTTACAGTTTTTACCTTTTATTTCGTTAAATTCATCTGTAGATAAACCTACAATTAGTTTGTTGCCTAATTGACTTGCTCTTCTGAGTATTTCAATATGTCCGTAATGGAGTAGGTCAAACGTTCCATAAGTTATAACAGTTCTACTTTTTTTATTGTTCATACTATTATTTTGATACCACTCATACATTTTACGAATTCCATTCTCCAATTCAACTTTAAACTTCCACCCCAATTCATTCAATTTAGAAACATCCGTTAATTTTCGTAGAGTTCCATCGGGTTTTTCTGGATTAAAAACTAACTCACCTTGAAACCCAACTGTCTTTTTAATCAAATTGGCAAGAGCATTAATTGATATTTCTTTGCCTGTTCCTATGTTAATGTGTGTATTTCGAACTTCTTTGGTTGTTGGGTCAAAAGTGTCTTTGAAATTAACATTCTCCATAATATGAATACAAGCATCAGCCATATCTTCACTGTATAAAAACTCACGCAAAGGTTGACCTGTTCCCCATATTTCAACAACCCATTTGTTGTCTAATTTTTGGACTCCGTACTTACTCAACACATCAATGATTTCTTCATTGGAAAAAGTACCGTCAACGTTTTCAATAGGAAGATTGGTCAAATCTTTTTTTATTTGATCCCAATTATGGGTTTCTAAATAGTGCGCAAGCTTGATTTTTCGCAATAAAGCCGGCAATACATGTGAGGTCTCCAAGTCAAAATTATCATTGGGGCCGTACAAATTGGTGGGCATTACAGAAATAAAATTCGTGCCATATTGGAGGTTATAACTTTCACACATTTTTATACCCGCAATTTTGGCAATCGCATACGGCTCGTTGGTGTATTCCAAAGGTCCTGTTAATAGCGAATCTTCACGCATGGGTTGTGGACATTCTTTAGGGTATATACAAGTGCTCCCCAAAAACAACAACTTCTTCACACCATGCACATAACTTTGGTGTATCACATTGTTTTGAATCATCATGTTTTCATAGATGAATGCCCCTCTATAGGTATTGTTTGCCACAATTCCTCCAACTTTTGCAGCCGCTAAAAAAACATACTCGGGTTTTTCTTGCTCAAAAAACCCTTCAACGGCTTGTTGATTAGTTAAATCTAATTCGACATGTGTTCGATATAAAAGATTTGTATAGCCCTTTTGTTGCAACACTTTACACAATGCGCTTCCTACTAAGCCCCTATGCCCTGCTACGTATATTTTAGCTGATTTTTCCACTTAGTCGTGTGCTTTTTTAATAGTGCTTTCTTTTTTTGCTAATTCTAAATCGTGCTTTACCATAGTTTTAACAAGCTGCTCAAAGGATGTTTCGTTAGGGTTCCAGCCCAATACTGTTTTTGCTTTGGTCGGATCTCCGAGTAAAGTTTCAACTTCTGCTGGACGATAATATTTAGAATCAACCTCTATAAGGATTCTGCCTGTATTTGAACAAACGCCTCGTTCTGCTGCACCTGAGCCTTCCCATCTAAGAGAAATCCCTGCTTCATTAAAGGCTAATTCACAAAACTCACGAACACTATGCTGCTCCCCTGTGGCAATTACAAAATCCTCGGGCTTGTCATGCTGCAACATCAACCACATACACTTTACATAATCTTTGGCATAACCCCAATCTCTCAATGCATCTAAATTTCCTAAATATAGTTTTTCCTGAGTTCCTTGAGCAATCCTTGATGCAGCCAATGTAATTTTGCGAGTAACAAAGGTTTCTCCTCTTCGCTCAGACTCATGATTGAATAGAATGCCGTTAACCGCAAACATCCCATAAGACTCTCGGTAATTTTTCGTAATCCAAAATGCATAGATTTTAGCAACACCATATGGGGAGCGAGGATAAAAAGGTGTGGTTTCTTTTTGGGGAATTTCCTGAACTTTTCCAAAAAGTTCAGAGGTAGAAGCTTGGTAAATTCGTGTTGTTCTTTCCAATCCACAAATCCGAATGGCTTCCAATAAACGAAGCGTACCCACTGCGTCTGTCTCTGCGGTATATTCAGGTAAATCAAACGACACTTTAACATGAGACTGCGCAGCCAAATTGTATATTTCTTTGGGTTTTATTTCTTGAATTAAACGTATCAAATTGGACGAATCTGTCATGTCTCCATAATGAAGCGTTACTTTTCTTTCAGAATGTAAGTCGCGAATCAATTCTTCTATATAAAGATGTTCAATCCGTTCCGTATTGAACGAAGAGCTACGCCTAATAATTCCATGGACTTCATACCCCTTTTTTATCAGAAATTCCGCCAAATAGGATCCGTCTTGACCTGTGATTCCAGTTATTAATGCTACTTTATTCATTTTCTTAATCAGTTATAACACTTTTAGGGGGTCGTAAAACATTTGTTTGCTGTTTTTTACTTCCCCTAATTATCGTCTTTATTTCCCTCTCTTTTACTATCTTCTCCGCCAACCCCAGCCAGGTCATAACCTCACCGTCCGAAAAATGAGAAATTCCTTTTAATATACAACTATTTTTTATTCCTGTTAGTATGTGATTGGCTAAGTTTTTGGCGTCAGTTGGACTCCCTATTTGTTCGTTGGTTACATATAGAGGTTCGCCTGCCTCTGCTTTTTTAACTAGTT
>Ga0209654_1002431_pt1 | contig 12842 bp, 11 predicted proteins | sample SaaInl1SG_22_DNA_FD_184646 | JGI IMG/M metagenome (GOLD analysis project Ga0209654, IMG submission 184646) | Marine microbial communities from expanding oxygen minimum zones in the Saanich Inlet - ESP_161SG_22_DNA (SPAdes) (version 2) | ecosystem: Environmental > Aquatic > Marine > Intertidal... | reverse complement strand
GCTCTTCTTTATCTGGGGATTCAATAAGAAATCGTTTTCCAAAGTAACGATCCTTTGTCCCATCAAAATAAACAGCAGAAAGCGGTTTTTGAGGTTCCCATTTTTCTAGCAACAACATATCAGGGGGGAAATGCATGCTTAAATCTGGAATTTGTGTTTTTACTTTCCCTGATTGTGTTACGATCAGTATTCGGTCTTCCCCTCTAAATGCGCCAAGCAAGCGTCCGCGTTCATCGGCGTTTAGGCGTTTAACGGTTTCGTCAAACCAAATTTTCCTTGGCTTAAGTGTTGACACACCTTCTTCTTTTAAATCTACTCGCTTAATGGCGTATTTGGTTACCGTATTACCACGAACTCCCCTGCCCTTTATGACCAAATCGGCAAAATCCAAATCCCATTTAAGTTTTTTAATTGAACCACTTTGTCTTAGGTGTATCGTTACAATTTCGGCCTCACCATTTGGGTTTGCCGAAAAATAATGCACTTTTGATTGGGCATTACCATTGGTTAGGTCGTAGTGTTTATCTCTCGTAACTCCAGTAACCGCAAAGCGTTTTATATATGACGTACCACCACGACCATCTTGGTAAATCATATTGTAGATGGTACGCTTGTCTTTCTTTTTAAATACCGCAACGTGAATGATATTTTTACCCACAAAGGTTTTGCTATCCACTTTGGTGACCATCATTTTACCATCCTCGGTAAACACAATCACATCGTCAATATCGGCGCAATCTGCAACGTATTCATCTTTGCGCAATGACGTTCCCACAAAACCTTCTTCTCTACTCACATACAGTTTGGTGTTGCGAATAACTACTTTCCGTGCATCTACATCTGCAAAAACGCTAAGTTCTGTTTTGCGTTCTTTTCCATCGCCATAGGTCTTTTTCAAGCGTTTGAAATACGCAATTGCAAAATCAACCAGATGCACCAAATCATGCGCTACTTGATTTAATTCTTCTTCAAGGGCTTCGATTTTCTGTTGCGCTTTGTCTAAATCAAATTTTGAAATACGTTTGATGCGGATTTCTGTCAAGCGAATAACATCCTCATCAGTAACGGAACGTTTTAGGTTTGTGGTATATGGCGCAAGTCCCGCATGAATGGCTTTTAGAACGCCCTCCCACGTTTCTACTTCCTCAATATCTCGGTAGATACGGTTTTCAATAAAAATACGCTCTAAAGATGCAAAATGCCATTGTTCTTCTAGCTCCTCTTGTTTAACTTCAAGTTCAGCACGCAGCAATTCAAGTGTGTGGTCGGTGGAACGACGAAGCATTTCAGACACGCCAATAAAGTTGGGTTTGTTGTCTTCAATTACGCAGCCCAAAGGCGAAATAGAGGTTTCACAAGCCGTAAAAGCAAAAAGGGCATCTATGGTTTTATCGGGAGACACATTGGGCGGAAGAATGATTTTAATTTCAACGACTGCAGCTGTATTATCTTCAATCTTTTTAATCTTAATTTTTCCTTTTTCGTTTGCTTTTAGAATGGAATCTATCAGCGAAGACGTGGTGGTAGAAAATGGAATTTCAGATATTATTAGGGTTTGCTTATCCTGCTGGGTTATCCGTGCACGCACGCGAATTTTACCCCCACGTAAGCCATCGTTATAGTTGTCGGAATCCATAACGCCCCCTGTTGGGAAATCAGGCACAAGTGTAAAGCGTTTGCCTTGCAAGTGCTTGATAGAAGCGTCTATGAGTTCGTTAAAGTTGTGAGGTAATATTTTAGTTGAAAGTCCTACTGCAATCCCCTCTCCGCCTTGCGCCAACAGCATGGGAAACTTTACCGGTAAGTGAATCGGTTCTTTTTTTCGTCCATCATACGACAGTTGCCACTGCGTAATTTTAGGACTATATACCACATCGAGAGCAAATTTGGATAGTCGTGCTTCGATGTATCGGGAAGCTGCTGCTGAATCACCCGTTAGGATATTTCCCCAGTTTCCCTGCATATCGATGAGCAAATCTTTTTGACCAATCTGCACCATGGCATCGGATATGGAGGCGTCTCCGTGGGGGTGATATTGCATGGTATGCCCCACAACGTTGGCAACTTTGTTGTAGCGGCCATCGTCTAAGTCTTTCATGGAATGTAGAATACGACGCTGAACAGGCTTAAAACCATCTTCAATAGCTGGTACGGCACGCTCCAGAATCACATACGAAGCATAGTCCAAAAACCAATCTTTGTACATGCCGGTAACGCGAATCAACTGATCGTCTGAAGAAAGGTGCTGCTCGTCGTTCATGATTCTACTTTATCTAACTCTACTTTTAAGTTATCGATAATAAACTCTTGTCGTTTGGGTGTGTTTTTGCCCATATAAAACGACAACAACTCATCAATCGTCATGTTTTTATCTAACATTACAGGATCAAGGCGAATATCATCGCCAATAAAATGCGAAAACTCATCTGGTGAAATTTCACCTAATCCTTTAAATCTTGTGATTTCGGCTTGTTTACCTAATTCCGTTAAGGCATCAACACGCTCTTGCTCCGAGTAACAGTATATCGTTTTCTTTTTGTTGCGCACACGAAACAATGGTGTTTGTAAAATATATAAATGTCCATCTTTGATAAGTTCAGGGAAAAACTGCAAAAAGAAGGTTATCAAAAGTAGCCGAATGTGCATCCCGTCAACATCCGCATCGGTAGCGATAACGATGTTGTTATAACGTAAATCTTCCATGGATTCTTCAATGTTCAAAGCAGCTTGTAACAGATTGAATTCCTCGTTTTCATAAACAATTTTTTTAGACATGCCATAGGAATTCAACGGCTTTCCACGAAGGCTAAACACCGCTTGCGTATTCACATCTCTCGACTTGGTAATGGAACCACTTGCCGAGTCACCCTCCGTAATAAATAGCGTGGATTCCAAACGACGGTCTTTTTTGATGTCGCCCAAATGCACACGACAATCTCGTAATTTTTTGTTGTGCAGACTTGCTTTTTTAGCACGTTCGCGTGCCAACTTACGAATACCCGAGAGTTCTTTGCGTTCTTTTTCCGCTTGAAGAATTTTGCGCTCTAATGCCTCTGCGGTATCGGCATTTTTATGAAGAAAATTATCTAACTGTTTCCCTACAAAATCATTGATATAGGTACGTACCGTAGGTAAGTCACCACCCATTTCGGTAGAACCCAATTTGGTTTTGGTTTGCGACTCAAACACGGGTTCCATAACCTTGATACTAATCGCAGAAATAATGGATTTACGAATATCAGAGGAATCAAACTGTTTGCCATAAAACTCACGAATGGTTTTTACTAAGGCTTCGCGAAATGCGGTTTGATGTGTTCCTCCTTGTGTAGTGTGCTGTCCGTTTACAAACGAATGATATTCTTCGTTGTACTGGGTTTTACTGTGCGTAATGGCCACTTCAATGTCGTTGCCTTTAAGGTGAATTACAGGATAGAGAAAATCTTCTGTGTTATTGTTGTCTTCCAACAGGTCTTTTAGCCCGTTTTTGGAAATGAATTTTTCACCGTTAAAAACAATGGTAAGCCCTGGATTTAGATAGACATAGTTTTTGAGCATTTTCGCCACATACTCATGGCGGTAACGGTATTTTTTAAATATGGATTCATCGGGTATAAAAGACACGCCAGTTCCGTTGCGCTTGGAAGAAGTTGTTACTTCAGCGTCTTCCTCTAAAGTTCCTTGGCTAAAACGCGCCAACTTCATCTGACCTTCACGTACCGAATAGACCGAAAAGTCCATAGAAAGAGCATTCACGGCTTTGGTACCTACACCGTTAAGTCCTACCGATTTTTTAAACGCACGGGAATCGTATTTTCCACCCGTATTCATTTTAGATACCACATCTACTACTTTGCCCAATGGAATACCACGGCCGTAGTCCCGCACCGAAACCTTTCCCTCAGCTATATTAATTTCTATGGTCTTACCAGCACCCATGACAAACTCATCAATACTGTTGTCTAAGACTTCCTTTAGTAAAATATAAATCCCATCATCAGGAGAAGAACCGTCACCGAGTTTGCCAATATACATCCCCGGGCGCATACGAATATGCTCTTTCCAATCTAAGGAACGGATATTGTCTTCGTTATACTGCGTGGTTTGTGGCATGAGTGCTAATTTAAAACATCAGACAGAAATATAAACAATACTTACGTTAAAGAAATTAACAAATACGAGGTTGGAATTGTTAAAATATACTTCGTGAACTTTTATAGTATTTTTAGTTAACTTTGTGTTAAACAAAAGACCCCAAATCCGCTCTACTAATTACACCTGTTTGCTGACAGGCATATTTTTTAATTCATCTTAGGACTTTTTGGGTTTTTATTAAATAATAGTGTTGTGTTAATATTAGTTAATAAGCATTAAAACCAACTACTAACAACATAGACAAACAGCATGTTTCATTTACAATTTTAAAAATTATGACAATAAAGCCCCTAAAATTTTACCATCCCTTTTTGATTCTTTTGTTACTCCAATTTGCATGTTCTTCTCCTCTTGAAGAAGTAGAAATTGATGACTTTAATCTTATCAATGTATCCATTAACGTTATCAAGGAGGTCTCTAGCAATGGAGAAATTGAAGATGTGGTCAAGCTAGGCATACACGATAAAAACTGGAAAGGCTTTGAGCTAAAAAAAGGCACCGTTCATGTTAATGGACAAAAAATGGTGTACGACAATAGGTTTTTAGACAACGCGTACAGATCAGATCTAAAAATAACGCCCAATACATCCTACGAGTTTGTTATTGTATTGTCTAATGGAGAGTCTGCATCATCAACGCTAAAAACCCCTGCCATTAGCGTAAATTCAATTCACTACAACAAAGAAATTGACTTGAACGAAAACTATACTATTTCATGGGACAAGGTGAATCAGCCTGTACTGCTTATATTTTTCTTAGATGATCAAATAAATGCCAAGAGCCCAAGTTATTACTTAAATAAAATATTCAATGGTAGTGCTGGTCATTATATCGTTAATGCAGAAGATATGAAACACTATCCTCATGCAACAAGATGCATATTTGAATTGAACTATCTAGGAGAAAAGCAACTCTCGACTAAGTTTAGGAATTCAGTAGCAACAGTAAAAATAACGTACATAGCTAGTGATGTTACATTGAAATAAAAAACTTTAGGCATAATTTTAAGATAAAATAAAAGCTTAATAACGCCTATAAACAGTGACCTGTGGGACACTGCGCATAGCCAAACTATTTGGTCACATTTATGCTTTGGTGATAATCATAAAAAAACATCCCCTACTTCATAATCCATGAAAAAGGGGGTGTTTTTAAGTTTTTAAAAATCCTATTCTGTTTTAGGTTCAATAGAATACACAAAGAAGCGTACTACTTTTCCGTCTTTAATTTCCCCATCTATCATTTGAAGCATGGTGGTTTCTTCTCCCCCAATAGTTTGGGTTACATTATGTCCTGCAAGAACCCAATCTGCGCCACCAGGAACCGATTTGTATGGCATTCCCCAATAGGCATCCCATTTTGGATTTGCAGCAGCAAACCAGCCTTCTAAAAGCGTAGCTTGTTCTTCTTTTGATTTAATCTCAGAACCATCAGGGCTTAAAATATAAATAGAATCTACACTCATAGACTTGATCGTCTCCAAGTCTTGGTTGTTGTGTGCATCGATGTATTTCATCCATACATCCAGAACGTCGTCAGATCCTGTGATAAATTTCTCACCAGGAATGGGCTTAAAAAAACCAACGCCTTCCACAGTAGTTTCAGCTGCAGGAGTTGAACATCCAACTATGGCTAAAACTAGCGTTATAAAAAGTACTCTTTTCATGATTATTTATTTTAAATTGTAATTCCTCATAAAGTTAGTGAAAATTTAACAACCCATTTTTAATGAGGCACTTACGTTGTTTTTATTTTGTATGTTTATAAAATGAAACACACCTACTTTTTTGTTATTTTGGTTGGTTTTAGCTGTACCATTACACAAAAAACAGAAATTCCTACGCTTTCATATTCGGAATTAAAACCCTTTTTATACAAAGAAGGAAACAAAACCTATGTCGTCAATTTTTGGGCAACATGGTGTGCACCTTGTATTAAGGAACTCCCCTATTTTGAAGCCCAAAACCAAAACGAAAATATAGACGTCCTTTTGGTAAGCTTAGATTTTCCGAAACATAAAGAAAGTCGGTTGTTACCCTTTATTAAAAAACACCAATTGAAATCAAAAGTAGTACACTTGGATGATGCTAACGAGAATTTTTGGATCAATGCCATTGACTCCACTTGGAGCGGTGCCATACCCGCAACACTCATTTATAACCAAAACAAACGTATGTTCTATGAACAGTCTTTTACCGAAGACGAATTAAATCAAATCATTAATACTTTTTAATCCCTAACCCATGAAAACAATCCTAATTCTAATCAGTTCTCTATTTATATTTACCCACAACCACGGCTATAAGGTCGGAGATATTGCCACTGACTTTTCACTCTATAACACCAACGGCGAGAAGGTTTCCTTAGCAGATTATGCAGACGCCAAAGGCTTTATCGTGATTTTCACCTGTAATACCTGTCCCTATTCTGTTGCCAATGAAGACCGCATTATTGTTTTTGATAAGAAATATGCAGCAAAAGGCTATCCTGTTATTGCCATTAATCCTAACGATCCTGCAGCTATTAGTGGCGAGCAACTTATCGACATGAAAACACGCGCCGCAGAAAAAGGATTTACATTTCCTTATTTGCAAGACAAAGGGCAGCATATTTACCCAAAATACGGGGCCACTAAAACTCCGCATGTATTTACCTTAGAAAAACAAGAAAAAGGCAATGTGGTGCAATATATCGGGGCTATCGATGATAGTTCAAGAAATCCAGAAAAGGCAACCCAACGTTATGTAGAAGAAGCTGTAGATGCGCTTTTAGCCGGTCAATTACCTAAAGTAACTTATACCAAGGCCATTGGGTGTTCTATTAAAACGTTGTAATTAGACGTTGAATCTAAAGTGCATGACATCGCCGTCTTTTACGGTGTATTCTTTGCCTTCCACCTTGGCTTTTCCTGCCTCTTTGGCTTTTTGCTCTGAGCCAAAATGGTCGTAATCCGCATAGGAAATAACTTCCGCCCTTATAAAGCCTTTTTCGAAGTCGGTATGAATAACACCTGCTGCCTGTGGTGCAGAAGCACCTGCAGGAATGGTCCATGCGCGCACTTCCTTTTCTCCAGCAGTAAAATACGTTTCTAAATTAAGGAGATTGTATGCAGCACGAATAAGCTTAGCAGCTCCAGGTTCTTCTAAGCCCAAATCTTCTAAAAACAATTGACGTTCTTCATAAGTTTCCAATTCGTTGATATCAGCTTCAGTGGCAACGGCAAGCACCAATACCTCTGCATTTTCAGCAGCTACAGCGTTTTTTACTTTGGTAACATAGTCGTTTCCAGTTGCAGCAGCACTTTCGTCAACATTACATACATACAATACAGGTTTATCTGTGATAAGTTGTAAAGGACTTACAAATGCAGCACGATCATCGTCAGAAATTTCAATAGCACGTACCGAGTTGGCTGCTTCAAGTCCGTTGTGCAACACTTCCAAAACGGCAAGTTCTTTTTGTGCCTCTTTATTTCCTGTTCTGGCAGCTCGTTTTACCTTTTCCAGGCGTTTTTCAACTGCTTCCAAGTCTTTAAGTTGCAATTCGATGTCAATCGTTTCTTTATCGCGCAAAGGGTCAATAGAGTTATCAACATGCACGATATTATCATTGTCAAAGCAGCGTAATACGTGAAGAATCGCATCGGTTTCTCTAATATTAGCTAAAAACTGATTGCCTAATCCCTCGCCTTTACTTGCGCCTTTTACCAAACCTGCAATATCTACAATCTCCACAGTAGCAGGAATAACTTTTTGAGGATTAACTAGTTCTTCTAATCGATTTAAACGTGGGTCAGGAACATTTACCACACCGATATTAGGCTCAATGGTACAAAAGGGGAAATTGGCACTTTGTGCCTTTGCACTCGATAAACAATTGAAAAGTGTTGATTTACCTACGTTGGGCAATCCTACAATACCTGCTTTCATATTATTCGGGATGCATAAAGCGTTGCTTGCCTAGGAGCACCTCTTCGGTTTCCTCATGATCTTCATCTGGAACGCAGCAATCCACAGGACAAACAGCAGCACATTGTGGCTCGTCGTGGAACCCTTTACACTCGGTACACTTATCTGGAACAATAAAATACACTTCATCAGAAATGGGTTCCTGCATGGCGTCGGCATCAACAGCATTTCCGTTGGGCAACACAACATCGCCGCTTAACGAGGTGCCGTCTGCGTATTTCCAATCAAAAGCACCTTCGTAAATAGCGGTGTTAGGGCATTCAGGTTCACATGCCCCACAATTAATACATTCATCAGTTATGATAATAGCCATAGCAATTCTTTAACTTTGCAAAGTTAGTGCATAAGCACACCACAGCAAAATATGAATTCACACCAAAATACCATTAGTGCCTATACAGCATTAGGACAGCTTTTTAGCGATTACAGTAATAAAAAAGAGACTATCAATGAATGGGTTGAAAAGCTTGATAATGCGATTATTAGTGCATCCATCCAAAACAAATGGTTTACAAAAGACAACCTTGATTTTTGTATTAAAACATGGGGAGAGTCACTTAATGAAACAAACATTTCAGCATGGCTAAATGCCTATCCTGCCCAACAAACGTCGGAGCGATTAGGTTTGGTGCTAGCAGGAAACATTCCACTTGTAGGACTTCACGATGTGCTAAGCGGCTTGGCGTCTGGGTATAGCATTGAAATCAAATCTTCTAGTAATGATAATATCTTGCTCCCATTTGTGGTTGGTTTTTTGACTGAAATCCAATCTGAATGGCAAGATAAAATTCACTTTACAGATGGGAAATTAGAAAAATTTGATCGTGTAATTGCCACAGGAAGCACCAATACCGCGCGTTATTTTGAATATTATTTTAAAGCTGTTCCGCATATTGTACGAAAAACCCGAAATGGCATAGCCGTCCTTGATGGATCTGAAACCCAAGAAGAACTCGCAGCATTATGCCTTGACATCATGCAATATTTTGGATTGGGGTGCCGGAGCGTTTCGCATCTTATGGTACCTGAAGCTTATGATTTTAACGATTTATTTTTGGCATTATACGAATATCGAGAAATCATTCACCACAATGCATATGCCAACAATTATGACTATAATAAAGCGGTGTATTTGATGCAAAAAATAGCATTGTTAGAGAATGGGTTTGTTATGTTAAAAAAAGATAAAAGTCTAAATTCTCCAATTGCTTGTGTGCATTATAGCACTTATAAAAGCATTGAAGAAGTTGAAAAATCAATCGAGCTACAACAGGAACAAATTCAGTGCGTGGTAAGTACGTGTCTTGAAAACACATTGGCTTTTGGACAAACCCAACAACCAAAGCTCAACGATTATGCCGATCATGTGGATACCATGGCGTTTTTGTTAAAAAAGTAATACAAAATAATATGCGTAACCGCATCGGTTTTTGTTACTTTGCGACTTAATTTAAATGAATTATGAAAAAGCACAACTTTAGTGCTGGGCCTTGTATCCTCCCACAAGAAGTCATGCAAAAAGCTGCTGAGGCGGTAGTTGAACTGGACAACTCTGGTTTGTCGCTGATAGAAATTTCACACCGTAGTCCTGCGTTTATCGATATCATGGAACGTGCGACCTCTTTGGCACTCGACCTTTTAGGACTTCAGGACAAAGGGTATAAAGCCATGTTTTTGCAAGGTGGGGCAAGTATGCAGTTTATTGCCACTGCCTATAACTTATTGGAGAACAAAGCCGGATATTGCAACACGGGAACATGGTCAACAAAAGCCATTAAAGAAGCAAAATTATTAGGTGAAGTGGTAGAAGTGTCTTCTTCAAAAGACACCAATTTCAATTATATCCCAAAAGGTTTTGACATCCCGAATGGGCTTGATTATCTCCACATTACTACAAACAACACCATTTTCGGAACGCAATACAAAACCCTACCCGAAACAGATGCGGTGTTAGTTTCTGATTCATCATCTGATATTTTCTCACGGGAATTGGATTTTAGCAAATTCGGTATTTTATATGCTGGTGCGCAAAAGAATATGGGTCCTGCTGGAACTACCTTAGTGGTAGTAAAAGAAGACGTACTTGGACACGTTTCGCATCAAATTCCTTCTATGTTGGATTATAAAATTCATGCAGATAAAGGAAGTATGTTTAACACACCTCCTGTATTTCCGGTTTACACTTCTATGCTTAACTTAGAGTGGCTGAAAAACAAAGGCGGTATTGCTGCAATTGAAAAAGAAAACAATGCCAAAGCAGCGCTTATGTATGGTGAAATTGACCGAAATCCTCTGTTTGATGGATTTGCCGCCACTGAGGACAGAAGCACAATGAATGCTACTTTTACACTGAACACGCCTGAACTAAAAGACAGTTTCGAAGATATGGCAAAAGAGGCAGGATTAAATGGTATTAACGGTCACCGCTCAGTTGGTGGTTACCGCGCATCGATGTACAACGCACTTCCTATTGAGTCTGTGCAAGTATTAGTAGATGTCATGAAAACATTAGAACAAAAAGCATAATTCACACATGAATATTCACGCAAATGACGGCGTATCGCAATCAGGTATTGATGCATTAACGCAAGCAGGTTTCGCAATAACCACCACCAATGTAGCCCAAGAACAACTTGTTGCTTACATCAATGAAAATAATATTACAGGTTTGTTGGTGCGTAGTGCAACAACGGCACGTAAAGAATTAATAGATGCATGCCCCGGCTTAAAGCTAATCGGCCGTGGTGGCGTTGGTATGGACAATATTGATGTGGACTATGCACGTGAAAAGGGGTTACATGTGATTAATACGCCTGCAGCTTCGTCTTCTTCTGTGGCTGAGTTGGTGTTTGCCCATTTGTTTGGCGCCGTACGCTTTTTATACGACGCAAACCGCAATATGCCACTTGATGGTGAAACGAAATTTAAAGCACTCAAAAAAGCCTATGCAGGTGGCATTGAGTTACGTGGTAAAACTTTAGGCGTTGTAGGTTTTGGTCGTATTGGTCAAGCAACTGCTAAAATTGCATTGGGATTGGGTATGGACGTGGCAGCCTATGACCCATTTATGGAAGAGGCTACTATTGCAGTTGATTTTTTCAACGGTCAGTCTGTAGATATTAACATCAAGACACGCTCGTTTGACGATGTACTTTCGCAATCAGATTTTATAACACTACACGTTCCCGCACAGGACAAACCCACTATTGGTGCTGCTGAATTTGATAAAATGAAAAAAGGCGCTGGTCTTATTAACGCTGCACGAGGTGGAGTTGTAGATGAAGAAGCACTAGTTACCGCTTTGGATAACGAGCATTTGGCTTTTGCTGCCTTGGACACCTTTGTTAATGAGCCTACACCAGCTATCAAATTGTTGATGCATCCAAAAATTTCGCTTACCCCTCATATCGGTGCAGCTACCAAAGAAGCTCAAGACCGTATAGGTACGGAATTGGCACAACAAATCAGTGAACTTTTAGGCTAAATGCACAGGCTAAAAAAACGTTGGGGAATTGATTCCAATTTCCAATTGGTCATGATATTGATTGTTTTTGCAGTAACGGGATCGTCCGCTGCAAAACTTGCCACTCCCCTAACGAACTACTTGGGAATTACAGCAGGTAACTTTTCAGGGTGGATTTATTGGCCAGTCAGAATTTTTTTAATTTTCCCCATTTATCAGGTTCTTCTTGTTTTTTTTGGCTTTATTTTTGGTCAATTCAAGTTTTTTTGGAACTTTGAGAAGAAAATGCTCTCCCGCATGGGGTTGGCTTTTTTATTTACCTCAAAAGATGATGCCTAAACTGTTCTTTTTTCAATTGCTTTTTTTAGGGTTATTATTTTACCCTACGCTGGCGCAACATGTTCATATATTTGAGCATCACGATCATCCTGTTTGTGAAGAAAACGCCTTACACTTCCACGAAGGCGATACCACTTGTGATTTATTAGATTATGTATCAAATGTACAGGCGGTTCTACCTTCATTTTCGTTTCTTTCATTACCCGAATTATTTTTATTAGAAAAAACACTTTTTGTTTCTGCTGCACACAGCAAAACAGTATTTAGTAAACAAAAAAGAGGTCCGCCAAGTGCATAATTGCACCTTTTGATTTTTCTTTTGTTTAACTAAATATTTTATCATGAAATCCATTTATAGCGGAATAATTCTCGCATTTCTATCTTTTTATATCGGTCACAGTCAAATATCAGGACGCGTAACCAATTCTGAAACCAACGAACCTATTGAAGAGGTTCAAATACAAATCCCAAATCGGGATTATATTGTTTATTCAAATGCCGATGGTGCGTTCGAATTATCAAATATCGTGGAAATTCCTTTTGTCATTGTTGTATCTAGACTTGGGTACAAAACCATTGAAATTGAAGTTTCTTCAAACGATGTGCCCATAAGTCTATCCCCATCTGTTTTTGAAATGGAAGAAGTAGTGGTGTCCATTCCTTTTTCAAATCTTGAAAACCAAAACACTATTGCAGTAACAAAAATCAATAGTGAGCATATTCAAGAAAGTGGTGCTTCTGTTTTGGCCGATGCTTTACAACAAATTCCAGGAGTATCTGCCATTAGTTCAGGAACTGGAATAGCAAAACCCGTTATCCGGGGACTCAGTGGAAACCGTGTTGTAACTTTTTCGAACGATTTGCGTTTAGAAAACTATCAATTTGGTGCAGATCACGGCTTAGACATTGGAACTACAGCA
>Ga0209654_1002430_pt1 | contig 12843 bp, 16 predicted proteins | sample SaaInl1SG_22_DNA_FD_184646 | JGI IMG/M metagenome (GOLD analysis project Ga0209654, IMG submission 184646) | Marine microbial communities from expanding oxygen minimum zones in the Saanich Inlet - ESP_161SG_22_DNA (SPAdes) (version 2) | ecosystem: Environmental > Aquatic > Marine > Intertidal... | reverse complement strand
TAATATGATGAACAAATATTCAGGATAAAATGAACGCTGTCATTCTTCTCATCGATCAGATTGTTGATCTATTTATCTGGACCCTCATTGCCTATTTGATTATCGGCTGGTTGGTCGCTTTTCGGATTATTAACCCGTGGCAACCAGCCGTGCGCATCGCGACAAATTTTCTGGCGCGGATCCATGAGCCGATCTTGACCCCTATCCGGCGTTTACTGCCGGATCTTGGCGGCATTGATATCAGCCCGATCATCGTTTTTCTGGCCGTTCAGTTTCTACGCAATCTATTACTGGGGTTTTTGGCGACTGGCTATTAAGCCATAGGTAACTCAGCGCTGGGTAAATAAGCGCTTGGTAAATAAGCACTGGGCATAGCCGGGTAAATGTCGTGTGTGGGGAAGTTTAAGGCGTTTCTTTGGCTGTGTTCATACAAGCACACCAACAAGATAATGCAAAATTTAGAGTAAAGATTTTGGGCAGAAGTGCCCTTAGCGAAATTCAGTTTGGAGTCCACCATGTCCGAAGCCACAATAATCGATGGCAAGGCGTTTTCAGCAGATTTGGTCACGCGGGTAGCGGTTGAGGTCGCCACCATCAAAGCGGCCATTGGACGGGCACCGGCTCTCGCCGTGGTGTTGGTTGGCGAGGATCCAGCGAGCGCAGTCTATGTGCGCAACAAGATCGAACGCACCGCGGTTGCTGGTATGCGCTCTATAGAGCATCGCCTCTCCAAGGACACTGATCAGGACACGTTGCTGCGGCTCATTGACGAGATGAATAATGACGATGCGGTTGACGGTATTCTGGTGCAATTGCCATTGCCGGACCAGATTGACGAAGACGCGGTGATTAATGCCATTGACCCGCGCAAGGATGTAGATGGGTTCCATGTGGTCAATGCGGGCAATCTTGCCACGGGCCAAGACGCGCTAGTGCCTTGCACGCCCTATGGCTGTCTATTGTTGCTCCGTGACCAGCTTGGTTCACTATCTGGTTTGAACGCCGTTGTCGTTGGCCGTTCAAACATTGTCGGCAAGCCAATGGCCCAGCTATTGCTAAAAGAGAGCTGTACGGTGACGATTGCACATTCACGGACCAAGGATTTGCCAGAGGTCTGTCGCCGCGCCGATATTCTGGTGGCGGCGGTGGGTCGCCCGGAAATGATTACCGGCGACTATGTAAAGGACGGCGCCACAGTTATCGATGTAGGGATTAACCGTGTGCCAGCCCCAGAGCGCGGCGACGGTAAATTCCGTCTTACTGGCGATGTTGATTATGCCTCGGCCGCGGCAAAGGCAGGGGCGATCACCCCCGTTCCCGGCGGTGTCGGACCAATGACCATCGCCTGTCTATTGCGCAACACTGCGGTTGCGGCAGCACGTCGCTTTGACGTTACCATCGGTGATATCTAGGTTAGAGCCTAATTCACCTCAAAGAGCTGTAGCTAGAAGAGAAACAAATATGTCCCTAGACCAAATCATTCTTGCCGCGGCGCTATTGATTGTTGCGGGCATCCTTGGCTGGGGCGTTATGACAATGGCGCGCGGCGGTGAGTACAACATAAAAAATTCCAACCGCATTATGCGTTACCGCATTATTTTTCAGGCAGTGGCAATCGTCATTATCATTGGATTAATGCTATGGCGCCGTGCCAACGGCTAGCATAGAGCCGGTAATGATCGGCGGATAAAGGTACATTATGGTTAAGTTGAACAAAATCTATACACGCACCGGCGATACTGGCGAAACCAGCCTGGTCAATGGCGCGCGCGTTTCCAAACATTCGCGCCGCCCGTCGGCATTTGGCGAGATTGACGAGGCCAATTGCGTAATTGGTCTTGCCCGTCTAACCACCACTGGCGCCGCCGATGACATGCTGGGGCGCATTCAAAATGATCTGTTTGATCTGGGCGCGGATATCGCCACGCCAGAGAGTGACCAACCGGCCTTGCGCGTAACCGCATTGCAGGTCACGCGGCTGGAATCCGAAATTGATCAAATGAACAGCAATCTAGAGGCGCTAACATCGTTCATCCTACCTGGTGGCAGTGATGCATCGGCATGGCTACATCTGGCCCGCACCGTGGCCCGCCGCGCCGAACGGCATATGACCGAACTCGCCACGGAAGAGGTGGTCAACGAAGCGGCAATGCAGTACATAAATCGTCTCTCCGATCATCTGTTTGTATTGGCGCGGCATTTGAATGAGAATGGCAAAACAGACGTTTTATGGCGGCCGGGTGAAAATTCTGGCCAAACGAAATAATATCGCTCCGCCCATGTGTTCGGGCGGTTTAACAGTCTAAGCAACCTGGAGGTTATAGACATGAAGGTCCTAGTCCCAGTTAAACGGGTTATCGATTACAACGTAAAGGTACGCGTGAAACCGGATAATTCCGGTGTTGAATTGGCCAATGTTAAAATGGCAATGAACCCATTCGACGAAATCGCGGTTGAACAGGCATTGCGCCTGAAAGAGGCTGGCGGCGCCGATGAGGTTGTTGCGGTTTCAATTGGCCCAAGCCAGAACCAAGAAACCATCCGTACAGCGTTGGCGATGGGTGCTGATCGCGGCATTCACATCGAAGCCCCGCAAGATATCGAGCCGCTTGCCGTTGCCAAGTTGCTAAAAGAGATTGTTGCCCGTGAAGAGCCCGGCATTGTGTTTGTCGGCAAACAGGCGATTGATGATGATTGCAACCAAACCGGCCAGATGCTTGCCGCATTGCTTGGCTGGGCGCAGGGTACATTTGTATCGGGCATCGAAATCTCTGGTGACAAAGCCGCCATCATCCGCGAAGTCGATGGCGGGCTAGAGCATATGGAAATCAATATGCCAGCAGTTGTGACTGTCGATTTGCGGTTGAACGAGCCACGTTATGCCTCACTGCCAAACATTATGAAGGCAAAGAAAAAGCCGCTTGATTCGCTTAGCGCCGACGAGCTTGGTGTTGATGTGACGCCGCGCCTCGCAATCGTAAAAGTCGAAGAGCCAGAAGCCCGTTCAGCCGGTATCAAAGTGGCCGACATAGCCGAATTGGTTGATAAACTCAAAAATGACGCAAAGGTGATATAATCATGAGCATTCTTATCCTTGCCGACCATGATGATGGTCAACTAGCCGCCGCAACCTTGAACACTGTAACCGCCGCCACACAAATTGGTGGTGACATCGATATTCTGGTTGCTGGTGATACGAGTGGTAATGTTGCCAAGGCCGCCGCCGCGATTAATGGCGTGGCCAAGGTTCTGGTTGCCGATAGTGCCGAATATGCGCATTGCGTTGCGGAAAACGTAGCCCCGCTTATCCAGTCTCTGGCCAGCGGCTATAGCCATTTGCTAGCACCGGCGACAACCACCGGTAAAAACGTGATGCCGCGTGTTGCCGCTTTGCTTGATGTGATGCAGATCTCTGACATCATCAAGGTCGAGAGCGACAGCGTCTTCCAGCGTCCTATCTATGCCGGTAACGCCCTATCAACCGTTTCATCGAGCGAATCAATCAAGGTTATCACTGTTCGTGGAACCGCGTTTGAGGCGGCTGGTGAAGGCGGAAGCGCCGCCATTGAGACGGTTGCTGGTGGCGGTGATGCTGGTCTGTCTAGCTATGTGAAATCTGAGCTTTCAAGCTCCGGGCGTCCGGAACTGACCTCTGCACCGATTGTTATTTCAGGTGGCCGCGGTATGCAGGACGGCGCTAATTTTGCGATGCTGGAGAAAGTTGCTGACAAGCTTGGTGCCGCGGTTGGTGCCTCGCGGGCGGCGGTTGATGCCGGCTTTGTGCCAAATGATTATCAGGTAGGCCAGACCGGCAAAGTCGTTGCCCCTGATCTATATGTGGCCGTCGGTATTTCAGGTGCGATCCAGCACCTAGCCGGAATGAAAGACAGCAAAGTCATTGTTGCCATCAACAAAGATGATGAGGCACCAATTTTCCAAGTGGCTGATTTCGGTCTGGTTGCAGATCTATTCGACGCTGTTCCTGAGCTGGAAAAAGAGCTCGGCTAAAGGCCCCCATAAAGCAAATTATAAATCATGCGATAAAGAGGCGGGTTTCCGCCTCTTTTTTTATCCGCATTTTGCCTAATCACCCGGTCAATCACCAAGGCAATCACCCGGTCAATCACCAAGTCAATCACCGAGCGGCAATGATTGAATACGCTCTATCATGGCGGGCTCATCCCACTCATACGGGCCGACAAATTCCCAACTTGTTTGTTGATCCGCCGAGAGAACAAAGCTGGTTGGCAATCCGACAACGCCCATTTCCCGCGATAATCGGGCCTTTGGATCATAGGCGGCAAACGGTGTTGCCACGCCATATTCCTCTAGCACGGGACCCGCCTTTGCCACGCCCCCGCGATCAATTGAAATAACCACAATTTTGATATTATCGGCCGCAAGCATCTTTGCCGCACGGTCCAGCGCCGGTAATTCATCGACACAAGGGGCGCACCAAGTGGCCCAGAAATTTACCAATATCGGCGTGCCCTTAAAATCGGCGAGGGTCATTTCACCGCCCTTGGCATCGGTTATCACGCTGGTCATCGATGGCGCTGGCTTGGCTAGCCAATCTGGCTGTCTTTTGCCAGTGGCCTCTGCTGTATTTACCAGACCCAAAGTAACGATCATTACCGGCAAAATCCGCGCCATTACCGAGATAAGGCCGCGGCGAAATCTGTGCCGTGATAATTTTGGCTGAAAAGTCACCCAAAGCCGCGTATAAGACATGTGGTAATCCATACAGGAAAGAAGAGTTAAGAATGTCAGCAGACGATAGCACCAAATCTAGCATTTGGGGGGGACGATTTTCAACCGGCCCTTCACAATTGATGCAGGAAATAAATGCCTCCATCGCCTATGACCAAAGGCTTTATCGTCAGGATATTGCTGGTTCGAAGGCGCATGCCTCAATGCTGGCGAGCTGTGGGATTATTTCGGCTGATGATTGCACCGCGATCCATGGCGGGCTTGATCAGATCAGCGCCGAGATTACAGCTGGCGAATTTACCTTTTCCGAAGCGCTTGAAGACATCCATATGAACATTGAATCGCGCCTTGCCGAATTGATTGGCGAGCCAGCACGGCGGCTTCATACCGCCCGGTCGCGTAATGATCAGGTGGCAACAGATTTCAAACTTTGGGTGCGCGAATTACTCGATTCAATCGATCACGCTCTGGCTGACATGCAACGTGCGCTTGTCACCAAAGCCGAGGCCCATGCCGATACGCTGATGCCAGGCTTTACCCATTTGCAGACCGCCCAGCCAGTGACATTTGGGTTCCATCTGATGGCCTATGTTGAGATGATTGGGCGTGACCGCGGGCGTTTTTCTGATGCCCGTGATCGGCTCAACGAATCACCTCTAGGCGCGGCGGCTCTGGCGGGAACATCATTCAAAACCGATCGGCATATGACGGCTGAACTGCTTGGCTTTGACCGGCCAGCGGCGAATGCAATGGACGCTGTATCCGACCGTGATTTTGCCTTGGAGTTTTTATCAAGCGCGGCGATATGTGCGGTGCATCTATCACGTCTTGCCGAGGAAATCGTCATCTGGTCGTCCGACCGGTTTAACTTTGTCCAATTGTCAGATGCCTTTACCACCGGCTCGTCAATCATGCCGCAAAAGCGCAATCCGGATGCGGCCGAGTTGGTGCGGGCAAAGCCGGGCCGTATCATTGGCTCGCTAACAGGTTTGCTGATTGTCCTTAAGGGACTGCCGTTGGCCTATGGCAAAGACATGCAGGAAGATAAAGAAGGTGTGTTTGACGCGGCCGATGCCTTGGCAATCGCGGTGGCGGCAACGACTGGCATGATTGTCGATATGGAACCCAATGCGGATGCAATGCTTGCCGCGCTTAAAACCGGTTTTCCAACGGCGACTGATCTTGCCGATTATATGGTCCGCGAATTGGGTATGCCGTTCCGTGAGGCGCATCATGCCAGCGGTAGCATTGTTGCCCTTGCCGCCAAAAAGCAGTGTGATCTGGATGATCTGTCATTGGCGGAAATGCAGGAAATCGAACCACGCATCAAGCCAGATATCCTCGGCATTTTGACAGTGCAAAGTGCGGCCGCCGCTAGAACCAGCTTTGGCGGCACCGCCCCTGATGAGGTGCGGGCGCGGATTGCTGATGCAAAGAAACGCTTTACACTTTAATAACTAAGCCAGATTATTCACCCTTATCCGCCCACTATATGCAACAGGATCACGGCGGAACATGCAATATCATCACTGGCCCAGCGGCCAGGATCATGGGAGAGCCACATGCTACGGCGGTTTACTATTTTTATGCTCGTTGCCTTTCTATCAGTGACCAGCCTGTCGGCATGCGGCAAGCGGGGAGCGCCTTATCGCCCATCCGAAGTGCCAACCACGCCCGCTAGCTAGGGCGGCGTTGCGTCATCTCACAGATCTCACAGATTTCATAGGATTCAAAAATGTGTGCATTCTACCGCGATGAGACCGGTCATATGGTTGTTGACGGTCTGTCGCTTGACACCATTGCAGCCGACTATGGTAGCCCCCTTTATGTATATTCTGGGGCGGGCATAGTCGCGGCCTATAATGATTTTGCCGCGGCCGTAGCGCCGGTTAATGGCAAGGTTCATTTTGCGGTAAAGGCAAATTCGGCATTAGGCGTTATTGCCTTATTGGGCAAACAGGGCGCTGGCGCCGACATTGTATCCAGCGGTGAGATGGAACGCGTGATCGCCGCTAGTATTGCCCCTGCGGATATTGTGTTTTCCGGTGTTGGCAAAAGCGAGAGCGAAATTGCCGCGGCGCTGGGCGCGGGGGTCGGCCAGATCAATGCCGAATCACCTGTTGAGATTGATATGATTAGTGCCGTTGCCGCGAACATGGGAATTGTCGCGCCGGTTGCCTTGCGGGTGAATGTCGATGTTGATCCGGGTACACATGAAAAGATTTCAACCGGCCAGCGTTCAACCAAGTTCGGCGTATCAACGGGCCAGCGTGAGGCGGCTGATCTCTATCGCCGGATATGTGAAGATACGTTCATCGCGCCTGCTGGCTTGGCGGTTCACATTGGCTCACAGATTACCAATCTGGAACCTTTTGAGACGGCCTATAAAGCCTTGTTAAATCTTGCCAATGGTTTGCGCGGCGAGGGTCTTGCTGTGCCGACTTTGGATCTTGGCGGCGGTGTCGGTGTTGATTATGACAATGGCACGCCAACGGATTTCACCGCCTATGGCAAGATGTTGCCGGGTATTTTCAAAGATAGCGGCTTTGCCCTTGGCTTTGAACCGGGCCGGTCAATCGTTGCCAATAACGGCGTGCTATTGACCCGTGTGATTCTGGTCAAGGAAGGTGATAACAAGCGTTTTGCGATTGTTGATGCGGCGATGAATGATCTGATCCGTCCGACCTTGTACGAATCCTATCACAACATTCAGCCAGTGGCGCCGCTTGGCGAGAATATCGGAATTGCCGATATTGTTGGGCCGGTATGTGAAACTGGTGATTATCTTGGCCGTGAACGCCAGATGCCAGCCTTGGCCGGCGGCGATTGTCTGGCGGTTATGTCTGCTGGTGCCTATGGTGCGGTGATGGCGTCGAGCTATAACACCCGCCCACCAGCCGGTGAAGTCATGGTGCTGGATGGCAAGGTGCATGTACTACGCGCCCAGCGCAGCGTTGCCAGCCTATTGGCCGAGGAAAATATCCCAACATTCTAGGGTGATGATTTCCGTCCAGCGATTACGCTTTACTATTGGTAAATCCGGTTGGCCAAGGGCGCCACGGTGATATTGGCCTCGCCCGAACTCTCGACATCAAGCTGGATGAAAAAGCCAGTTTTCTCGCCGGGGTCAATCAACTGCGCCTCGGTCTTTATGATGACCTCATTCATAATCACGCCATCGGTGGCCGTAACTGTCACCCGCAAATCAGGCGCATGCGAGCGCACCATCCGGTTGTTCAACAGATTGCCACTTAGCCGCAGATTGTCGCCGCTATAACTTGCCTCAAGATCGGTCACCTCTAGGCCCGTTAGCACTGGACGAATGGTCAAGCCGGCGACATCAAAGACCCCGATCAAAGACGGGAAATAGGCCGTGATCACGCCGCGGTTAAAGGCGACACCCGCGGCAAGACCGAGAAACACCAGTAAAATGGCAAGGGGAAGTCGCAAGGCTTTGAATGCTTCTTGAACATCATTAGGCTCGTTGCCCATCGTGTCTTTGCCGACCTTGGCCTGCCAGACATGGCTACAGACAGAACAGCGGACAGCTTGGCCTTCCGGCTTGAATTTGTGACTGTCCACACGAAAAATTGTTTCACAATTTGGACAAGTCAGAAGCATCAAAAAGCACCCGTTAGAAGTTTCTAATGTTAAGTCGATACATCAAACTATCCGCTAGGGGAAGAGGGTGACAAAAAAACCATAGCCACAAAGCAAAATCAGGCCGGATCACCCCAAAAAAATCTAAACAAAGCGATAATTATACCTATACGCTTTGCTTCACACGCCAATCATGGGCATTATTGAGGTCATGGAATAAGGGTAGAAAGACATTTAGTGGCGAAAAAGAACGTCAAAACACCAGAAGCCACGGCATCTAAATCGTGGCGAGACCGCTTCACCGGGCCGAGATTATGGCGTTATGGTGCGGGTTTGGTTGTGCTGGCCGCCTGTTTTCTGACCGCTGGGTTCCAGCATTATGTCTTAACCTTGCCGCGTGCATCCGGTGCGGCACTCGCACCAACCGATGGCATTGTCGTCACCACCGGCGGCCAACAGCGGCTAAGTGATGGTTTGGAGTTACTATCGCTAGGCAAGGCCGAAAAGCTGCTGATTTCTGGTGTTGGTGAGGGCGTAAACCGGGCCATTTTGGTTCAGGAGCTAAATCTTGATGCCGGCCAGATCAACGCATTGTTCTGTTGTACGGAACTGGAATATGGCGCCCGCGATACCAGAGGGAATGCGCTCGCCACCCGCGAATGGGCGGAAAAACATCAAATGCGGTCATTGCGGCTGGTAACGGCGAATTATCATATGCCGCGGGCCTTGGTTGTATTCAGCCAAGAAATGCCAACGCTCGATATCTATCAATGGCCGGTTAGCCCGCCTGATCTTGATCGCCAAAATTGGTGGCAACATCCGCAAACACGGCGGTTACTAATGCGGGAATATGCAAAATATCTGGGTGCCAGAATTGGCCTTTAGCAACCGCCGCTACTAGAGCTGGCCAGCGTCAATGATAGAGCGTCTGATCTCGCGGGTGCGGGCAAACAGATCTTCAAGCTTGTCACCTTCCTGCCAGCGAATTGCCCGCTGGAGATAAGATAAATCCTCTGAAAAACGCTGGAGCATTTCCAGAACTGCCTCGTCATTATTCAGAAAGATATCACGCCACATTACCGGATCAGACGCGGCAATGCGGGTAAAATCACGGAAACCAGATGCCGAAAAGCGGATCACGTCATTCTTCAATTGCTGTTCCAAATCAACCGCCGTGCTAACGATGGTATAGGCAATCAAATGCGGCAAATGAGACGTTAACGCCAACACCTTGTCGTGATAATCAGGCTCCATACGTTCGCAAACCGCGCCAAGACCACCGACAAATGCCTCAAAGTTTGCAACCACATCCTCTGGCACCTCTAACGGTAGGATAATCCAGTATCGGCCATCAAATAGATCAGCCAAGCCAGCCGATGGTCCTGAATGTTCGGTTCCAGCAAGCGGGTGGGATGGCAACCAATGAATGCTATCGGTGACATGCGGGGTTACATCACGCAACACAGACCGCTTTGTCGAACCGGTATCGGTTAGCACCGCCCCCGCCTTCATATGCGGAATAATCTGTTCGCTCAACGGGCCCAGCGCGCCAACCGGAACCGCCATGATCACCAGATCGGCATCAGCCACAGCCGTGATCGGGTCATCGCTAAAATGATCGACCAAGGCCAGCGCATCTTTATTCTGGGCCATACCAGCACCGGTATCACAGCCAGTGATTGTACCCACAAGCCCACCACGCCGCGCCGACAAAGCGATTGACGCGCCAATCAAGCCAAGGCCGATGATCGTGATGTTGGAATAGTACTGGCTCATTTGTTTCATCCGTTTAGAGATTTAGGCGTTTAGACGTTCAGGCGTTTAGACATTTAGGCGTTTACCAAGCCGCTATGATCATCATGCCCTTATGCAATTATTTGCTGCGGGGCTGGGCTAGGGCCGCCATGCCGATTAATTTTACATTGTCGCCGACATTATCGCCAAGAGTGTCATCCCCGCCTGTAGTTGGGGCGGCAGTTTTTTTGGCGCCAGTCTTTTGGTGGGATCGAAATACCACGCCATCGGGCTGTTTAACAGCATAAAGCATTTCATCGGCATTGGATTGATCCGGCAAATGTGGGCCAATGATATAGCTAGGGGCAATCGCATCCACGGCAAATAACGGTGTCCGCGCAATCACAAACAGATCATCCCGGTCCCATAGAATGGCCGCCAATTCATCAGCCAGATCACATGGCACCATCGCATAGCGCGCGCTATTGCCAATCGCCGCCACCGCCGCCGCCGCTGAATTATAGGGGGATAATGTCATTGAACTGCCAAAATGCCACAACGCCGCTGGTAGACATGGGTCAACAATGGCGATTTCAATATTGGCATCTTGCTGGGCAATGCTAGCCGAGAAAATCTGGCGCCAGATACCTAGAATAACTGTGTTGGGAATACCATCGCGATCAGAGTTTGGCAGGGCCTCGATCAAGCGATGAACAACGTCCGCTTCACGCCCCGGACGAAAGGCGGTTTGGCCATTCTTGGCCTTGATAATTTCACCTGAGAGTCGCCATCGCGCTTGCAACGCCGCCAGAATTTCATTATCCAGCCGGTCGATTTCCTCTCTGAGTTCGCTAAGCTTGTCAGTCATCAAATATCACCTGTTACAAATTTTGTAGATCCCGTCATCAAACTGACTGAGTGGAGTTAATCGTCCATAGTCTGAATAACACGGCTGGATTGCGGGGCCAGCCTTGCCGTCTTCAAACCCTTATTTGCCCTAACTTTACTGGTGTTTCCAGCCGGTGCATAGAGCAATTTATTCGCCTCGGCAACAAGCACACCACCAAGCGGTTTGGCCCAGCGCGCACCAAGCCGTTCAATCGTCGGTGCCACCCTCAAGGTCCAGTCACGCGCCGCTGGCGGCATGAACAGAACCGTGCGCATGCTGGTGATTTCAAAGCCAGTCTCCACCAGAACCTGACGCAATTGGCGGCCAGAATAAGGCCGGCCATGACCAAACGGCGTATGTTCTGCCCGCGCCCATAGCCCCAAGCGATGCGGGACAATCACCATCAACCGCCCGCCACCATCCAGACTACGCCATGCCTCGCCAAGCAAACGCATGGGATTAGCATCAAATTCCAGCGCATGAGCCAGTAACAATCGATCAAGCTGGACATCCTGCAAGGGCAAATGATGCGGATCAACCAAAGCGCTGCGAACAGGCCGGTCAACAGGCCAAGCCAATGGCCCATAACGCCGCGGCAGTAACGCCAACCCACCGGTAATTTCCGTCATAAAGGGTGCGCCAAAACCGATCGCGGCATTATGCGCATTTGGCCCCTGATCCCAGAACGCCTCGACATGCGGTGCCAATAGGGAACACACGTTCTTGCCCTGCCGCGTTTGGTAAAAAGCGCGGATTGCGGCGCCATCACCAAACATCTCGCACACACCCCCATTTTTGCATCGTTAAGGCTCTATTATTGACTATAATTCTTTGCTCATCATTGCGCCGCAACATTGACTTTATGCCCGCTAGCTGTAACAGCATGTGATCTATTTTGCAGTGCAGCATTGAAATTTATTCCACCTTTTGATAGCAAAGTCACAATTCATCACTTCGGGTCGCGATAAGGACCAGACAATTGACCAGTAACACAGCCGCAAAATCCATCCTAATCAGGAAATATGCCAACCGGCGTTTATACGATACCAGCAAGTCGCGCTATGTGACCATGGACGATCTGCTGGCGATGGTACGCGCCAAAGTCGATTTTCGCGTTGAGGATGCAACATCTGGTCAGGATTTAACAAGGCCAACGCTGTTGCAAATTATCTGCGATATCGAAGGCAACGGCAACGCCATGTTGCCGATCAGCGTGCTACAACAATTGATCCAGTCATATGACGGCACGACAGAGCCAATTCTCGCGCGTTATCTAGAGCGGGTCATGTCAGCCTTTCAACGCCACCAAAGATCAGCCGAGGATGCGCTTAATTCAAGCCTCGATAGCATCATCAAAACCGATGATGAAGCCAGCAGTGACATCAAGACCCCACGCAGCGACATCGAGAATTTGCGGGCTGAATTTGCCGTGCTCAAAGGCAAGATGGACAAGATCGCCTAATTGCCCGGTAGGTTCGACAATTGACCCGGTAGGTTCGACAATTGATACGCAATTGTCTCACAATCATCATACGCGTCCGGCTTGGCCGTGGTCACGCACAGGGCGGTAACATCCGGCAGGGCAGCCAGCGCATCAAATAACGTGCGGGCCAGCGTTTCCTGAAGATCGAAATGACGGGACGTCACAATGGCGCGAATAGTGTCTCTGATCTGATCATAATCCAGCGTTGCCGCCACATCGTCATTCTGTGGTTCACGTTCGCCATCCAGCATCAATTCGGCGTCAATCACCACGCGCTGTGGGGCGGCACGTTCATGGTCGTAAATTCCAATGGACGCCTGTAATTCCAGCCCTTTAAGCATAAATTTCCGGTTCATTTCATATCCTCACGCGCTAGACCTTGGCGACAATCCAATCAGGGTAAATACCACATTTTTCAATGGCCATC